>Ga0182744_1002266_pt1 | contig 15967 bp, 26 predicted proteins | sample eDN3rd30CKraftMG_FD_128525 | JGI IMG/M metagenome (GOLD analysis project Ga0182744, IMG submission 128525) | Enriched Miracle-Growth compost microbial communities from Emeryville, California, USA - eDNA 3rd pass 30_C Kraft MG (version 2) (version 2) ...
CCGTGGGTTCCCCGGCCGGTCGGTTGAACGGTGGCGGCCGCCGGAGTACATTCAACGCTTGTCCGCGGAACGTCCGCGCGGACGGGACGTGGCGCAGCCCGGTAGCGCACCTGAATGGGGTTCGCGTTCCTAGATAGGTCATTTTAGTACAAAGTGCGAAGTTGCAGGCAGTTACGAAAGAGCCCTGCTAAGTCCAGAATCGGGATTTAGCAGGGTTTCTTACATCGAACCGGCACAACAACCGGCACACCTAGGAATCGTATCCAGCGCCATTTTCAAAGAGATTATAGAGTCCTTGGAACCCCTGATAGCTGTCATCCGCGATATAGAACGTGAGGTAGGAATCGTAATGCGGCCTACCCCTCTGGATGATCTCTCTCGTAGCCTGAACAATCCGCACTCGGGTAAAGACTCGCTCCCCCAACAATGTGACACGATCAAACCCATTGAGGCCCGTCACATTTTCCCAGATGCCTACGTAGGGATCGAGTCCCAATGACATTCGATAGCTAGTCGTTTGCTGCTCTAGCCATTTCCATTGAGACGCGTATGGCTCGGAGTCGTAGCGCCATCCTTGGAAGATCCACTTACGTGCCCGGCCGTCTCGCAATGGTCGTTGGATGATCGCGTGCCCATCAACGCTGTTCAGTACTGTGATTGCTTCTCTGTCCGCCGGGTAGTCCACGGCAGAGGGAGAGGGGTCTAGCGTCCGCTTCTGAATCGTTCCGAAGTCATCGGCATATTGAATGATGAACGGCATCTAGTTGCTCCAGGAACTGGTACGTCTTTGCTGTCGCATCGCTTCAGATACTCCCTCCATTGCGATGCGCTTGATCTCCGTAGGCGACATATCCGAACTGCCTTGGATATTCAGCACTACCGATACAGGGCCGTAGGAAGTGGAGACGCTGTTACCCGGATTGTAGGCAGGGATGGTGAACGTCGAGGGCAGGTTGAAGAGCCGCGACTCGGGATTGAGAAGTGCATCGGTCTGAGACTTGATCGTCTTGATGGTCTCGTTCTGGGCACGCTCGATAGCTTCCAGTCCCTTCACGACGGGCATCGTTATTTCTTTCTGCTTGTCGCCGTCGAAGAGCCCTCCAATGAAGCCGCCGACTGCTGGCAATACTTGGCCACCGGGTAGCCAACTGAGTGCGGTTCCAATCCCGGCACCGATTGCACTACCAGAGGGATGTCCACTGGCCACGCTTCCGACAATCGCAGATGCCCCGGCAGTGATTGCATCATTCCTACGTCTCATCGCCTCTGCAATCTGCTGCTGCTTGGCTAGTTCCTCATCGAGTAGAGCGTTGTGCTGTATCTGGTAAATCTCTCTCTGCTTCTCTAGGTCGAGCTTTAGCAGTTCGTTGGCTTTCTGCTGGGATGAGAGGCGGGTATCAGCTTGGACGCTCTGCGCCTGAATCGCATATAGCTGCTGGGCTAGAGCAAGTTGGATGCGCATCTTGTCTGCGATGCTCCCTTCCGTGCCTAGCTGCTTCAGTCCCAAGTCGGCATACATGCGGCTTCGTGCTAGAGCATCTTCGGTATAGATGTCGTTACGTGCTGCAGCGGCATCGTAGGTGCTCGTCGGAGTCTCAATCCTTGGCGGGGCATCGGTATGGGTGGGCAAGTTGGGGATGTTACCCATAGCCGTGCCTACTTGCTTAGCCCCATGGATGATCTCCCCCATCTTCTTTTTCCAATCCTCAAATACAGGCGCCACACCGCCTATATAGCCACCTTTGATGAGGATGGCGGCTTGGGCCATCGCTGTAGCCGTCGCGTGAAAGCCGCGAGCCAGATCAACAAGAAAGTTGATGATCCATCCAAGTACATCGCTCAGCTTCGTGAGTACGGGGAGAATGGCGACTAGGACAGGTTGTAACGCGTGGCCTAGAGCCGAGCCGGTATCCTTGACGCTCTTGCTCAATAGGTACTGCTGACCTGCCGCCGAATTAAGCCATTCCTGATAGGCACCTCTCACCTTCGCACCATCGGACAGCGTACGGTTGATGATGGCTTGGGCTTTCTGCATCTCAGACATCTTACCTACTGTCGTACCAATCTGCTTCGCGTACTTCGCATAGAGCACTGACGCATTTTCACCGAAGAGATCGAAGCCTCTATCAACCCCGATGACAACTTGCTGTAGTCGCTGTAGCGTCGTTATGGCATCTAGTCCACGCGCGGCGCCTATGTCGAGGAAAGCCGCGAGCGCTGCGCTACTCTTCGATAGGTCGCCAGCCTTTCCGGTTAGTTTGATGATTTCCGAACTGAACTCGTTGGCACTCGCGCTACTCAACTTGAATTGCTGTTGCACCTGTGTGGAGATGCCTTGCAAGTAGTTGAGAGATACGCCAGCCAGCTTCGCACTCGATGCGAGGGAGCGTTGCGAAGCGTCGTACTCGTTTGCGATGTCCACGCTCTTCTTTAGTACGCCTACGACGGCAGAGAACGCGAGAACTTGCGCTAATCCTACTTCCTTGGAGAAGCGCTTCATCCTTTTCGAAAAGCTGTCTACGCGCCGTCGACTATCCTCCAAGCCGCGCTGAAAATCACGTGTCTCGGCTGACAGTCTTATGCGCAACGCACCTAATAATCGGCTCGCCATTACTTCCCACGTCGCACGTTCTGGTGTCCTTGTTCTGCTCTAGCTTCCAATCGTCTCAATTCGGCCTCTCTCCCTTCGATGGCATAGAGCGCCATCCAATCGGTCAATTCGCTTGCGTCCATCTCCTGCATCATGCGAGTGCGCGTCATTCCTAGTTCTCTCGCGAGCATCAAAAGGAATCGTTCATGGGCACTCGCCTCTAGTCGTTTTTTGCTTCGTCCAGAGCCTCTTCACCAATGCCGTTATGCTTCCAACACTCCACGACGATGCGAGCGAGTATGGAACCGTTCTTCTTCGACAGTTCGGCGGCATCCTCTGGCGCGAAGATCGGATTACCGTTCTCATCGCGGATGATGACGGTTGCAAAGGCACCGATGGGAATCTGGTCATCCTCTCGTAGCTCTTCGATGCGCACTAACTCTGCCGCGCTGAATGTCGGCAGGTAGATCGTAGTGCCCCATTCGGGTACTTCCAGAGCCTTCAATGGCCTATCATTGGCCTTAAGTATTTGATCGCGTATGCTCATCGGTTACGCATCCGGGTCGGTGGTGATCTTAGTCATCGCCCCGGCGCCGCTAATCTCTACGGTATACTTCCGCGCTTCGCCAAAGCTGCCATCGAGCGGGCTGAACGCTGTAATGCTGCCCTTGTCACTCACGTAAGCGGGGTTGGTAGCGCTAATAGCATCCGTAGTAGCGCGAACCTCAACGCTTACGATGTCGCCCAAACTATCAAAGAGCGCATCTACACTTGCATCGTCAGCAATGAACGATGCCGACAGCGACCAACTCTTCTGTCCGGCTTCCTGCGCTCCCCACGCATCCGTACCCATCGTGCTCACGTCCACCGTATTTGCACTGAACGACAGAGCTACGTCCACACTCTTGCTGCTGTAGTCCACATCTCCAATCTTGAGATAGGCATCCGTTAGAACTTTACTAGCCATATGAACCTCCTAAGCTGTACCTGCTAACATTGTGTATTCTTGCAGTACCCGGTACGTCATCATATCCGGATCGGGCACCATCTCTTCATCGTCGAAGAGCGTATCAATCACTGTCACACCATCTATCGTACCTTTCCATCTGCTCAACCTTGCCCGCACTTCATCTGCTAGGACTTGAGTAGCGGCGTACGTCTCGCCCCATACATCTACCTGTATCCGCACGCGCCATAGGTTCAGATCCATCCCCATCGCATGCGTCTGAGACGCTGAGATTTGGAAGTAGCTGATACAGGGATAGGTCACATTCTGGGGCAAGTAGAGCGGGTAGACTCTCGTACCGGCGGATGTCTCATCGAGGAGACGCGTACCCACTACCTTCATCGCGTCCATTAGATAACCTCGCTGAGCATATCCCACAGGTAGCGCGCTAGTTCGTTCTCGGCTTCCTCTGCTTGCTCTTCAATGGCAGGGCGGAGGAAGGGCTGTGCTGCTTGATGCTTCGTTCCCCTTTCGACCATGCCCCCGTAGTACTGCTTCTTGTTGTAGGAGATGTCGAGGATGGCTTGCCCCTGCTTACTGGTGGTAACCTCGCCATGAATACCTTCCGCGAGGGCACCGGAGCGCTTGGGTGCCTTTTCCTTCGCGGCTTCCACAATCGGCTCTGCTGCCTTTTCTACGGCTTCGCGGAGCAAGAGCCCTGTAGCTCTATCCCCTAGCCTTTTGAGAGCGGCGTCAAGCTCCTCCGCTCCCTCCAGGTATGCCGTACGACTCTTCTTAGCCATGCTGCCGCTCTGCGATAATCGTTAACTGGTCGCGGCGTTCCGCGATGCTCTGGATGTCGTAGTACTCGCCATCGGAGACGATCCGCATCGTAGCTGTCAGATCGGGCACGTAGCGGATGGTGAAGCGGGTAAGCATCGTCGCTTCCTTCCTAGCCGCGTTGGCATAGTAAGCCTCTCTGCCCGTCAAGTCCTCTTTCTGAGCGTAGGCAGTGGCGAATGGTGTCCATGTCGTAATGGGCTCACCATAGGCATTGTCATTGCTCACGATGGGACTCTCTATTACGATCTTGTCGCGCAACGTGCCCGGATTCATTCCCAAACCCTATGGGGCATCAAGAGCCGCATTACAGCGCCATTCGGGTACAGCTTGTCGGCTTGGGCCGCTAACCTGTTCTCGTAGAAATCAGACAGGATGAGTAGGCAAGCCGCCTTGATGGCGAAGGGCACTGGGTCGATGCTATCCGCGAGGCCAGTAAGCATCGTGATGTATTCGGCTGCCGCTCCGTAGTAGATGGCCAGCATCGCATCATCATCGTCCGTTGTGATGCGGAGATGGTCCTTCATTTCAGTTAACGAGACAAATGCCATAGGTATCTAGGTAAGGGACTGGATGCTCTGGATGAGTAGTACGGGAAAGGACTACCCACCACAGAGACATCCCGATGCACGCTAACTATCGTGCATCTTGCGTAGGCATGGAGGAGTTAGTGCCACGACCTACGCCCACTACTGCGAAGATGAGAGACGCAGTAGCCGTATTACGAACTCTTCATAGTTATGTACTTGATCGCTGCGCCACTGGCATCCACCATGCGGCCATCATGGCGCGAGATGGCGACAAAGCCAATCTGGTGATACTCGGCGTAGCGCTCTTGAAGCCGTGCTACCTGAACATCTCGCACATCGCGGATGCGATACTTAGACAGGTCGCCAAAGGCAATCGGCTTCTTAGTCGCAGCTACGGAATCCAGTTCCGGGCAGACGATGTAGTTGTAGCCAAGAATGGTATTCGGGGCACCTGCCACCACTGGACGCCATAGAGGCTGTCCATTGTCATCCTTCATCTTACTAATGACGCTGAGGGCAGACGGAGACAGGATGAACTTGGCCTTACGTCTGTATTCCTCATCCACGCTAAACGTGAGATTGATGAGCTCATCTAGAGTGAAGGTAGTGGCACTACTCGACGTGAACGCGCTTGTGCTGCCGGTAATCAGTCCTTGTGGCTGATTGGTCCCTGTTCCAGTAGCGAAGTGGACTGCCGTACCCCTTGCGATGCGTTCGCCAAGCATGTCAGCCAGGAGCGAGCCGATATCCACGCCTGCATCCTGAATTAACTCCGTACTCACTCGCACAATCTTGCTGGTGTACTTGTACGCCTTGAGCGTCACGCTTCCAAACTCTACATCCTGCTCGCTATCGGCGGCGTTCTCCGCGAGGATGGCGCCGACGTTATCAGTATCATCGGACGTAGGCCATGGCAGATCGTTACCCGTACTAGTACGAATGACTGAGGCACCTTCACGTACTCCGCCGTAGGCCAGCATCGCACGTTCGATCTGCCCGGCAAATCCTTCCGGCACCAACTCGGCACCTGCTGTAGCGGTTCCAGCGCTCAGTGCGCGCGTCTGCCACTTGTCGTAGTCCAGATCGGTGCGGAGGGGATCGTTACGGAGCGAGATGTTGAGCGCATCCGTGCCGTGGAGCATCCAATCGCGAAGGCCGGTATCGCTGGTACGAGTCTCGGGGCGAGTAATGCGGCCTCTGCTCTCATTCTGCTGAGCCTCAAGGGCATCCAGACGGCTACGCTTGTCGATGTCGGCGGCATATCGCTCACTGTCGGCAATAGCCTTGTCGAAGTTGGTGCTCTCCTCATCGGTCATGCTGCGACTCTCGCCATCGGCGCGGTTAAGAAGCTCTCTCGCGGCCTGTACGGCGTCGTTCTTCCTTTTAGTCAGTTCTGCAATGGTCATGTATGAACCTCGCTGCTAGAGTATCTGCGCGAGGCTCAATCGTGCCCGCGCTATGTTGTTGTTGGTGGATACGATGCTACGGATAGAGACATCGGTCTGTGGAAAGGCGGGTAGGCTGGTAAGACTGACTTCGTATAGGTCGATATCATGCAAGGTGCGAAGGGCTGGGGACTGCGATGTATCGATGGTGTAGCCGCCTTGGGGCACGCGGAAGCCGAACGACATACCCGCTAGGTCGCCACGTCGTACAAGCTCCATCGCGTCTCTTGCCCATGATGTGTCATTCGGGGTAACGCTGAACCGCAATCCCATCTCATCTTCCGCTAGTGTGAGGGAACCGTTCAGGGTACGGCCAATTACCTGCGTATGGTCGTGCTCAAACAGCACAAAGACATCGGGCCGCTCTACCAGTGTGCGGGTAAACGCTCCCGGTTTGATCGTCTCAATGAAGCCGCCAAGATCATCACTGGGCACGTTGAAACGGGCTGCATACCCTACCAGCTTCCCCCCGTCGAGGGAGAAGTCATTTACGGAACGGACTTCGAGCTTACTGTTCATCGGGTACATCCTTAGGCAGTGGTGCCATGTTCAGGGGAACGCGGAGCACATCGCCACCATCCACGGGGTTCATGTTTTCAAGAGCCCTGCACTCGTTAACGCTGAAAATCCCTCTGTCTACCATTGTGGCATAGTATGCCGCACGGCTCTTCGAGTCGCCCCGCATCAAGCCGGAAAGGTTGAACTCCGCGAAGTACTCCCCATCTAGAAGAGCGTGGGTAAGTTCCTGCTCCACGCGAGCGCACCACGGTTGTATGCAGTGCTGGACATACTCAATCGACTGTTGCTCGATGTTAGAAAAAGTGCTGCGCGACAAGTCCCCAATGAGATGCGGAGGAATCAGGAACACTCTCGCTATCTCGCTGACGGAGAACTGGCGCGATTCAAGGAACTGGCTAACCTCTGGTGCCACGGCTAACGGGCTGTACGCCATTCCTTCCTCGAGTACGGCTAGGCGGCTCTTGCCTGAATGGATGGCACTCCATGACTTGCGAAGATTGGCGCGGCCTTCCTCATCCAATTGCCCCGGATGGCTCAACACTCCCGATGGTACTCCCCCCTCTCCAAACCAAGTTGCCCCATACTGCTCACTCGCTTTAGCGAGTCCTATGGCATTGCGGGCGACGGATACGGGCACGAGTCCCCTGCATCCATCCAGACTGAAACCCTGAATGTGGATGACCGTGTCGGGACTGAGGGGGATAGGTTGTCCATCTACCGTCACTACGTACAGTGGTGAACCGTCGCGCTGTATCTTGACATCCACGTTCAGCGGATGAATGGGCCACAGAGCAATTGGGATACCTGCGCCGTTCCGCTCCACTTCGATGAACGATGATCCGACGATGAGGAGATGGGCGACGACTAGTTCACGGAATACGAACGATGACATCCATGGGTTAGGACGCGTATGCAACAACTGGTAGACAGGATGATTGCGCGCTACCTCCTTTCCGGCTTCCGTTCTCGCATAGACGTGGAGGGGCAGGGATGCCATCGTCGAACTGATACGGCGCACTGCCGCCCACACTGCCGTAACCTCTAGGCTGTTCGTCGGACTCACCGATATACCCGCACTAGAGGAGCGTGCGCCTAGCGCTTCAAAGAGCCACGCATCCGGGTCGCTCAGACTCGTTGCGGGGTTTTCTAGACTTCTCTTTCCAAAGCTCATCCAACTAGGAAGTTTCATGTACGCTCCTTGCTATCCTTAAGTCCTAAACAGTCAGTATGCCGCGACTATGGTAGACGCTCTCCTTGGGGATGGTGAGGATGGCACTGATTGCATTGACTAGTGCAACCACCCCGTCTACTCGCTCACTACTGTTCCGCCTCTTCTTGCTCGGCTTGACGTTCCCTGTCGTGTCATACTGTAGAGCGACGTGCCCTACCTGCCATGAAAGGCACTCGTTACCGTCGTGCTGCAATTCACGCGAGAGTATCAGACGCTCAAGCTCTTTGCTTGGAGCGTTCAGGGCCGTTGTCGTTTGCCGTACAGCCGTCATCGTAAACCCATCCTCATCGGCCAGTAGGCCGCATAGCATCGTGGCGTTGTACGGATCGTATCTCACTTCTACGATCTTGCCCCGCTTCGCTGCGATGTCATCGCGGATGTCATTGATGGCCTGACGTATGATCGGGTAGGAGATGGAGTCCCCTTCGATGATGTTGACGTATCCGGCTCTGGCCCACTGGTCATAGGGCACGTTGTCGGCGTTCTCTTGGACTCTCTTTTCAGGAAGCCACAGCCACGGCTTGACGTAGACTTTGCCGTCATAGGGCCAGACTGCCACGCATGCGGTGATGTCCTTCGTCTGTGAGAGATCGAGCCCCAAGTAGCAGGGCACTCCTGATAGATCGGGCCATGTCTCAGCTTTGCATGCCGCCCAATCTTCCACGGCTATCCACCTCTCGGCCTGCCCAGTTCGCAGATTGAGATGCAGCCGCTTGAACGTGTTCTCGTAACTGGGCTCGGCCTGTGCCCTCTTGCACTCCCTCTCTAGGTATGCACGGTTGACCGATACGTCCAGATTGGGATTGCACTTGGCCCATACGGCGGGGTCCTTCCAGTCATCATCCGGCTTCGATTCATAGATGACGGGTAGGAAGGCAGGATCGTCGAGGACTCCATCGCGCACCTTGCATGCATAGTCGTACTTTGTGTTGCAGATGGAGGGATGGTCGTAGTCGGCTGTGGTGATGTAGATCATCATCGGTTGCCGTCTTGCCGCCATCGAGGTTTGCAGGACTTCGACAAGCTCCGCATCCTTGTGGGCATGCAGTTCGTCCACGACTACGAACGATGCTCCTAGGCCATGCTGTGTACCGGCTTGAGCGGCAAGTGCCTTGAGGATGGCGTTTTCTGCCGGGTACTCGATGCTCTTCAAGGAGCTATAAACCTTGAGCCGCTTATATAGCTCGGGCTCTGCCCGTACCATTCCGGCGCAGTGCTTGAACAGCAGGCTGCTTTGATCTCGGCTACTCGCGGCGCTGTAGCACTGTGCTCCAGGTTCATGATCCGTCATTAACGAGAGGAGCATCATGCCCGCCATCCATGGCGTTTTTCCGTTCTTACGGGGCACGTAGATTAGGCACTCCCTGTACCTACGAGTCCCATCCTCTCGCTTCCATCCCCAAAGGGCTGCCGTTACTGCCTGCTGCCACGGCTCTAATTGGAAGGGCTGTCCTGCTTTCGCACCTTCGATGAATTGGAGAACGGATGGAAAGAAGTCCAGCGCTAGTTGTGCGGCATCCTCATCGAAGTAGTCGGTAGGTCGTGCTGTGGCTACACTGTCATAGCCGGGTATCAGGGGCAGTAGCGCACTAGGCTGCAAAGAACTTGGCCTTTCCGTTCTGACTCGGCTTCTCCGTTCGGATACCCGTACGATCCGCCGGAGAGAGTCCTAGATTCGCTTCCAGCTTCCGAAGCATCTCATCCAGCTTGGCGAGAGTGAGGACGTTATCGCGGTTAGGCTCGGTCTCTACGATGGTCATTGCTTCATCCCATGCCGCATAGGTACGGCAGTAGCGTGCGAATGTGGGCACGTCTGCCACTGTGAGAAGTCCACAGGCTTGGAGGTGAGGTGCCATCTTGTTCCAGAGTGCTTCGGCTTCGGGAGTCAGGTCATTAGGTGCTGTCAGTGAGTCGACTAAATCGGGCATAGGTTCTCCTGCTCTTGTCTTAGCTCGCCAACTCCCCCGGAGGGCAAGGGTCGCTGTGGGGGTAGGTTTAGGGCCTTTCATCTACACGTGAAAAGAAAAAGAAGATGGGCGCGGAGGTACGCAGCGCATAGGTACAGAGACTCACTCCCCCTTCCCCTTGCTGGCCTCTGCCAGTGCTCTACGTGCTCTCTCTCCTGCTTCGGTCCATTGCTCGCCTGCTATCTCACGCAGTGCATCTACACATATGGTATGGGCACGCATGGAAGGTGTGAGACGTAGCTGTAGGTGATAGTCTTTGATTAGCGCGTTTAGTCTAGCGGTCATCGTGCATCCTTGGGTTGAGGTTCACCTGTAATGCTGTGGCGCGCTAGGTCGCTCTGTATCCTATCTCTCTCGGCTTCTATGACTGAGCGCATATCATCGGGGCACGTGTCCATGAGGCGGCGTAAGAGGCTCTGGTAGGCTGATATTGCCTTGTATGCTTGGAGGAGCATAGCATCACCTGTATCAGATGCTCTCGGACCAAAGACGTTATGCCCCATTATCTAGCCTCTGGTTCTTCACCACGTGGTAACGCTCTCTGTACTTGGCGTTGTAACACTGATGGCATGTACTGTGATTATGATAGCGAAATTCATTGGCCAACTTGGTAGTGTTGCACTTGGTGCAATGGAATGAGACGCCATCCTCAATAGCCTTTGCATGACGTGCCTGCTGCCGTTCTTTGACGCGTTGGCGCCGGGCACGCTGTTCCTTCTTCGATAGGCTGTGAAAGTGATCGGTCACGGTGGTATTATGGCACGGCCTACATACGGTACGGCGGTTCCACGCGAACTGTGATGCAGGGAACTCCTGACTGCATCTGCTGCATCGCCATATCTCACCATTGGCTACTGCCGCATCGTATCTGGCACGGGAGCGCTCTGTCATGGCCTGATACTGCTCTGGTGTCCGTGTCTGGTTGACTGCTTGCTTACAGCACTTGCATGCCACATGTATTGACACGTCCGTGACTGACAGGGCACCGTGAGTCTTGCAGATGTACTTGGCATCCTTCCGTGTCAGGAGTCTCTTGATGTTACGACTCGTAATGTCCACGGCGTTCTCCTTCCAAGCGCATGTGATGCTGGACGCATAGTGGTATAGTGTTCTCCACTGATAACCGTAGCTCGGGATACTCTCGCAGTGGCTTGTCGTGGTGGAGATGTTGCGCTTCGCGTACTCGGCCCTCTGCAAGACACATCCGGCATAGCGGTTCTTGGCTCAGACGATAACGGCGGAATCGGCGCCATCTCTCATCGTACCCTCTCTGTGCTGCTGTAGGACGGTTATCAATCCTCTGCGCTCTGTGCTTCGTACAGTCTCTACGACCACAGGGGCAGGCGGTGGGATTACTTGTCGGCATACTGACAGACGCTACAGACATATGTTGAGATGTTGCAGGGGAACGCTGTGACTGGCTTACTCTCGCCACATTTACGACATTCCCACTGTGCGCCAGCAAGAGCCGCTATTAACCACTTCTCCATCCACTGACGCATACGTCTGCTATTTCCCGTCTCACATCGGCGGCATGAGAGAAGAGTCCAAGGGAATTGTTGGATACGCTTAGTAGTCTGACACTTGGGGCACGGTATCTTGACTTCCGCTTTGCAGCCTAGATTGTAGATGGCCATTCTTGCGGGGATGCTATGAAGTGGCGCACCATTGAACTCCTCTTCCAACTCCGCACGGATGAACCGTCGATCCTCATCGGGCATCGAGTCGATTAGCTCATCGTCTATGAATAGTGCTTCTACTTCATCCGGGTAACGCCGCATTGTCTCTCTCCTTGCTCTCTCCCCATTAAGTCCTCGCCAGTGATGCCAGATGTTAAAAGAGTCCCTGATTAGGGGACTCTCGTTCGTTATGAGACGGCATGGCCTCACGTAATAGATGTGTAGGTAGGACTTAAGAGGGAATCATGGACAGGAGAGAGAAGATGGACAGTATGGAGAAGCCAGATAAGAGGGCTAATAGTAGTGAGAGTATTAACTACTCTCTCATACCTATGTTCTCTTATAGTAGTAGTGAGTCGATTTAGCTATGGGTATGCGAGCTATTATCGAAGAGTACAGGGCACAGGGAATTACCACCTTCCCAATTAATCCGACTACCGGAGTACCCGTTACCAAATGGTCTAATGCCAAAGCTGACTACCGATGGGAAGAGAAGAGCCGGTATAGGGACTGCCTAGTTGGGATGCGAACTGGCGATGTCGTAACCATCATAGATGTAGATGTCCCAAAGGATGCAGAGGGCAAGCCTCTTTCAAATGCCCTCATACAGGTAGAGGAAGATGTTGAATGGGCACGCTCATTCTTTGGGAGTACTCCCCTAGAGTCTAGGACAAAGAGCGGGGGATATCATCTCTGGTATCGAGCTAATCCAGAGAACGTGAATGAAGGGGCATACACCGATGTCGTAGAGCCGGATGACTACATCCTGCATGGGCAGATTGATATACGGGGGAGGAAAGCAATTGCGAAGGTGCCTGACTCTACAGGCTACCAGTTCATAGCGGGTACTCTGGATGCCGTACCAGAGCTACCTACGCTTCCAATGTGGGCACGGAAGCGTACCGTGGTCGAGCGGAATGGCCCTTCTAAGGCACTTTCTCCCCTTGCCCCTAGTCTCATACCCATAGGAGCGAGAAACAGCACTCTCTTCGCCATGGCATGTCAGATTGGGAGAGAGGCCACTAGTTACGAGTCTCTGTTGGATGCACTCCTGACGATCAATGTCACTGCCACGGAGCAACCATTGAGCGATGCGGAAGTCGAGCGTATCGCGGGTAGTGTCTGGACGTACAAAAGCGAGGGCAGGCTATGGAACGAGAGAATGGTATCCGTCGCTCAGTCGACCAAAGAGAAGCTGATTCAGTCCCCATATGCGTACCTACTCTATTCGGATCTCATAGATCGGCATGGAAGAGGAAAGGACTTTCAATGTGGCAATGCTGGGTCAAAGCGATATGGATGGACTCCAAGGCGCTTCGCTGGGACTCTGAAGGAACTAGAGGATGCAGGACTCATTGCTATTACGCATCCACCAAACAGGAAGGTGAATGGTGAATGGGTAGGATCGCCACGGCGGGTAAGGCTGCTGTAGGATTGTTACCCGATGCCACTTCGCCAGGTACCGTTGTCATCAACGGAGAAGTGCATATGGATTTGGTAGGAAAGTGGAGAGAGGAAGCAATGAATCTGAGGGATTGGGGATGCGACAATCATGCTGATGCAATTGAGCGATGCGCCGCTGAACTAGAGGCTCACCAGCGAGAGGCCGAACTAGAGGCCATGACAATCGAGGATGCTGCTCGGGAGTCAGGGTACAGCACGAGTGCCCTCTACAAGAAAGTGGCCTCTGGCCAGCTACAAAATGTGGGGAGAAAGAACGCTCCTCGCGTGAGACGTTCAGACCTGCCCCGGAAGGCACGTACCCATACCCCGTCATTGGCGGATCGGGTACTTGAGAGGGCCAGTTAAGTAGCGCACAACTAGAGACTTGCAGAGATTACCCCTGTTCGATTCTGGCAGGGGTATTTCTGTACCCTTGCGTTCCCCCCTACCCTCTCATCAAATTGATGAACATGGATACCTACCAGCAAGCAATCAGACGGGCCATCGAACTAGCTCCGGGCACCATTCGGGAACTCGGCCGAAATGCGGGCATCGATCAGTCATGGCTCATCCGCATCCGGCAAGGGGAGAAATCTCCGTCTGATGTCCAAATGGAAAAGGTATTCATGGCTCTGGCCGACTACGCGGATAGGTCGGCTCGAGCCGCGCAAATCATCCGCGAGGCCTTGGATGGAGGGAAGCAAGATGTTGCCACAATGGGCAAGGGAAGGGATGGTAGACGCGGTTGAGCGAATACGCTCAGCACAGCGTCAGGGCGAGCGTAGTCCGATGATGGTGGACTACTGGCGAAAGCAGGTAGATGCGCAGATGGAGCGGCTGTTGACGTACGTGGAGACGTTCATCGAGGTGAAGCGATGAAGCGAGGAATCCGCGACATCATCCAGCGGCATTACGACGCTCGGGCTGAACTAGAAATACGGCTCATGAGCGTCATGCACGCGACAGAAATCGTGTATGGTGGGCAAGTGCTCATCGAGGAAGCGAACATCGCTGGTGGTCTGCTCCTGATCGAAATGCTTCACGTCGCAAACGGCGGCCCGAAGCAAATACTCCTGCCCATTCCCCCGGCTCTGATTGATGAGAACGATGAACGGGAAATCGTGCTCTGGATTCGGGAGCACGCGAACGAACAGGAGGAATACGACCTATGAAATGGAAGTACACCACCGGCGAGCGGCCTAATACCATAACGGTATTGGAGCGCAAAGCAGGCGGCATCTTGTACGGCAGGATGTGGGATGCGAGCGCTCGCAACGGAAAAGGAAACTGGCGCTACGTGAGCCTAGGACACAGGGACCGTGCTCGGGCAAAGTCGTGGGCCAAGCAGGAAGTACGGAAGCTGGAAGATGGATGCAGCGACATCGCGCAAGGTAAGGTGTCGCTTGCCACGATCTTCGCTCAGTACCTTCAACATCACAGCCCTGAAAAGGTGAAGTCCGAACAGAAAGCCGATGCACGACGCGCGGAGATGTGGGCGCGGGTACTCGGCACCACAGAACCGTATGACATCTCTTCGGCTCAGTGGCACGGCTTCATCAACAACCGTCGTTCAGGTGCCATCGATTCGCGAGGGAACGCGGTTCCGAAGGGCAAGCGGAAGCCTGTTCGGGATCGCACCATCGAGGGCGATTGTATCTGGCTCTGGCTGGTATTCAATTGGGCGCACACTTGGCGCTTGTCGGATGGCAAGTACCTAATGCGCGAGAATCCGATACGTGGATTCAAGGCGCCCCATGAAGTGAATCCCCGACAACCACTCGCGACACAAGATCGTTTCGATTCCGTGCGGCAAGTGGCTGAGAGTCATACGATGGAGATGCGCGCGAACCGGAAGCGCATCAAGCTGCCATCGTACCTACCCGAAATGCTGGACATCGTGAACGGAACGGGCAGGCGTATCAGTGCCGTATGCAAGCTCCGCTTTCATGATCTCCGCTTGGAGCGCACGGCAGAGTGCCCCCACGGTTCCATCGTCTGGCCTGCTGATACGGAGAAAACAAAACGCGAGACTCACGTACCCATCGATGAGGATGTACGGGCTGCGATTGATCGCATCATCGCAGAGAGGCCGGGCATCGGAACCGCGTTCCTTTTTCCGCGTCCGAACGATCCGGCTCGCCACGTCTCACGGCACACTGCCGATTCCTGGCTGCGCGATGCGGAGACGATGGCAGGGCTGGCGCCGCTCAAAGGCTCACTATGGCATGCGTACCGGCGGAAATGGGCCACGGAGAGGAAGCACCTGCCAGACAGAGACGTAGCGGCGGCGGGGGGATGGAAGTCACTCGAAGCACTCAAGCACAGCTACCAGCAAATCGATGCAGCGACGATGTATCAGGTAGTCATCAACCCACACCAATTGAGGGCCGCGAAATGATACCATGCAGGCACTGCAATGGACGCGTGGCGATGAACGCTCTCCGTTGCCCGCACTGTGGGGGCAGGCTTCGGCTTGCCGCGTGGGAAAAGGGATGCTTGGGTTGTCTGCTGGTGCCCTGCATCCTCTTCGTGCTCGCCGTCATTCTCCAAGTCATCGCAGAGCAAGCGGTGAAATGAACCGGCACAACAACCAGTACACCCCCATATTTTGGGACTTGTTGGAAGCAGTGCAAGTGACTATATCTAGACAGTTTACGGGACGTGGCGCAGCCCGGTAGCGCACCTGAATGGGGTTCAGGGGGTCGCGGGTTCAAATCCCGCCGTCCCGATTCGACTGCAGTTCTGAAGTCACGCCGGCTCGAGCGCTCAGCTCGGGC
>Ga0182744_1002270_pt1 | contig 15919 bp, 20 predicted proteins | sample eDN3rd30CKraftMG_FD_128525 | JGI IMG/M metagenome (GOLD analysis project Ga0182744, IMG submission 128525) | Enriched Miracle-Growth compost microbial communities from Emeryville, California, USA - eDNA 3rd pass 30_C Kraft MG (version 2) (version 2) ...
CTGGCGCTTCAGCTTTTCGGCAATGGCATTCAGAATCATGGCTACGCTCCGCTACATCGGGAGCTGAATTTCCACCGTTGTGGTCAACAGCTAGTTAACCAAAAGAATTTGCGACACGCCCGAACGCTTCCCTCGCCCAAGCATGCTGACACGCTTTCACTGAATGCGTTGCGCAGTCTGGTCACAGGCCTGGTTGAGAAAGCAGAACATGCAGAGGCTCGGCTTGAGAAACTGGAAGCTGAGAATGCAGCACTCCGTAAGGAGAATGCCGAGCTCCGTCTGGAAAACACCCAGCTTAAAGTTGAGAACCAACTCCTTCGCGATGAAATTGCGCGGCTGAAAAACCTGCCACCACGACCACCGTTCAAACCGTCAGGCATGGACAAGGCCACAGACGCGCAGGTTCACGACAGCAGCGGTGGCAAGAAGAAACCTCGTGGACCAAAACTGGATGTCGAGCGCGTTTGGTCTGCCCCCTGAAAAGTGGTCCTCCATGAAGTAGGCTGCTGAGCCTAAGAGAGGACGTTGGAATGCCCCAGAGGAAGCACAGGCCCGAAGAGATCGTCGCGAAGCTGCGTCAGGTTGATGTTCTGTTGTCGCAAGGCCGATCGGTCGGCGAAGCGGTTCGTACGATCGGCGTGACGCAGTTCACGTATTACCGCTGGCGCAAGGAGTTTGGCGGTTTGAAAGGCGACCAGGTGAAACGGCTGAAGGATCTCGAGAAAGAGAACGACCGGCTGCGCAAGGCGGTATCGGATCTGACGCTCGAGAAGCTGATCCTGAAAGAGGCTGCCTCGGGAAACTTCTGAGCCCCGCCCGCCGTCGTCGCTGCGTCGACCATGTCATGGCGAAGTTCTCCGTCTCGGAGCGCTTCGCCTGTACGGTTCTCGGTCAGCATCGCTCGACCCAGCGCAAGAAGCCACATGGCCGGCCTGATGAAGAAGCGTCGACCGCCGACATCATCCGGCTCGCCTCACGCTACGGCCGCTACGGCTATCGCAGGATCACGGCGATGTTGCGATCCGAGGGCTGGACGGTGAACACCAAACGCGTCGAGCGCATCTGGCGGCGGGAGGGGCTGAAGGTTCCCCAGAAGCAACCGAAGAGAGGACGTCTCTGGCTGAATGACGGATCGTGCGTCCGGCTTCGGCCTGAGCACCCCAACCATGTCTGGTCCTATGACTTCGTCGAGGGCCGAACGCACAATGGCAGGAAGTTCCGCATGCTCAACATCATCGACGAGTTCACCCGGGAGTGTCTGGCGATCCGGATCGATCGCAAGCTCAACTCGACCGACGTCATCGATGTCCTGTCGGACCTGTTCATCCTGCGCGGTGCGCCCGGCCACATTCGCTCGGACAACGTCCTAAGTGCGGAAGAAAAAGGGCTTGGCAGACAAAGTTTCTCTGCTCGTCAGCATGCTCACGCTGCATGACGCTTGGACTTCCCCTTCAAAAATGGAGGGCTTCTGTTAGACAAGACTGACAGGAGACTTAGAATTGAAGCAGCGAGAATTTACAGAAGAATTCAAACGCGAAGCCGTTCGGATTTTAACGACGAGTGGTCGAACCATTTCATCGGTTGCCGAGGACCTTGGCATTGGCAAATCAACACTTGACCGCTGGCGTCGTAATTTTGCTGAGAACGATTTACTCTCCGGTCCGCATGAAGACATGAGCCAGGAGCTTGCTCGGCTTCGAAAAGAAAACGAGCTTCTACGACAGGAACGAGACTTATTAAAAAAAGCGACGGCCTTCTTCGCTCGGGAGACAAGTCGATGAAGTTTGCTTTCATCGATACGGAGAAGGTCCATATGTCTCTGTCGCGTTTGTGCGCCTTCGCAGGTGTCAGCATTAGTGGTTATTATGCATGGAAGCATCGCGTCCCCAGCCGCCGCCAGCTTGATGACATGGTTATCCTGGCGCATATTCGCAATCAGTTTGCACTGTCACGTGAAACCTATGGTAGCCCTCGAATGCATGTCGAACTGAACGAAGAAGGCATTCGGGCAGGTCGTCACCGCACGGCGCGACTGATGCGAGAAAATGGCTTGAAAGCCCGGCAGAAAACGCGCTTCAAACGCACGACCGATAGCAATCATGGTGAGCCTGTTGCTCCCAATCTTCTGGATCAGGACTTCACTTGTAATGGACCAGATCAGAAATGGGGTGTCGATATCAGTTATATATGGACCGCAGAAGGTTGGCTGTATCTAGCAATTGTTGTCGATCTTTACTCTCGTCGTATTATCGGCTGGGAAGCGCGGGATCGGATGAAAAAAGATCTAGCGATCTGTGCTTTGAAGAAGGCTATTGCAATCCGGCAACCAAAGCCGGGACTGATCCAACACTCGGACAGGGGAAGCCAATATGCCAGTTATGAGTATCGCAGAATTCTCGAAGCTCACAAAATGCTTCCATCGATGAGCGGAAGAGGAAATTGTTATGATAATTCGATGGTGGAAACCGTCTTCAAGACGATCAAGTCAGAACTGATATGGCGAACTGTGTTCTACACACGTCAGGATGCAATCAAAGCCATTGGCGAATACATTGACGGCTTCTATAATCCTGTGCGCAGACATTCTGCACTCGGGTATAAATCACCGATCAAGTTCGAGATGATAAACCGTAAATTAGTGACAGAACCTCTCCACTAAATAAGGGCAAGTCCAGCTCGTCAAGTCACATCGTCGAACCAGGCGGCTTCCACTGGCATGGGAAAAGGTCTCGTCCATAGCAAACACAGGGTCCATCATTTGGCCCTCACCGTCCTTAACACGAGCTTCTGATCCAGGTGGAAGACCCAAGCATTGTCTACAGGATCATCCGAAGGATGCCCTAACGGCTCTAACTGACAGAGGTTCTTCCACCTGGTACCCGCCCTTCAACGAAGGGCCGGTAGTCTGAACCGCTTTTGATGACGGCGTGTACGACACGCGCCATCTTGGCGGTAATAGCGGTCATTGCCTTGCGGCGCAGATCGGGATTGTCACGATCTCTCGCGATGTAGCGTTCGAATTTATGTCGGAAGCCGTTCTCACGCTGGCGGATGGCAACTTGCCCAGCAATCCACAGGGTCCGCCGCAGCCGCGCGTTGCCGAATTTGGAAAGCCGGGTCTGGCCGCGATACTGACCCGATTGCTGTGTCGACAGGTCCAGCCCGCAGAATTTGAGAAACTGACGGTGATGATGAAAGCGGCGCAGGTCCCCAGCCTCCGCAATGATCGTTAGCGCGTTGATCGGACCGATCCCAGAAATCTGCCGCAGGATCTGATAATCACGGCTGTTTCGCAGCAAATCATCGGCCTGTGCTTCGATCTCGTTGCGTTGGCGGATCAGGCTGCGGGCTTCGGCGACAACCATCCGAAACATGCGAATTGCAGGCGCATCCAGCGGCAATGGCAAGCCAATCGAGGTGCGGGCAGTCTCATAAATATCCATTAAAATCTGTGACTTGCTGACTTTCCTGCCGACAACATCCCATGCCGCTTCGACGAACTTTTCCTTCGTCAGTATCGTGATGCTCGATGGTGTGGGGAAGGCATCAAGGAATGCGAAGAACCAGTCGCTGCGACTGTTACCTCGGAAACGCTCGATCTCTGGAAAATACAGCGGCAGGTAATGCGTCAGGATGCGATGTTGTATCTCGGTCTTGGCGTTAGCAATGGCTTCGTGTGTCTTCGACAATTCCTGAACGTCGTTGATGCCAGCACGCAAGGGATCGTGATAGACCTGCGTCGAATGGATCCTCAACATGTGCAGGATCACCTGCGCATCCTTAGGATCGTTTTTGTCCCAGCCGTTGTGCAAGGCTTCTCGCGTGCGGGCAAGCGCCAGCGACGACACCAACCGCGTTTCGAAGCCGGCTTCCACCAACCGCCAGGCAATCGGACGATGATAGTTACCCGTTGCCTCAAAGGCGCAGACCACCGGTCGGTCATATGATTGCAAAATCTCGATCAGATGGTCATGTTCTGCACGCGTATTGAGAACAGACAACCGACGGCGGCGTTTATGGCCGGGTGCTTCGATCAACACTTCATTGCGAACCTTGGCGATGTCGATGGCTACCAACACGGCATCGGCAGGTATAGAATTCTGACTGGTCATGGTTGGTCTCTCCGGAATGAGTTGTGAACACTCACATTCTAGAGCTACTTCGACTGGCCATGGCCACCTCAAACGGTGCGCGCTTGCAGCAAAAAAGCTGCGCGCACCGTTCCCTCGGTGGCTCCAACTCTTCCTTCCGTAGGTGCTATGGGCCGGAGTTCATAGCCAGCACCGTGCGGGAGTGGATCGTGGCTGTCGGCGCAAAGACCGCGTTCATCGAGCCGGGCAGCCCCTGGGAGAACGGCTATTGCGAGAGCTTCAACTCGAAGCTGCGCGACGAACTTCTCAACGGTGAAATCTTCTACAGCCTCGCCGAAGCGAAGGTCATAATCGAGGCATGGCGACGCTACTACAACACCGAGCGACCGCACTCATCATTGGGATACAGGCCGCCGGCACCAGCCGCGGTGCTGTGGCCGGCTGCGCAACCCGGACCAGCTTCGCCGGCCACCCCAGCCGTGGCAGCAAAGCCCATCATGCACTAAGATTTACCCCGGACCACCGGATGGGGTCAGGCCAATCGCCGGCAGATAATCGATCTCCTACGCCACTAGCGCGATTACCCGCCACCTCGGTGGCGGGCAACAAATCTCATCGGACTGGCGTTGCAGCACGCAAGAATGCCTGGACGATCGGATTTGCCTCATCACGAGAGCGAAACGCTATGCGATGCATTGAGGTGAAGTCAAAACTGCCTGGCTTCAATGGACGCAGATGTCCGTCTCTCACCCATGAAGCAGCAAAATGGCAGGGTAAGAAGCCAATGAAGTGTCCCGACATCAGCATCATTGCCTGAGCTTCCATTTCAATCACTGAAGCACTCGCCCGCGGGTGTCCGACCAAATACAGATCATCAAAGTGCCTATAACGTCTGACGGAGAAACGGCTACTTTCAATGTCTTTTGGGTCTATGTCATTGTCTTTTATGCCGAAAAGCGGATGCTTCGACCCACAATAGAGAGAATGAGGCTCGCTCGCGTAGTCAACATAGGTAATGCTTGGAGCTCGCTGCGAAAAGGGACCGATCGCTACATCGAGCTCTCCGTCGGCCACCATCTGCTCCAATTGCGATGGTGTACCCAACGTGAGCTCGATGAAAACCTCGCTGCCATCATCGAGAAATCGGTTGAGCGCTCGCTGGACGCCGAGCTCCTCGCTGGTGTAGGTCCCATCGGACGCGCCAAGGCGTAGTCGCCCCGCAAGATTCCCCGTGGTTGAACTCACCCTCAGAGTAAAGTCGTCAAGGTCGCGAAACAGCTGCTGCGCAGCATCATAGGTCGCCTGTCCTGCTTCCGTCAGGCGAAACTGCTGCTTTCCGCGAAAACAGAGCTGAGCCCCAATCCTTTTTTCAAGTTCGGCCAGATGCGTGCTGAGTGTCGATTGCGAGAGATTTAACGCGATTTGCGCATCTGCAAAGCCTCGCGCATCGGCAAGGGCCACAAAAACACGGAGCAATCGAATGTCGATATTATCAAGGCGGCGCATGAGACTCTACATTGATGATTATCGATGCAGTATCCCAAATATTTTGATTTACTTCAATGCGTGACGTGGCAGGGTGCGCATACAAAAAAGATCTAAAGGGGATCGAAATGAAAAAACTGGCTTCAATTATTGCTGCGACTGCGCTTCTATCCGCACACACAGCTGCCAACAGTGCAGAGCAAATCCGGATTCTCGCACCGACTTGGCTTGGATTTGCACCGGTTCACGTCGCCATAAAAAATGGGTGCTTTGAAAAGCGAGGGCTCGACGTCAACATCAAGTTCGAAGATGACTTGGCAAACGTGATGGCTGCGATGGCTCGCGGAGACATCGAAGTGCAGATGCGATCCGTGGGAGAATATCAGGGACGCCCAAGAGACAACGATACGCCCGGCATTATCATTGGCACGATTGATGAATCAGTTGGCGGTGATGGCGTCATCACGGATGAGAAAATCAAAAGTGTTGCGGATTTAAAGGGCAAGACTGTTGCTGCGGAGTTGAATATCCCGGCGCGCCTGCTTCTGCAAATGGCCCTGAAGGAGGCGGGACTGTCGCTCAAGGACGTTCAAATCAAGGACATCGCCACAGCAGACACCGCTGCTGTTTTCGCCGACGAATCCATCGCTGCCATTGCGACATATGAGCCCTTCATGTCGCAAGCCATTCAAAACTCCTCACGCCCCGGTGCGAAGCAACTGCTGACGTCCAAAGACTATCGGGGCCTGATTGTCGATGCGATCATTGCGCGAAACGACGATCTGAAGGCGAGCCCTCAGAAATATGCGAAGTTCCTCACATGCATTTATGAAGCGGTCGATTTTATCAAGGCAGACCCAGAGCAATTCGCTGAGATTGTGGCTCCCGAATTTGGCCTTACGCCCGCGGAAGTCAGCGAGGTCGTCAAGACGAGCCTGTCCTATAATACGCTTGCGGACGCTAAAGCATATATGGGTGACGCCGCTGCGGCCGGCTCGTTGCCTAAAATCTTCGACACCGTGATGGACCTCAATCTTGAAAATGGTGCAGCAGAAACCAAGCTGGTCGCCAAAGACCAGATCGATAACTCGATCATCAGCCAGGTGCCGACGAAATAAATTCGTTTTCTATACGTGAACCGCCACGGGGTGCCGTCCCGGCACCCCCACGTCATCATTTTTCACCTTACGGCAAAAAAATGTTTCGCAATCTTGTTGTCTTCAGGGGCAAGGCAGACCCGTATGCCGAGGCATGCGTCAGCATTGCCGCCGCCGTTGCTATTCTCTTCGTTTGGGAGAGTGCCGCGAGGAGCGGCGCAGTCAGTCCGCAATTCCTCCCCGCGCCCAGTCGAGTGTTCTCGGCATTCTGGACGATGCTCACGCAACAGCATCTTCTCTATCACACGGGGATTTCTGCCGCCCGTGTCTGGGGCGCCTTCCTTGTCGCTGCCGTGATGGCGATACCTATCGGCATTTTGATGAGCAGTTACAGAATTATTGGTGCGGCATTGGAACCTGTGGTCGATTTCGTCCGGTATCTTCCGGTTCCGGCGCTCGTCCCTCTTTCTATCATCTGGTTCGGCGTTGGTGAGCCAACAAAGATCTTTCTCCTCTGGCTGGGCACGTTCTTTCAGCTCGTCCTGTTCGTTGCAGATGACATGCGTCGTGTCCCGAATGAATTCGTTGAAGCCGCTCGGACACTTGGAGCCAACTCGCGCAACGTCATGACGGATGTTGCGCTTCGATCCATGGCTCCATCATTGGTCGACAACCTGCGCATCACGCTTGGCTGGTGCTGGACCTACGTCATTATCGCGGAAATCGTGGCTGCAGATTCAGGGATCGGCTACGTCATCTGGACAGCACGCCGTTTCGTCAAAACCCCGGAGGTCATTGCCGGCGTGGTCGTTATCGGCATCGTCGGGCTCGTTACTGACCAGATCCTGCGCGCAGTTCACCGTCGCGTATTCAGATATTTGTGAGGCATTGACGATGACGCCCTACCTCCGCTTTAACGACGTCACTAAGGTCTTCGGTCCTGTCGAAGTCATTTCAAAAACGAACCTATCCATCAAGAAGAACGAATTCATCGTGTTTCTTGGGCCATCTGGCTGCGGAAAAACGACACTCATGCGGATGGTTGGAGGCCTCGACACGCCAACCGGCGGTGCTGTGCGTCTTGAAGATGAAGTCGTCTCCGAGCCAGACCGTCGCCGTGGCATGGTCTTTCAATCCTACTCGTCGTTTCCTTGGCTGACCGTCGAACAAAACATTGCCTTCGGGATGCGATACCGCAACGATCTCTCCAAGTCTGAAAAAGCTGACCGAACCCTCCACTATCTCAGGCTGGTTGGTCTGGAAGATTTCGCGAAGGCTTTTCCCAACAAGGTATCGGGTGGAATGCGGCAGCGAGTGGCAATTGCACGGACACTTGCCGCGGGATCTGAAGTGCTCCTCATGGACGAGCCATTCGGGGCGCTCGACGCACTCACGCGCGAAAGGCTCCAGGTCGAGCTTCGTCAGATACAGGCCCGCGAAAGCAAGACTGTGATCTTCGTCACACACGATGTTGAGGAAGGCGTCCTCCTTGCTGATCGTATCATCCTGTTTTCCAAGCGGCCGGCTCGGATTGTTGCCGACATCGACGTTGCCGCGAAACTCGGTGCAGACCGGACGTTGGAGACGCGCGAAACATCGGAGTTTTTCGCGCTCAAGAACCATGTTCTTCACCTCATAAGAAACGAGACGGGAGACGTCATGTGACGAAGCTGTTTGATGGGAAAACGGTGATAATTACCGGCGCGAGTCGCGGAATTGGGCTCGGGATTGCAGAGGGTTTTGCTGGCGAAGATGCACAACTTCATCTCGTCGCCGACGATGAAGTGATTTTCGAGACAGCAAAACGGCTTGGCGCGACACCGCACCACGTCGACATTACCGACCGACGCGCGGTCGCCGACATGGTTGAAGGCGTTCCCCGTGTAGATGTTCTGATCAACAATGCCGGTTTTGAGCGGATGACACCGCTCGTTACGGACAGCGAGCATGTCGAAGACACGTTTCGGAGAGTCGTTGAAGTCAACGTTATGGGCACGAGCAATGTAACGCGTCGCTCGATTTCTCGCATGCGACCCGGCGGTGTCATTATCAACACTGCTTCGATCTGGGGGCGTGTCGCCGAAGCACAATTCGACGCTTATGTGGCTTCTAAACACGCCATTATCGGCCTCACGAAGACGTGGGCGAAGGAACTGGGGCCCCTAGGGATCCGGGTGAACGCTGTTTGCCCGGGTTGGGTTCGGACGGAGGCTTCGATGCGCTCACTCGGTCTTATGGCCGCTGCCCGTGAGACCGACGAGGACAGCCTTCTCAAGGACATCGTCGCCGGTCAGGCGCTCTCCGGTCTGATGGAGCCCTCGGACATGAGCGAGACATATCTTTTCCTGGCATCGGACCGCGCCAAGAATATCACAGGCCAGTCGCTGGCCGTCGATCGGGGAGAGGTGCCTTGGTAAAAAGTCTTGTCGGAAAAAACGTTATCGTGACAGGCGCAGCACAGGGCATCGGACGGGCTTGTGCGAACGCCCTTACCGCCGAGGGCGCAAATGTTATCGGCCTTGATCTCAAGCCATCGATCGCCGACGGCATCGAGATTTTGAGATGTGATCTGAGTTCTGAAAGCGAGATCATTGATGCGGTTGCCCAAGCGGTAGGGCGGCTCGGGTCCGTCGATGTCCTCGTTAACAACGCGGGAATTTTGCAGGAAAGGCCTCTACAGGACATCGACACATCTCATATTGATCAGATGTTCTCGGTCAATGTTCGTGGTGCAATTCTGGTAACGCGGCAGGTCTTGCCGCACCTGCGGGACAGCGGACGCATCATCAACATAGTCTCCGAGCTCGCTTTCCTCGGCCGAGGCAATGCGTCGGTCTATTGTGCGACGAAATCCGCACTGCTTGGCCTGACGCGCTCATGGGCGAGAGAGCTCGCACCGCGGATCCTGGTTAACGCTGTGGCGCCCGGCCCGACCGATACGCCGCTTCTCGATTTCGAGAACCTTTCAGATGCAGCTCGATCTGCGGAAATGGCCAATCCCCTCGCGCGGATAGGGCGCCCTGATGAAGTCGCTGCCAGCATCGTGTTTCTCGCAGGCCCCAGCGCAACGCTATTTACCGGACAATGCCTGGGCGCCAATTGCGGCGCTGTCATGCAGTAGGAGATTGCAATGAATGATTCCGTTTTTCTGTCCGAGTTAAGCTGGCCGGAGGTAGAACAAAAGATCTCCGGTGGCGCAGCAGTCTTTTTGCCACTTGGAGCGACCGAACAACACGGCCACCACATGGCGCTAAACGTGGATGTAATTATCCCGACTGCAATTTGCGAACGGGTGGCACGTGCAACGGGCGGGCTTGTTGCGCCCACCATACCCTATGGCAACCGATCGCAGCCACGTTCGGGGGGTGGTCCGGCATTTCCAGGTACTTTGAACCTCTCTGCTCATACGTTTTCGCTTGTCGTCCGGGATGTGATCGTCGAGCTTTATCGTCAGAAAGTCAGGCGAATCGTCGTTCTCAATGGCCATTACGAGAATATCTGGCCCTCGGTTGAGGGAATTGAACTGGCTCTCGACGCAATAGGACGCGACGCCGATCTGACGATTCTCCGAATGGATCACTGGGAATTCGCACGGCCGGAGACCATCGAGCGGATATTCCCAGATGGTTATCCGGGGATTGAGTTGGAACATGCCAGCGTGCTCGAGACCTCAATTATGCTCGCTGTTCGCCCTGATCTTGTCGACCTGTCGCGGGCACTTCACGACGGTCCGGCGAAATTCCGCCCCTATGACCGCTTTCCCAGACCTCCCGCAGAGGTCCCGCCATCGGGCGTACTTTCAATGACGGAAGGATCGAGTGCTGAGAAGGGTGAATGGCTACTCGCCGACAGCGTTGGCAGGCTTGTCGAAATCGTAAACGAAGAATTCAAATAGGACGTGAAACGTGGGTAAACATTTCCATCAGCCTGTCGACGCAACAAAGGTACCTCGATTTGCAGGTCACGCGACATTTATGCGATTGCCGGCGGTAGCATCCGCGCACGGCTTGGATATCGCTTTGGCGGGTATTCCCTGGGACGGGGGCACGACCAATCGCGCAGGAGCGAGACACGGTCCCCGAGAGGTGCGAAACTACTCGAGCTTGATGCGCAGCACTCACCACGTCTTTAAGACAGAACCATTCAAGATTGCGAATATTGCTGACGTCGGGGATCTTGATGTGAACCCCATCGACTTACTGGATGGGTTGCGGCTCATCGAGGCTGGTATCGCTTCGATTTTAGAGGCCGGCGCGATACCCCTTTGTGTGGGCGGAGATCACCTGATAACACTTCCTGTGTTGCGCGCGATCGCGAAGTCTCAAGCGGTGGGTCTTATCCATTTCGATGCCCATTCCGACACAAACGACACCTACTTCGGCAACAATCCTTACACTCACGGTACGCCGTTCAGGCGCGCTATCGAAGAGGGACTGATTGATCCTCGTCGCACGGTCCAGATCGGCATTCGCGGCTCGATTTACGGTCCAGACGAGCACGATTGGGCAATCGCTCAAGGCGTGAGGATCATCTACATGGAGGAGTTTGCCGAACGCGGCGCCGAGGACGTGATCGCGGAAGTGCGCCAAATTGTGGGCGACCTGCCAACCTACGTGACGTTTGACATCGACTCGATTGATCCGTCGATGGCACCTGGAACAGGTACGCCCGAGATAGGCGGTTTCTCGACGCGCGAAGCCCAGCAACTCATCAGGTTGCTGGACGGCCTTAACCTTGTCGGCGCCGACGTTGTCGAGGTGGCCCCACCTTTTGATGTTGGCGGGATGACCTCCATTGCTGGTGCAACGATGATGTTTGAGTTGATGTGTATTCTGGCAAGACAGATCGACAGGACAAGGGGGCTGCTGCCCACTTAATCGTACAAATACCTAAGAGGTTCAGGGGGGAGAGAAATGCTGCTCTGCCTCTCGGGTTTCGTTCTGTACCGTCCGCTTCTCTTACGACTTAGGAGATGAACATGACCCTTATCTCGGGTTCCAATTCCCTTTCGCATGCCGTCGCCGCCGACCGGGCGCATGTCTGGCATCATCTTAGCCAGCACAAACCCTATGAGACGGTCGACCCGCGCGTTTTCGTGGAAGGAAAAGGACTTCGCCTTTGGGATGCAAAAGGTAAGGAATATCTGGACGCAGTCTCCGGCGGAGTCTGGACCGTCAATGTCGGTTATGGGCGCGAGAGCATTGCCAATGCAGTGAGGGATCAACTTGTCAAACTGAACTACTATGCCGGAGCTGCTGGGACTGTACCCGGCGCTCTCTTCGCCGAAAAGCTCATCGAAAAGATGCCCGGCCTCTCTCGCGTATACTACTCAAACTCTGGCAGTGAAGCGAACGAGAAAGTGTACAAAATGGTTCGCCAGATTGCACACCGACACCACGGTGGGAAAAAGTGGAAAATTCTTTACCGCGAGCGCGATTATCACGGCACCACTATTGGGACGCTCGCAACCTCCGGCCAGCACCAGCGGGCCGACCAATACGGACCCTTCCCTGATGGCTTCGTCATGGTGCCTCACTGCCTCGAATACCGAAAGCAGTGGGACGTTGAGAATTATGGTGAGCGGGCGGCTGACGCCATCGAAGACGTAATCCTTCGTGAGGGACCCGACAGCGTAGGATGCCTGGTGCTCGAGCCAGTGACGGCCGGTGGCGGTGTTATTCTGCCACCGTTGGGTTATTGGGAGCGGGTGCAGGAAATCTGCAGAAAATACGACATTCTATTGCACCTTGATGAGGTGGTTTGCGGGCTCGGCCGGACAGGAACCTGGTTCGGCTATCAGAACTACGGTATTCAGCCGGACTTCGTCACCATGGCTAAAGGCGTTGCATCGGGATACGCCGCAATCTCCTGCACGGTAACAACCGAACGTGTGTTCGAAATGTTCAAGGACGCGCCAGAAGATTCCATGAGCTTCTTCCGCGACATATCGACGTTCGGGGGCTGTACCGCCGGACCGGTCGCTGCGTTGGAGAATATGCGCATCATCGAGGACGAGGGCCTGCTAGCCAATACGATAAACATGGGCGAGCATTGCCTTGCTAGGCTTCAAGCTCTTCAGGAAAAGCATGCTGTCATCGGTGACGTGCGCGGTAAGGGTCTGTTCCTGGGGGCTGAGCTTGTCGCCGACCGGGCGACTAAAGAGCCTCTGGAGGAAAAGCGTGTTCAGGCCGTCGTGGCTGACTGCTTGTCTCAGGGTGTTATCATCGGTGCGACTAATCGATCGTTGCAGGGCCTCAACAATACGCTATGCCTTTCACCGGCGCTGATTGCCTCAAGAGATGATATCGACCGTATCACCGATGCGATCGACAGGGCGCTCACGAACGTAATCGGCTAGCACAAAGGCGCGGCCGAGACGACGGTGGTCCCTACCAACAATCACCATCTTGGCCGAACAGAATGCGGTGCGGGGTCCATCCTGAACGACAGAAAGATGCTTTGCGAGCTTCCTGCTTTTGAATCAGATCGAATCCTCGGCGTGTATTGCGGTATAGAATGCTGATATGTCATGAGGCACTTGGATTGAAGTTCGGTCTCTATTAACCGGCATCAATTCATTGTTTCGAGGGCTTGTCGGTGGATAGCTTCGTTGGCACTCGCGAGGCAGAGAGTGCCCGAAGTGAGAGTGAGCGGTCGACCCTGCCAATCCGTGATGCAGCCCCCTGCTCCCTTCACTATTGGCACTAATGCGCAGTAGTCGTAAGGATCAAGACCGCCGTCGATGCTGATGTCGATGCTCCCGTCTGCGACGCGGCCGTAGGCCATGCAGCTGCCTCCATAAACGCACCACCTTGTCGACTGACGGAGGCGATCGACACTGCCCTTTTCCTCGGACCGAAATGGTTCAGGATTTCCGTTAGCCATGAACGCTTCAGCGAGAACCTCCGTCGAGGCAGTCCTGATGGCTTTACCGTTCAGCGTCGTATTTTGACCCACCTCTCCCAACCAGCGATCACCGGTCACAGGATTATCGATGAGACCAAGGATTGGCGTGCCGCCGCGTGTCAGCGAAATCAGCGTCCCGTAAACAGCCAGGCCACCGATAAACGCCTTGGTGCCATCGATTGGATCGATAACCCAAACAAATTCCTCGTCCAAGCCCTCAGCGCCGAACTCTTCTCCCAATACTCCATGATTGGGGAACCGATCCGCGATACGTTCGCGGAGCATCTGTTCCACTGCGCGATCCGTCTCGGTCACGGGGCTGGAATCAGATTTGGCAACGGGACGACGCTGGCCGGCGGCGGCTGTGCGAACGATCTGCCGCGCTACGTCGGCGATTTCATTGGCGAAGTTGGTGAAAAGGCCGAGGGGTTGGTCAAGCATGGGCGGGTGCCCTCCTCATTTTGTTTTGTGTCTCCGCAGCCGGCCGCATATGCCGGGAAAGGCGGGCTTCAAGCGCCCTTACGAAGCGCGACAGCATCCAGGCGACGAAGAGATAGATGAGAGCCGCGGAGATAAAGACCTCGTAAGGTGCGTAGGTGCGGGCGACGATTGTGTTCGCCGTGCCGGTCAGCTCCATGATCGTGATGGTGCTTGCTAGACTCAGGACCCATTGATTTGAATTGACGGCTATGATTCAGACGGGCGTATAGGAGCCTGACTGATGAGCAATTTGTTTTGGCTGACGGACGAGCAAATGGCGCGTCTTCAGCCCTATTTCCCCAAGAGCCATGGCCGTCAGCGCGTCGATGATCGGCGTGTCCTGAGCGGCATCATCTTCGTCAACCGCAACGGGCTCAGGTGGTGCGATGCGCCGAAGGAATATGGCCCGGCGAAGACGCTTCATAACCGCTGGAAACGCTGGGGCGACAAAGGCATCTTTATCCAGATGATGGAAGGCCTGGCTGTGCCTGAAGCTGCAGAGCACAAGACCATCATGATCGATGCGACCTATCTCAAGGCCCACCGCACGGCTTCCAGCCTGCGGGTAAAAAAGGGGGCGCGGGCCGCCTGATCGGCCGCACGAAAGGCGGCATGAACACCAAGCTTCATGCCGTAACGGATGCGAATGGTCGACCGATCAGTTTCTTCATAACGGCCGGTCAGGTCAGCGATTACACCGGTGCTGCCGCCTTGCTTGATGAGCTTCCCAGGGCCAAATGGCTGCTGGCCGACCGTGGCTATGATGCCGACTGGTATCGTGATGCTTTACAGGCGAAGGGGATCACTCCCTGCATTCCAGGGCGGAAATCCCGGAACAAGACCGTCAAATACGACAAACGTCGCTACAAACGGCGCAACCGGATCGAGATCATGTTCGGGCGTCTCAAAGACTGGCGGCGCGTGGCACTGTTACGTTAACCTGCGCGTAAAATATCAGCGGCGATAATGGGTTATGACCGAACCTCGTTCTTCGCTTTATCACCGCCATCGTTATCAAGCCGAGATCATTGCCGAAGCTGTGTGGCTCTATTTCCGCTTTCCTCTGAGCTTTCGCATGGTCGAAGATATGCTGGCTTATCGCGGGATATTCGTCACATATAAGACCGTATATGAATGGGCCGAGAAATTCGGACGGGCCTATGCCAGTAATATCCGGCGCCGGACACCGCGCCTTGGTGACAAATGGCATTTGGATGAAATGGTTGTTACGATCAAAGGTGAACGCCATTTCCTTTGGCGTGCGGTTGATCAGGATGGCTTTGTGTTGGAGGTTCTGGTCCAGAAACGCCGCAATACCAAGGCCGCCAAACGTTTCATGCGCAAGCTTCTCTCTGCTCAGGGCTGCGCACCGCGGGTGATGGTCACCGACAAACTACGTTCTTACGGCGCTGCCAAACGTGAATTGGGTCTTGGTGTCTGCGATCATCGCCAACATAAGGGATTGAACAACCGGGCAGAGAATTCGCATCAGCCAATCCGACGACGAGAGCGGATCATGAAGCACTTTAAGTCAGTGCGACATGTGCAGAAGTTCACGTCGATACATGATCCGATCTACAATCTGCATTACTTTCCCCGCAACCAATTCAACGCAACTGATCACCGTGCGTTACGACAAACCGCTACCAACATGTGGTGTGAAATCGCTTGCCTGAAATCTGCATAGAAACCGCGTCAAAGACCAAGTTACGTCAGCACTCACGTTAAAGTAACAGTGCCCTTTTATCACGCCGCTTCTGCAAGATTTCTTCGAGAACGGAGCCATGTTGATCCACCGCACGCCAAAGCCAGAATTTTTCTCCAGCGCATTTGACGACCACTTCGTCCAAATACCAAACA
>Ga0182744_1002271_pt1 | contig 15902 bp, 15 predicted proteins | sample eDN3rd30CKraftMG_FD_128525 | JGI IMG/M metagenome (GOLD analysis project Ga0182744, IMG submission 128525) | Enriched Miracle-Growth compost microbial communities from Emeryville, California, USA - eDNA 3rd pass 30_C Kraft MG (version 2) (version 2) ...
ATCGGCGTCTCGGTCTCGGTCGCCGACATGGTGCGGCTGCACCCTTATCAATACGCGCATTTCAACTGGCTCGCCGGCGGCGTGCGCGGCGCCGACGCCAACTACATGCTCGATTACTGGGGGCTCGCCTTCAAGCAGGCGACCGGCGATCTCAACGCCTTCCTCAAGGCGCGCAACGAACAGCCGCCGCTGGATCGCGGCGCATGGACCGTCGCCGTCTGCGGCCCGCAGCGCGTCGCCGAAGTCGAACTGGGGCCGAAATTCAAGACCACGGCGGAACCGCGCGGCGCCGACTTCGCGCTGGCACTCGGCGAGTTCTACTGCCGCATGATCAACGCGCCGGTGATCGCGCAGGTGGTGCGCGACGGCGTCGTCTTCGCCACCATCTACGACCTGCGCGGCCGCACCGTCGACGACCTGCTCACCCTGCCGCCGCCGTAAGGCGCCGCATCGAGCGCGATGCTACGCCGCCAGCGCCGCGAGAATGCGCGCCCAGGAGCGGATGCCCTTGTGGTAGCAGGCAAGGTCGAACTTCTCGTTCGGCGAATGCACGCGGTCGTCGTCGAGCGCGAAGCCGACGAGCAGCGAATCCATGCCGAGCACGTTTCTGAAATCGCCGACGATCGGGATCGAGCCGCCGGCGCCCACCGTCACCGCCTTCCTGCCCCACTCGTCCGCCAGCGCGGCGCGCGCCTTGCCGAGCGCCGGGTTGTCATAGGAAAGCTGGATCGCCGGCGCGAGGCCGTGATTGCCGAATGCGACCGTGCAATCGTCGGGAACGCGCGCCCGCACGAAGGCGCGGAAATTGTCGCGGATCTTCTGCGGGTCCTGATCGCCGACCAGCCGGAACGACACTTTCGCCGATGCCTCGCCGGGAATGACGGTCTTTGCCCCCTCGCCGGTATAGCCGCCGATCATGCCGTTGATCTCCGCCGTCGGCCGCGTCGTCACCTGCTCGATCAGCATGCGACCCTTTTCGCCGGAGGAATGCTTGAGGCCGATCGGCCCGAGGAAACTCTCCTCGGTCATGTTCAGCGCCTTCAGGTCGGCGGCGATATCCGGCGGTAGATCTTTCACCCCGTCATAAAATCCGGGAATGGTGACGCGGCCGTCCGCATCGTGCAGATCGGCGAGGATGCGCGAGAGCACCTGCAACGGGTTGCGCGCGGCGCCGCCGAACACGCCGGAATGCAGGTCGCGGTCGGCGCAGGTCAGCCTGATATCCTCATAGACGAGACCGCGCAGCGACGTCGTCACCGCCGGCGTCTGCCGGTCCCACATCGCCGTGTCGCAGACCAGCGCCAGGTCGAGCTTGAACTCCTCGGCATTGTCGCGGACGAAGGCGAACAGGTTCTTCGAGCCGCACTCCTCCTCGCCCTCGATCATCGTCGTGACCGACAGCGGCAGGCCGCCGGTGACGTGCTTGAACGCCCGGCAGGCTTCGATGAAGGTCATCGCCTGGCCTTTGTCGTCGCAGGCGCCGCGCGCCACGATGATCTTGCGGCCGTCGGAGAGCGTCTCGATCCGCGGCTCGAAAGGCGGGGTTTTCCAAAGCTCCAGCGGATCGACGGGCTGCACGTCGTAATGCCCGTAAAACAGCACATGCGGGCGGTTTTTCGCGTCCTTCCCTTTGTCCGCTTGCCCCCCTTGCGCCGTCGCGACGACCACCGGATGGCCGGCGGTCGGGCGCACGTCGCCGGTAAAGCCGATGCTGCGCAAATCCGCCGCGACGTGCTCGGCCGCCGCGCGACAGGCGTCGGCATAGGCCGGATCGGTGGAGATCGAGGCGATCCGCAATAGCGCGAACAGGCGCTCGACGCTGTTGCCGATATCCTGATCGATCCGCTCCAACACCGCCTCGAGTGTGCTCATGTCCGTCTCCCGATCCGTGCGGCCACAAATTAGCAATGCGCACCGGCGATGAATAGCGCGCCCACCGCAAGGATGGAATGCCGCCCGCCCGCCCGCGATGCGATCTTGTCATCGCACATCGCTCGATCATCCCTTCGCCAAACGCGCTTGTCATTCGCCGCCGCGCCGGTCAATATCCCCCTCCTTTCGCGGGCGGGACGTTGTTGGACGAGGGCGCTATGGACGAACTGATCGGACGCCTGGTCGATAGCGCCGGCATCGACAAAGCCACCGCCGAAAAAACCGTCGCCATCATCCTCGACTTTCTCAACAAGGAAGCACCCGCCGAAACCGTCAGGCCACTGATCGACGCGCTGCCGGGCGCCGCCGCGCTGATCGAGACGGAACAGGCCGACGGCGGTTTCGCAATGGGCGGCCTGATGGGTGCCGGCTCGCGCATGATGGCGGCCGGCCTCGGCATGGGTCAGATCGAAGGCGTGACGCGCGCCTTCATCGCCTATGCCCGCGAGAAGGCCGGCGACGAGGCAGTCGGCGCCGTGGTCGGCGCCATTCCGGGGCTTGGCCAGTATATCTGACGGGCATTGCGTTTTTCGGTTGAGTGGGGGCTCTGCGGCCATGTCCTATCCGATCAGCGACATCGACGATATGGATGCCGCCACCAGCGCCCAGCTCAAACGCAACGGCATCAGAACCACCGAAAAGCTCCTGGAGCGCGCCAAGGACAGCAAGGGTCGCAAGGCGCTCGCCCGCCAGACAGGCATCGACGAGCACCGGCTCTTGTCCTTCGCCAATGCCGCCGACCGGATGCGGATCAAGGGGCTTGGCAAGGACTATGCCGCGCTGCTGCGCGCCGCCGGCGTCGATACGGTGCGCGAACTGCGATACCGCAACCCGCGCCACCTCGCGCAGGCGTTGAGCGAGGCGAACGCCAAACGCAAGCTGGTGCGGCAGCTTCCCTCCGACGGCCAGCTCTCCCGCTGGATCGCCGACGCCAGGGCGCTGCCGCCGAAGATTACCTATTAGCCCGGAACAGACCCTGCGGGTGCGGCAAGCCGCGCCACGCTTGACAGGGAAACCGCCAGCACGCAAAGCCAGCGGCCATGAGCGCCCCGCGCCCCCTCACCGTGCCCATGACCGTGCCCTTGACCGACGCCTCCGGCCCCGATCTGCTGACGCGCATGCTCGCCCGTCGCCGGCCGCTGGTGATGGGCATCCTCAACGTCACGCCGGATTCCTTCTCCGACGGCGGACAGTTCTTCGCGCCGGAACCGGCGATCGCCCAGGCGGAGCGGATGGCGGCCGAGGAAGCCGACATCCTCGACATCGGTGCTGAATCGACACGGCCCTATGGCGGCCAGCAGCCGGTCACCGCTGACGAGGAACAGGCGCGACTTGCGCCGGTGCTGCCGGCGGTGATCGCCATCGGCCGGGCGCGCGGCATTCCCGTCTCCATCGACACGATCAAGGCGACGACCGCCGCCTGGGCGCTGGAGCAAGGTGCGGCCATCGTCAACGACGTCTGGGGCCTGCAACGCGATCCCGACATGGCGCGGGTCGTCGCCGCGCATCGCGTGCCGGTGATCGTCATGCACAACCGCGACGCCGCCGATCCGGCGATCGATATCGTCGCCGACGTCAACGCCTTCTTCGAGCGCTCGCTCGCCATCGCCGAGCGCGCCGGCATCGCCCGCGACAGCATCGTGCTCGATCCCGGCATCGGCTTCGGCAAGACGCCGCAGCAGAGCATGATCTGCATCGCGCGGCTTGCCGCCTTCCGCGCCTTCGGCCTGCCGCTCCTCGTCGGCGCCTCGCGCAAGCGCTTCATCGCCAGCATCGTGCCGAGCGAGCCGCGCCAGCGCGTCCCCGGCTCGCTCGCCGCGCATCTGCTGGCGGTCGAGAACGGCGCCGCCATCATCCGCGCCCACGACGTCGCCGAGACGGTGCAGGCGCTGCGGATCAACGCCGCCTTGCGGAGTCTGCAATGAGCGACCGCATCTTCATCACCGGCCTGTCGATCCATGCCTATCACGGCGTCATGCCGCACGAGGGCAAGGTCGGGCAGACCTTCGGCATCGACATGGTGCTGACCATCGACCTCGCCGCGGCGGCGCGTTCCGACAAGGTCAAGGACACCGTTTCCTACGACCGGGTGGTCGCGGTGGCGAGCGAGGCGTTCCTCGCCCGGCGCTGCAAGCTGATCGAGGCGGCGGGCGGCGCCGTCGCCGAGGCGGTGCTGGCGCAGTTCCCGGCGGTGTCGTCGGTCGAAGTGACAATCCACAAGCCGCACGCGCCGGTCGCCGCGATCTTCGCCGATGTCGGCATCACCCTGACCCGTACGCGCCGGTGAGCGGGCGGCCGCGATGAGCGAGGCGCTGCTGGCGCTGGGCGGCAATGTCGGCGACAGCCGCACGATCCTCGCGCGCGCCATTGCCCTGCTCTGCGACGGCGAGGCGGTGTGGCTCCTCGCGCGCTCGGCCGCCTACCGCACGCCGCCCTGGGGCGACCCCGACCAGCCGCCCTTCATCAATCTGTGCATCGCGGTCGAGACGACGCTCTCGCCGCTCGCTTTGCTGGCGCGGGCGCATCAGGTGGAGCGGGCGCTGGGGCGCGATCGCACGCGCGAGCGGCGCTGGGGGCCGCGCACCGCCGATATCGACATCCTCGCCTATGACGACCTGACGCTGGACACGCCGGAGCTGACGCTGCCGCATCCGCGGCTGTTCGAGCGGGCCTTCGTGCTGGTGCCGCTGGCGGAGATCGCCCCGGACCGGATCGTCGCCGGGCGGCGGATCGGCGAGGCCGCGGCGGCTATCGACGGCAGCGGCATCGAGCGACTTTCGCCGCGTTGAATCGCCGCAAAAAGCCCGGTAAGCCATTGGGGCATGACCGATCAGCCCGATACGCTGGCGCTGGCCAGCGAGTTTCCCGCCACGTCGGCCGCCCAATGGCGCGCGCTGGTCGAGGCGGCGCTCAAGGGCGCCGCGTTCGACAAGCGGCTCGTCAGCCGCACCTATGACGGCATCCGCATCGAACCGCTCTACGAGCGCGAGCGCGCCGGCGCCGCGCTCGCCGGACGCGCCGCCGTGCCGTGGCAGGTGCTCCAGCGCGTCGATCACCCGGACCCGGCCGCCGCCAACGCACAGGCGCTGCACGACCTCGAAAACGGCGCCACCGGGCTGACGCTGGTGACGGCCGGCTCGGTCGGCGCCTATGGCTACGGGCTCGACGGCTCGCAGGCGGCATTGGCGCGCGCCCTCGACGGCATCTATCTCGACGCCGTCGCCATCGAAACCGATCTGAGCACGCAGACGAAAGACGCCGGCATCAATCTCGCCGCGGCGGTCAAGGCGCGCGGCATCGACCCGGCCGCGACCACTATCCGCTTCGCCCACGATCCGCTCGGGCTGATGGCGCGCGCCGGCAGCGCGCCGCGCCCGTGGCAGGAGACGGTCGCGCTCTTCGGCGGCATGGTCGACAGTCTCGTCGCGCAGGGTTTTGCCGGGCCGTTCGCCGTCGCCGATGGGCGCGCGGTGCATGCCGCCGGCGGTTCGGAGGCGCAGGAGCTCGCCTTCGTCATCGGCAATGCGGTCGCCTATCTGCGCCTGTTCGAGACGCGCGGCGTGACGCTCGATCAGGCGCGGCGAATGATCTTCTTCCGCATGGCGGCCGACGCCGACGAGTTTCTCACCATCGCCAAGTTCCGCGCGTTGCGGAAACTCTGGTCGCGGATCGAGAGTGCCTGCGGGCTGACGCCGCAGCCGGCTTTCGTCTCCGCGGAAACCGCGTGGCGGATGATGACGCAGCGCGATCCTTACGTGAACATGCTGCGCACCACCATCGCCGTCACCGCCGCCGGCCTCGGCGGCGCCGACGCGATCGCCGCGCTGCCGTTCACCGCGGCGCTCGGTCTGCCGGACGGCTTCGCGCGGCGCATCGCCCGCAACACGCAGCTCATCCTGCTGGAAGAATCCAACCTCGCGCGCGTCGCCGATCCGGCGGCCGGCTCCGGCGGCATCGAGGCGCTGACCGGCGCGTTGGCCGCCGCGGCGTGGACGCTGTTCCAGGAGATCGAAGCGGCGGGCGGCGCACCGGCCGCGATCGAGCGCGGGCTGATGCAGGACAAGATCGCGGCGACGCGCGCCGAACGCGCCGCCGCCGTGGCGCGCCGCAAGGAGCCGCTCACCGGCGCCAGCGAGTTTCCGCATATCGGCGAGGCGCCGGTCGAGACGCTCGCCGTGCCGCGCGTTACCGTCACCGCCGGCGCCGCCCGTTTCACCGGCCTGCCGGCGGCGCGGCTCGCCGAACCGTTCGAGACGCTGCGCGATGCGTCCGACCGGGTTCTGCAAGCGACCGGCGCGCGGCCGAAGGTGTTCCTCGCCAATCTCGGCAAGCCGTCGGACTTCACCGCCCGCGCCACCTTCGCCAAGAATTTCTACGAGGCCGGCGGCATCGAAGCGATCAGCAACGACGGATTCAAGACGCTCGACGATATGGTCGCGGCCTTCAAATCATCCGGCGCCCGGCTCGCCTGCCTGTGTTCCTCCGACGAGATCTACGCCCGCGAAGCCGCCGTCGCGGCGCAGGCGCTGACCGCCGCCGGCGCCACCGTGCATCTTGCCGGCCGGCCCGGCGATCACGAGGCCGCCTGGCGCTCAGCCGGCATCGGAACCTGCATTTTCGCCGGTTGCGACGTGCTGGCGACGCTTGCAGCCATCCATGCTAATCTGGGGTTGTTATGACGACGGCGAGCAAGGTTCCGGATTTCTCCACGCTCGGCTTCGATGCGCCGGCAGCGAGCGCCCGCGCCGCAACCGGCGAGCCGTGGACCACGCCGGAAGGCATCGACGTCAAACCGGTCTACGGTCCCGTCGACCTCGCGCCGATCGATTTCCTCGACACTTATCCCGGCGCGCCGCCGTTCCTGCGCGGCCCCTATCCGGCGATGTATGCGGCACAGCCGTGGACCATCCGCCAATATGCCGGCTTCTCGACGGCGGAAGATTCCAACGCCTTCTATCGGCGCAACCTCGCCGCCGGGCAGAAGGGCCTGTCCATCGCCTTCGATCTCGCCACGCATCGCGGCTACGATTCCGATCACCCGCGCGTTGCAGGCGACGTCGGCATGGCGGGCGTCGCCATCGATTCCATCTATGACATGCGCACGCTGTTCTCCGGCATCCCGCTCGACAGGATGAGCGTGTCGATGACCATGAACGGCGCGGTGCTGCCGGTGCTGGCGCTCTATGTCGTCGCCGCCGAGGAACAGGGCGTGCCGCCGGAAAAGCTCTCCGGCACGATCCAGAATGACATCCTCAAAGAATTCATGGTGCGCAACACCTATATCTACCCGCCGGCGCCGTCGCTGCGCATCATCTCCGATATCTTCGCCTATACCTCGGCGCAGATGCCGAAATTCAACTCGATCTCGATTTCCGGCTACCACATGCAGGAAGCCGGCGCGACGCAGGACCTCGAACTCGCCTATACGCTCGCCGACAGCGTCGAATATGTCCGCGCCGGCATCAAGGCCGGCATGACCATCGACCGTTTTGCACCGAGGCTCAGCTTCTTCTGGGCGATCGGCATGAACTACTTCATGGAGATCGCCAAGCTGCGCGCCGCGCGCCTCTTGTGGGCGAAGCTGATGAAACCGTTCGACCCGCAGGACCCGCGCTCGCTGTCGCTGCGCACGCATTCGCAGACCTCCGGCTGGTCGCTGACCGCGCAGGACGTGTTCAACAACGTGTCGCGCACGATGATCGAGGCGATGGCGGCGACGCAGGGCCACACCCAGTCGCTGCACACCAACGCGCTCGACGAGGCGCTCGCGCTGCCGAGCGACTTCTCCGCCCGCATCGCGCGCAACACGCAGATCCTCTTGCAGCAGGAAAGCGGCACGACGCGCATCGCCGATCCGTGGGGCGGCTCCTACTATGTCGAGCGGCTGACCTACGAACTGGCGCGCAAGGCGTGGGAGCACATCGAGGAGATCGAAGACCTCGGCGGCATGACCAAGGCAATCGAGGCCGGCATCCCGAAGCTCAAGATCGAGGAAGCCGCCGCCAAGACGCAGGCGCGCATCGATGCCGGCCGGCAGTCGGTGATCGGCGTCAACAAATATCGCCCGGAGCGCGAGACGCCGCTCGACGTGCTCAAGGTCGACAACACCGCGGTGCGCAGCAAACAGATCGACAAGCTCAACCGGCTCAAGGCGGAGCGCGATCCGAACGCCGTCGCGGAGGCGCTCGCGGCGCTGACGCGCGCCGCTACCGGCAACGGCAACCTGCTGGCGCTCGCCATCGACGCGGCGCGCGCCAAGGCGACCGTCGGCGAGATTTCCTCGGCGATGGAAAAGGTGTTCGGCCGCCACCGCGCCGAGATCAAGGCGATCACCGGCGTCTACCGGCGCGAAGTCGGCATGGGAGGAACGATGACGACCGCCGTCGATAAAGTGCGCGGCCGCGTCGAGGCGTTCGCCACGGCGGAAGGCCGCCGTCCGCGCATCCTCGTCGCCAAGATCGGCCAGGACGGCCACGACCGCGGCCAGAAGGTGATCGCTTCCGCGTTTGCCGATCTCGGCTTCGACGTCGATATCGGCCCGCTGTTCGCGACGCCGTCTGAAGCCGCGCGCCAGGCGGTGGAGAACGACGTGCATGTGCTCGGCGTGTCGTCGCTCGCCGCCGCGCATCTCACTTTGGTGCCGGAACTGAAGGCCGAACTGGCCAGAGAAGGCCGCGACGACATCATGATCGTCGTCGGCGGCGTCGTGCCGCCGCAGGATTACGAGGCGCTGACGGCGGCCGGCGCCGAAGCGATCTTCCCGCCCGGCACCGTGATCGCCGAGGCGGCCGCCGACCTGCTCGCCAAGCTCTCCAAGCGCCTCGGCCACGCACAAGAGGCGGCGGAGTGACCATCCTCCGGCTTGCCGCGCTCACGTCGGCGCTGCTGCTGCCGCTGTTCGGCTGGCCGGCCGCGACGCAGGCCATCACCCCCGCGCATTTCGCCGACGTCACCGTCACCACCGATGCGACGATCAAGGCGATGCCGGCGCTCGCCGCCGACTGTCGGCGCGAGGGCGACCGCTTCACCGCCAAATGGCGCAAGGAAGCGGCGGAGGCGTGGCGTACCGATCCATACATGCGCGAGCGCCGCCTGCGCTGGACGGTCGAGCGCACCTACGCCACCGCCTCGGTCGTCGGGCCTTACGTCAGCGTCCTGCGCAGCGATTATCTCAACACCGGCGGCGCGCACCCGAACACGCAGATGGACACCATCCTGTGGGACGGCACCGCCGGCAAGCGCATCGGCATCCGGCCGTTCTTCACCGAAATGGCCGACAACGGCCCGACGATGACGGCGCTCGCCAAGCTGGTGCGCGCGGCGGTAATCGCCGAGAAGAAAGCCCGCGGCATTCCCGCCGAGATGATCGCCGACCCGGAATGGCTCAAGGGCATCAAGCCGCAGCTCACCGCCATCGGGCCGGTGACGCTGACGCCCTCGACCGAGGCCGGCAAGAGCGCCGGGCTGACCGTCCATTTCTCGCCCTACGACGTCGGCCCCTATGCCGAAGGCGCCTATGTGGTGTTCGTGCCGTGGCAGGCGTTCAAGCCGCATCTCTCGGCGGCGGGCGCGGCGATCTTTGCCGGCGCGCGGCCGGCGGCGGACATGAAGAAATACGCGCCGTGACCGACGCCGCCAAAGCATCCTCCTCCGCGTCGCTGGCCTCCCGCATCCGCGCCGGCGACCGCGCCACGCTGGCGCGCGCCATCACGCTGATCGAGAGCCGCCGCGCCGACCACCGGCACGCCGCGCAGGAGTTGCTGCAGAAGCTGCTGCCCGACACCGGCAAGGGCGTGCGCGTCGGCATCACCGGCTCGCCGGGGGTCGGCAAGTCGACGACCATCGACGCGCTCGGCATGGAGCTCATCGGGCGCGGCCACAAGGTGGCGGTGCTGGCGGTCGATCCGTCCTCGACCCGCACCGGCGGCTCGATCCTCGGCGACAAGACGCGGATGGCGCGGCTAGCGATGAGCGACAGCGCCTTCGTGCGGCCCTCGCCGTCCTCGGGCACGCTCGGCGGCGTCGCCGCCAAGACGCGCGAGACCATGCTGTTGTGCGAGGCCGCCGGCTACGACGTGATCCTGGTCGAGACGGTCGGCATCGGCCAATCTGAAACCGCCGTCGCCGACATGACCGATTTCTTCCTCGCCTTGATGCTGCCCGGCGCCGGCGACGAGTTGCAGGGCATCAAGAAGGGGCTGGTCGAGCTTGCCGACATGATCGCCGTCAACAAGGCCGACGGCGACAACATCAAGCGCGCCAAGGCGGCGGCCGCCGAATATCGCGCGGCGCTGCGCATCCTGACGCCGCGCTCGCCGACCTGGAGCCCGCCGGTCGTCACCTATTCGGCGCTCACCGGCGAGGGCATCGCCGCGCTGTGGGATCAGGTGCTGTCGCACCGGCAGAAGACGATGGCGACGAGCGAGTTCACCGCGCGCCGCCGCGAGCAGCAAGTCAAGTGGATGTGGACGATGCTCGAGGAGCGGATGATGGCGCGGCTCTCCGACGATCTGACGATCAAGGCGGCGCTGCGGCGGGCGGAAGCGGCGGTGGCAGCCGGACAACTCACCCCGACGCTGGCGGTGGAACAGATCGCGGCGCTCATCGATGCGTGAGCGCGCCGCTCCGCATCATCCCGAGGCCCGCGCGAAGCGCTACGTCTTCTCCATTCCCGGATAGTTTGCTTTCTTCAGCACGCCGGCGAGATGCGCCGCTGCCGCCACCATCATCCGCGTGGCATAGGCGGTCGTCTGCGGAGAGGTCCGAAAATCCTTGTAGTCCTTGCTGCCCATCGCCTCGCCGACCCAGTAGGTCATCGCATTCGGCGGCAAGGTGAAGCCGACATCGTTGAGCGCCTGGAAGACTTCCGCCGAGACGTGATGCGCGCCATCCTCGTTGCCGACCACCGCGCACAATCCGACCCGGCCATAAGGCGGCATCCGCTCCTTCCCGTCCTTTTCCGACAGGAACGCATCCATCCGTTCGAGGATGCGTTTGCAGACGCTCGACGGCTGCCCCAGCCAGATCGGCGTGCCGACGACAAAGATATCCGCCGCCAGAATATCCTTGCGCAGTTGCGGCCAGTCGTCACCCTCGCCTTCGTCGGAACTGACGCCCGGCTTGATGTTGAAATCGACGGCACGGACGATCCGGCCCGTTGCATGATAGGCCCGGAATCCGTCGAGCACCTCGCCCAGCAATTTGTCGGTGGACGACGCCGCCGGCGACGGCTTGAGCGTGCAATTGACGGCAAAGACGGTCAAATCCATGACGATGTCCGATCTCTCTCTAGCAGCAGTCACCGGGGATAGAACCGGCGGCCCGCTGCAAACGTTCCGTTCATCGCCGGCCGGGGCCTCACCAATACGTCGTTCGCGAAGCCGATCACGAAGAAGTGGCGACGGCGCGCCATCAGCCCGCCGTTTTTGATGACGACGCTGATCGGCGCCTTTCATCATCGCCCATTCCTTATGACGCCGCCGTCCGCATCCCTGTCCCAGCCTCTGCCTCGCCGTTTGCCGCGCAAATTCATCGTGCTGCTGCTCGTCGCCATTTTCCTCGTCCCGCTCGCCGCCCGCGCGGCGCTGTTCGCCGCCGACGGCGGACCGCAAAGCTGGCGCGAGGCCGACTGGTCGAGCATCGGCGCGCTGCCGCAGGCCGCCGATCATCCGCAGGCGCGCGTGCTGATCCTCGCCGGCCGCACCGGCGGCTGGAAGGGCGTCTTCGCGGTGCATAGCTGGATGGTGCTCAAGCCGGCGCACGCCACGGCCTGGACGCGCTACGACGTCGTCGGCTGGGGCCTGCCGGTGCGGGTCAACGGCTGGGCGCCGGACGGCCGCTGGTTCGGCAACCGGCCGACCGTCGTCGCCGACCTTACCGGCGCTGCGGCGGAAACGCTGATCCCGAAGCTCGAACAGGCGGCGCGGAGCTATCGCTTCAGCCGCGCCGGCGATTACCGCATCTGGCCGGGGCCGAACAGCAACAGCTTCATCGCCGCGCTGCTGCGCGCGGTGCCGGAAGTCGGCGCGGTGCTGCCGCCGAACGCCATCGGCCGCGATTTCCGCGACGGCTTCCATGCCGGCTTGACCGACAGCCGCACCGGCGTGGAGATCAATCTGTGGGGCTATGCCGGCGCCAAGCTCGGCTGGGTCGAAGGCATCGAGGTCAACCTGCTCGGCCTCGTCGCCGGCCTCGACATCCGACGGCCGGCGCTGAAGCTGCCCGGCTTCGGGCGGATCGGCATCGACGCCGCGCCGCCGCTCGCGGGTGCATGACGGGCACGGTGCAAGGAGAGCGCCGCGCGGACCTCAGGCGGCGCGATGCCAGGGAGCCGTCCCCTTCGTCCCATTGCCGGTCGCGGCAGTCGGCGCTGGGTGGCCGCCGGTATCGGTGGCGAGCGCGCGCCAGCGTTCGACCATCTGCATCAGCTTGCGCAGCTCGGCGACGAACTGGTGCTCGGTGTAGTAGCGCTGCCAGCGGCCGCTCTCGTAGAGATCGGTAAAATGCGCATGCCGGCGCAGCGCCAGCGCGCACCAGCGGCCAACCATCTCGGCAAACTGGGCATCGGGAAATTGGGTATCGGCAGTTTGGGAATCGGGAGAGGATTGAGGCAAAGACGATTGAGGCATGAGTGCGTCCGCCGCGCTGACAATGTTCAACGCCTACAACTGAACCGACTCAACCTGTGGATAACTTATCGCTGATTCGCTGCCGCTTGTGAACAGGGCGATTCGCCGGCGCCGCCCTTCAAGACGATGCGTCGCATCCTCCGGGACGCGGCGCGAGCGTTGCAGCCCCGCTACTTACAGCCGGATGCGGAAGAAGTGCGCCACCTCGCCGACGATGCCGCGGCGGAACAGCAGCACGCAGGCGACGAAGATGACGCCTTGAATGACCACCACCCATTCGCCGACCGGCGCCAGCTTGTACTGCATGGTCAGGATGACCAGCGCCCCGATGATCGGCCCGAAAATGGTGCCGAGGCCGCCGACCAGCGTCATCAGAACGACGTCGCCGGACATCGGCCAGTTGACGTCGGTCAGCGATGCGATCTGCAACACGATCGCCTTGGTGGAGCCGGCGAGCCCGGCGAGCGTCGCCGACAGGACGAAGGCGAGCAGCTTGTAGCGGATGGTCTTGTAGCCGAGCGAGATGGCGCGCGCCTCGTTCTCGCGGATCGCCTTGAGCACCTCGCCGAACGGCGAGTTGACCACCCGATGGATCAGCATGAACCCGCCGGTGAAGATCACCGCGACGACGATATACATCGCCATCGGATGCGACAGGTCGAACAAGCCGAACAGCTTGCCGCGTGGCACGCCCTGGATGCCGTCCTCGCCGCCGGTGAACTTCGCCTGCAACGCGAAGAAATACATCATCTGGGCGAGCGCCAGCGTGATCATCGCGAAATAGATGCCCTGCCGGCGGATGGTGATGATGCCGGCGATCAGGCCGAGGCCGGCGGCCGCCGCCGTGCCGGTGAGGATCGCCAGTTCCGGCGTCAGCCCCCACTCCTTCGCCGCGTGCGCGCTGAGATAGCTCGCCCAGCCGAAGAAAAGCGCATGGCCGAACGACAGCAGCCCGACATAGCCGATCAGCAGGTTGAAGGCGCAGGCGAACAGCGCGAAGCACATCACCTGCATCAGGAACAGCGGATAGGTGAAGAACGGCGCGACGACGATGATCGTCATCATCACCACGAACGCCACCGTCTCGCTCTGCGAGCGGATCGGCCCGGCGGCGGGGCGCGGCGTTTCGGCGACGGTCTCGACGGGGATATCGGCGGGGTTCTGCATGTCAGACGCTCCGGCCGAACAGGCCGCTCGGCCGCACCAGGAGCACGATCGCCATGATGACGAAGATCACCGTGCTCGATGCTTCCGGGAAGAACACCTTGGTCAGCCCTTCGATGATGCCGAGGCCGAAGCCGGTGAGGATGGCGCCGAGGATCGAGCCCATGCCGCCGATCACCACCACCGCGAAGACGACGATGATCAGTTCCGAGCCCATCTGCGGCGAGACGTTGTAGATCGGCGCCGCCATCACGCCGGCGAGCGCGGCGAGCGCCACGCCGAAGCCGTAGGTCAGCGTGATCATGCGCGGCACGTTGATGCCGAAAGCGCGCACCAGCGTCGGGTTCTCGGTGGCGGCGCGCAGATAGGCGCCGAGCCGCGTGCGCTCGATGATGAACCAGGTGCCGAAGCACACGACGAGCGAGGCGGCGATCACCCAGGCGCGATAATTCGGCAGGAACATGAATCCAAGATTCTGCCCGCCCTGCAACGAATCCGGCACGCGGTAGGGCAAGCCGGCCGAGCCGTAGAAATTGCGCGCCGTGCCCTCGACGATCAAAGCGAGGCCGAAGGTCAGCAGCAGGCCGTAGAGGTGGTCGAGCTTGTAGAGCCATTGCAGGAACAGCCGCTCGACGATCATGCCGAAAATGCCGACGATGATCGGCGCGATAATCAGCGAAGGCCAATAGCCGATGCCGAGCGTCTGCAACAGGATATAGGCGGTGAAGGCCGCCAGCATATACTGCGCGCCATGCGCGAAGTTGATGATGTTGAGCATGCCGAAGATCACCGCGAGACCGAGGCTCAGCAGCGCGTAGAACGACCCGTTGATCAGGCCGATCAGAAGCTGTCCGAACAGCGCCTGCGAGGGAATACCGAATATCTCGAACATGCGATCACTCTCGATCCATCGTCCGGGCCGGAAAACGGAGAACGCCGCCGACCGATGCGTGGACCGCGCGATCGCGCCGGAAAAGCGCGATCCCGCAGCCGCGGCGTCCTTAGCCCTTGACCAGCGGGCAGTTGCCCTCGTTGAGCGGGCGGAAGGCTTCCGCCGCCGGGATCGTCGAGATCACCTTGTAGTAATCGCCGGCGTGCTTGGATTCCGACGGCTTCTTCACCTCGTAGAGATAGGCGTCGTGAATCTTGCGGCCGTCGGCGCGAACCTTGCCCTTGCCGAACAGCGGATCGTCGGTCGGCAGTTCCTTCATCTTGGCGATCACCGCCCTGCCGTCGGCGGCGCTGCCGAGCGCGGCAACCGCCTTCAGATAATGCAGCAAGCCCGAATAGACGCCAGCTTGCACCATGGTCGGCACCTTGCCGGAGGCGTTGCGCTCGGTCTGCCAGCGCTTGGTCCAGGCGCGATTGGCGTCGGTCTGGTCCCAATACCAGGTCTCGGTGAAGGTCAGCCCCTGCGCGGTGGCCAAACCGAGGGAGTTGATGTCGCTGGCGAACACCAGAAGGCCGGCGAGGCTCTGGCCGCCCTTGACGATGCCGAACTCGGACGCCTGCTTGATGGCGTTGATGGTGTCGCCGCCGGCATTGGCAAGCCCGATAACCTTGGCCTTCGACGCCTGCGCCTGTAGCAGGAACGACGAGAAGTCGTTGGTGTTGACCGGGTGGCGGACCTTGCCGAGCACCTTGCCGCCGTTCTTTTCGACCACGGCCGCGGTATCGCGCTCGAGCGCGTGGCCGAAGGCATAGTCGGCGGTCAGGAAGAACCAGGTATTGCCACCGTTTTTGACCACCGCCTTGCCGGTGCCGTTGGCCAGCATCCAGGTGTCATAGGTCCAGTGAATCGTGTTGGGCGAGCATTTCGGGCCGGTGAGATCGGAAGACCCGGCGCCGGAGTTGACGAACGCCTTGTTCTTGTTGCGCACGATCTCGTTGACGGCGAGCGCAACGCCGGAGTTCGGCGTATCGAGGATCAGGTCCACCTTATCGACGTCGATCCACTGATTGGCAAGCTGCGATCCGACATCAGGCTTGTTCTGATGATCGCCGGACACCAGATCGACCTTGACGTTCGGATGGTCCTTGGTGAAGTCGGCGATCGCCATCTTGGCGGCAACGACCGAGCCCGGCCCGGCAAGGTCGGCGTAAAGGCTCGACATGTCGGTCAGCACGCCGACCTTGACGTTGATCTGCTGAGCATTGACAGCGGTACTGCAGGCGAGC
>Ga0182744_1002273_pt1 | contig 15891 bp, 16 predicted proteins | sample eDN3rd30CKraftMG_FD_128525 | JGI IMG/M metagenome (GOLD analysis project Ga0182744, IMG submission 128525) | Enriched Miracle-Growth compost microbial communities from Emeryville, California, USA - eDNA 3rd pass 30_C Kraft MG (version 2) (version 2) ...
CCGATCGATGACGAACGCTTCGCCGTCCGCCTTGGCATGCGTATGGCCAAAGGTCTGTCCAACGCCCATGCCGCTGCGATCGTCGCCGCGCGTGCCGACACGGCTTTCTCATCGGTAGACGATCTATGGCAGCGGGCCGGGGTCCCTGCCCTCGCGCTGAAGCAGCTGGCCGACGCCGACGCTTTCCGACCGTCTCTCGGTCTTGAGCGACGGGCGGCCGTCTGGGAGGTTAAGGCGCTGCGAGACGAGCCGCTTCCGCTTTTCGCCGCAGCGTCAGCGCGCGAAGCGACCACGGTGTCAGAACTGAACGAACCGCATGTTCCGCTTAAGCCGATGACCGAAGGCAGCCAGGTCGTCGCCGACTACGGGCGTATCGGGTTGTCATTGCGTAACCACCCGGTCTCGTTCCTACGCGCCGATCTGACCCGGCGCCGGATCGTCACCTGTGCCGAGGCCATGGGGGCGCACGACAAGAGCTGGCTGGAAGCCGCGGGTATCGTGCTGGTGCGCCAGCGGCCCGGAAGCGCCAAAGGCGTCATGTTCATCACGCTGGAGGACGAAACCGGGGTCGCCAACCTCGTGGTCTGGCCAAAGGTCTTCGAGAAGCATCGCCGCATCATCCTCGGCGCCGGCATGTTTGGCGTGAAGGGCAAGATTCAACGCGAAGGCGAAGTCGTGCATCTCGTCGCCCATTCGCTGACCGACCTGTCGGCCGAACTGGCCAGCGTCGGGAACCGCGACAAGGCCTTCCCCCTGCCCCACGGTCGCGGTGACAATTTCCACCATGGCAGTTCGACGCCCGATCCACGCGAACTGCCGCCGAAGGGGCTCCGCACCCGCGACATCTACATCCCCGACCTTCACATCGACGCGATCAGGGTGAAGACGCGGGATTTCAAGTGACTGCTTGCATAGAACTGCGAACAGTGCGGTCGGGCGACCGAGCCGGAATTTCTGCCTGTCGCGACCCGCTAGTCGCCATTCGTCTGTCAATTCGATTGATATGGCCCAGGGGACGCAGCATCGCAATTGCTTCCTCCACCATCACTACGAAGACCATCTGCGTGATCCGCGGCGGTGTCCGCTCAGTTGCGTGCTGCACAATCTCTGGCGTGCCCATCGTCGTTGAACGGCACCTGGCTTCGCGATCTGGAACTGCCGCCCACTCAAACCGTTGCACTTGGTGGGTCGGCTAGGGAAATCACGACATGACCGGGTCCGCGCGGATCATCGTCGGCGGCGGCGGGTTCTTCGGCATCGGGGCCATGCCAGTGACCGTTTCCGCAAGCGAGTTCGACTTCTGCAGAACGAGAGCGGCGACGGAAATGCCGGAACACGGGTTGACGTAGAACTAGCGACCCTCCGCTGCCGCGCAGCTTGCAGACAATGGCCTCGTTGGAAGACGTATGGAGGACTCGGTTATGTTCACCAAACTCCTGGCTCTCGGCTTGATGGCCATCATCGTCATGCCGGGAGGCGCGCATCTCTTCGAACTGCCTGCGAAGATGAAGCTCAGCGAGAACGAGTATTTTTCGGTCCAGTCCATGTACGCCGGATGGGCATGGTTTTCGGTGGCGATCTTTGCCGCCATCGCCGCGAACGCGTGGCTGTTCTGGACGATGCGGGAAAGCGACCCGACTGCGGCCCATGCAGCTGGGGCCTCTGCCGTGTTGATCGCCCTGATGCTCGTGATCTTTTTCATCTGGGTGTTTCCTGGCAACCAAGCGACCAACAACTGAACCACGGTGACTGCCGACTGGGAGTCGTTGCGGCGCAATTGGGAATACGGGCATGCCGTGAACGCGGTTATCAGTTTCGTCGCGCTGCTGGCAACCGGGCGAGCAATCATGGGAAGCATCAGTCCATAGCTCTGGCTGGCGCGATGCGATTGGGTGAAAAGGCGGGATTTCCGGTGATCCAAACGCTGACCTGCGCGTTGGAAAGCGCGGAGAGGTTCAGTGAAGATTGCCACTTACAACGTAAACGGCGTCAACGGCCGCCTGTCGATCCTCCTGCGATGGCTGGCCGAGGCATCACCCGACGTCGTTTGCCTGCAAGAACTAAAAAGCCCCGACGAAAGGTTTCCGGTCGGAGAGATCGAGAAGGCCGGCTATGGTGCAATTTGGCATGGCCAGAAAAGTTGGAACGGCGTCGCCATCCTAGCGCGGGACCGAACGCCGATCGAAACACGGAGAGGATTGCCCGGCGATCCGGACGATACGCACAGTCGCTACATCGAAGCGGCCATCGGAGGAATCCTTGTCGGTTGCCTATACCTGCCCAACGGGAATCCTGCTCCCGGCCCGAAATTCGACTACAAGCTTCGGTGGTTCGAGCGTCTCGATACGTATGCCGCCGCACTCTTGAAGGCCAAGGTGCCAGCCGCGCTTGTCGGCGACTACAACGTCATGCCAACCGATCTCGACGTCTATGCCCCCGAGAGATGGCGTGATGACGCTCTCTTCCGGCCGGAAGTCCGCGAAGCCTATCGGCGCTTGGTTGACCAGGGCTGGACCGACGCGCTGAGAATGCTCTACCCGGGTGAACGCATCTACACCTTCTGGAAGTATTTCCGAAACGCGTTTGCCCGTGACGCGGGGCTGCGGATCGATCATTTCCTGCTTAGTCCCGAGATCGCAGTCCGGCTCATTGCCGCAGGCGTCGATCACGAGGCACGTGGCTGGGAAAAATCCAGCGATCACGCGCCCGTATGGATTGAACTTGCGGCAGCTATTCAGAACCAGCGGTAGAAGATGCGTCGGAACGGGAAGGAACATTCCTGCCTCAATGTTGTTCGGCCGAGCCTTCAAATGCACACGACGAGGAACTGATGGGCGAGAAAGTGTTCATGAGCGAGGGTCCTGCGCCAAGTGCCTTGTCCCGGACTTCTCCTTCGTGGAACCTCGATGCACGATTTGGAGCGCCCGTTTCTACAAGGTGGAATTGCTAGGCCGCCACGCCGAAGCCAGCCAAGGCCGCGCGCTGAGAGATTGCAAGATATGCTTCCCGTCAGCTGACGTCGCAATCAAGAATCGTTCGAGACTGGAACCATAACGCCCATGCGAGGATTTACCGTGCCTGCGGTTGTGTCGGAGTGTGAGTAGGATGGTTGCGGCGCGTGCGAACTGGAAGGGTTACATCAAGTTCGGAGAAGTTGCCTGCGCGGTGGCCCTCTACACAGCGGCGTCATCCTCCGAACGTATCGCCTTCAACACTCTTAATAGAACGACCGGCAACCGCGTCCGCCGCGAATTCATCGACAGCGAGACTGGCGACGCGGTGGAACGGGAGGACCAGGTCAAAGGCTATGAGATCGAGAACGGCGATTTCGTCGTACTCGAACCGGAAGAAGTCGCGGCAGCCGTTCCGGAGAGCGACAAGACCCTCAAGATCGAGGCGTTCGTTCCCTGTGACGAGATAGACGACGTCTATTTCGACAAGCCCTACTATCTGGCTCCGGACAGGATGGGGGCCGACGCTTTTCGGTTGTTGCGCGACGGCATGCGACAGGCGAAGGTCGCCGCGCTTGCACGAACGGTCCTATTCCGCCGATTGCGCACGGTCCTGATCCGCCCTCATGGCAAGGGCCTGATCGGCACGACTTTGAACTTCGATTACGAGGTTCGCTCCGCCGAGGAAGCCTTCGACGAAATTCCGAAGATCAAGATCGAGGGAGAGATGCTCGACCTCGCCAAGCACATCATCAATACCAAGAAGGGCTCATTCGACGCGAAGAGCTTCGACGACCGTTATGACGCAGCGGTCGCCGAACTGGTTAAAGCAAAGATCGAGGGCAAACCGCTGCCGAAAAAGAAGGTGCCTCCTCCTTCCAAGCAAAGCGACCTCCTGCAGGCCCTTCGTCAGAGCGCAGGCGTCGGATCGGACGAGAAGCCGAAACGCGCCGCCGCGAAGTCCAAGGCCAACGCCAAGGAACCGAAGCGTCACGCCGGTTCCAAGCGCGCGGCCTGATCGGAGAAGGACGCCATGGCGGTTCGCCCTTACTGGAAAGGCTATCTGAAGCTTTCGCTGGTGACCTGCCCGGTGCAGATGACGCCGGCGACGTCGGAACGCGAGAAAGTTCGCTTCCATACGCTCAATCGTGCGACGCACAACCGCGTAGTCAGCCACTATGTCGATGCCGTCACCGGCAAGGAGGTCAGCGACGAAGACGAGGTAAAGGGCTACCAGCGCGGGGAGAACGACTACATCATCCTCGAAGACGAGGAACTCGAAAACGTGGCCTTGGACAGCACGAAGACCATCGACATCGACGTGTTTTCGCCACGGGATTCCATCGAGTGGATCTGGCTCGATACGCCGTATTATCTATCACCGAACGATGCCGTCGGCGAGGAGGCGTTCGCGGTGATCCGGGACGCGATGGCCGCCGAGGACATGGTCGGCATATCCCGTCTTGTGATTTCGCGCCGCGAGCGCGCCGTCATGCTGGAGCCGCGCGGAAAGGGCATCGTCTTGTGGACGCTTCGCTACGGCGACGAGGTTCGGGACGAAGACGCTTATTTCGATGATATCGACGGAGCGAAATCCGATTCCGAAATGATGCCGCTGATCCAGCAGTTCATCAAGAAAAAGACCCGCCACTGGGACAGCAAGCTGGTATCGGATCCAGTGCAGGACAAACTGCTGGAGATTATCGAGGCCAAGCGCAAAAAGACGAAACGGCCTGCCAAGGCGAAGGGCGCTGAACCGAAGGCGACGCCGAACAACGTCATCAACATCATGGATGCGCTGCGGAAATCCGTCGAGGCCGAGAACCGGTCGAGAAAGCGCTAACGCACCGATCGCCCAAATCGGGGGCGTCGCTGCTTGCCCCACCTCAGCGGCGATCCGCCCACCGCGCCTGAGCAACCGTGATCACAGGCTACCTGATCTCCCGCTCGATCCAATGTCGGAGTGGATCGGTTTACGCGGGGCGTCAAGGACAATGCGGCGATCTTACGTGAACGATCGCGAGGTTTGACTATGCCGCCTGTTTCATCGACCGGGCGAGCAGTTTGATCGCCGGCTCCAGCGGGCGATGACCCTCGCTATAGTCATTCCAAGCGGCGCTCTTCGAAAGTAATCCAGGCACGGTACGCAGCGTATAGCGCTTCGGATCGAGATCGGCTTTGACCTGGGTCCAGGTCAGCGGCATCGACACCGTTGCTCCGGGCCGCGCGCGCGGCGACAACGGCGCGACGGCCGTGGCCATGCGGTCGTTGCGCAGATAGTCGAGGAAGATGCGCCCGTGGCGCTGGTTCTTCGCCATCTTGATCAGATAAAGCTCTGGATTGTCGCGGGCCATCTGCAGGCAGACGTCGTGCGCGAAGCTTTTTGCTTCCGGCCAGGTCAACTTGCTGCGCTTGGTTACCGAGAGCGGCGTGACGACGTGCAGTCCCTTGCCGCCGGTCGTCTTGCAGAAGCTGACAAGACCTAGATCGTCGAGACGCTCGCGCATTTCCTTCGCCGCCTCGACCACCTTTGGGAACGGGACGTCGGGACCGGGATCGAGATCGAACACCAGCCTGCTCGGCATCTCCGGTTGCTGTGGCGCGCAATTCCAGGGATGTAGCTCAAGCGCGCCGATCTGCGCGACCGCCGCGAGCCCTTCGACGCGGTCGATCTGCAGATACGGCTTCTTGTCACCGAACACCTTTACCAACTCGAGCAGATTTGAGGTCCCGGGCATGGCGTGACGCTGGAAGAACTGCTCGCCGCCGATCCCGTCTGGCGCGCGGATGATCGAGCACGGCCGCCCGCGGATGTGCTCGATCAGCCAGGAGCCGACGGACTGGTAGTAGCGGGCCAAGTCTTCCTTGGTGACCGCCTTGCCGTCGTTGGCGTCCGGCCACAGAGGCTTGTCCGGATTGGAGATCAGCACGCCCATGATGTTGACCTTGCCGCCGCGGCGGTGGATCTTCGATGACGTCGGCGCGGCCGGCTCCGGCACGTCCGTCTTTGCAGGCGCCGCAGGTTTCTCGGCCTCGACCTCCCCTGCCGGCTTGTCCTCGCGCAATCCTTTGAACGCCGCCTGCCGCACGAGGCCGTCCGATGTCCAGCCGGCGAACTCGATCTCGGCGACCAGTTCGGGCTTCAGCCATGTCACGCCCGGCTCCTTCTTTGGTGCGCCGATGCCGGTGAACGGTGACTTCGCGGCCGCGACCGCCTTCAGCTTCGGCAGCAGGTCCTTAACCTTGGCGGCAGCGTAGCCTGTCCCAACCCGCCCGACGTAGACGAAGTGGTCGCCGCGATTGACGCCGACCAGAAGAGATCGGAACTTGCCGTTAGTGGTCGAATAGCCGCCGATGACGACTTCGTGGCCAGCTCGGCATTTGGATTTGGCCCAAGTATCCGTGCGTCCGGAGACGTAGGGCGCATCGGCGCGCTTCGAAACGATGCCTTCGAGCGACATCCGGCAAGCCGAACGCAGGACGGCATCGCCGCCAGTCTCGAAATGCTCGACGAAACGGATTCGGGCGTCTTCGCCTGCTTCGGATAACAATTGCTGCAAACGGGCCTTCCGTTCCGAAAGCGGCAAGCCGCGCAGGTCCTCGCCGCCGTCGAACAGCAGATCGAACGCGAAATAGACAAGATCGTCGGTCTTGCCTTCCGAAAGAGCAGCTTGCAGCGCGGCGAAATCTGGGGCACCGTTCTCGTCGAGCGCGCAGATCTCTCCGTCGATGATTGCATCCGGAAGATCGGCGGCGGCGCGGTCGATAGCGGGATATTTGGCGGTCCAATCGAGACCTTTGCGCGTCTTCAGCGTTGTCTTTCCGTCAAGCACGCGCATCTGGATGCGATAGCCGTCGAACTTGATCTCGTGGAGCCAGCCAGATCCGGATGGTGGCCGTGAAAGCGGCTTGCAAAGCTGCGGCGCAATGAATTCGGGCAGATCGACGGTGCTGGCGTTGTTCGGCTTCTTCTTTGCGCGAGTCTTCTGCTTCCGCTTGTCGGCCGCAAGCCCAGTGCGGCTGTCCCACACGGCGTCGGCTTCGACCCTGCCGCCCCCCAGCATGAACGGCTTCGGCTTGCGGCCTTTTCCGGAAGCGATCGCCTCCATGCTGCGCCCGGAGGCGATCGAGGTCTCATTCTCATCCAGAACCGCGCCGCCATTTTCCTCCACCGAGTATTGATCGCGATGCTTGATCAGCAGCCAGTTCGTGCTTTTGCCGCGGTCGCGGTCGTTCGCCATTCGGACCAGTACGAAACTGCCGTGGAGCCGGTCCCCGTCGAGCGTGAACTTGAAATCGCCTTTGGCCAGCGCCTGTTCCGGACTCTTTTTCCCCTCGGGCTCCCAATATCCCCGGTCCCATAGCATGACCGTGCCGCCGCCATACTGGCCTTTCGGGATGGTCCCTTCGAAATCGCCGTAGTCGAGCGGATGGTCTTCAACCTCGACAGCGAGACGTTTGTCGTGTGGATCAAGCGACGGACCGCGGGTCACGGCCCAGGATTTGAAGACGCCATTGAGTTCAAGTCGCAGGTCATAATGCAGTCGCGTCGCGTCGTGCTTCTGGATAACAAAGCGATTGCGGTCCGATGATTTGACCGCTCCGTCGCCACTTGGCTCCCGCGTGGATCGGAAATCCCGTTTGGCCTTGTAGGTGGAGAGCTTGTCTTTCGCCATCGGATGCCTCGCCGGAACAGGATCGCTATTCCATGAATGTCGGACATGACGACATGTTCCGCAGTTACGGGCGGCTTTCACCCTGTGGCAGCTCTACGCGAGACGCCGGGCTGTGCGTTTCCTGTTTCAGTCACGAGACGGCCGGTCGACTAACCGCCGCCGGTGTTCCAGCGATCACGCGTCAATATCGATCGAACTTGTTGAAAAGACGGGAGGTCAGGACGCCCCCTGACGCACGACTTCGGCGCGAAGTGATCCCGCCCGGAGCGGCCGAAGCAATTCGCTTTCCGTCCTGGACAACTCCAGCCAGTGTCGCCAATCCTCCGGCCGCAGCACGACGACCTGACGATTGTGAATGGGCGCGACGTCCGCACCCGGCTCCGTCGTCAGCATGGTGAAAGCGGACGGCTGGTTTCCACTCCCTTCCCGCCAGAGGCCCGCGATCGCCATAAACGGCGCGCCCTGCAGCGTGAACCGATGCTTCGTTTTTGGATACTTGCTCCCGGTGAACTCGAAGAATGCTGATCCCGGAATCAGGCATCGCTTGCTGTTGGCAAAGCTGCGTCCTTCCGATCGGAAGTTGAAGACGGGGCCCGCCTTCGGCTTAGCGGGTGGAAAACCGAAGCGCATGGAGACGAGTTCGACCTGCTCGCCGGACTTTCGCATTACCGGACCTTCATCACCGATCCTCACGTCGTCCGCCTTGGGGAGATTCAGGTCATTCTGCTGGGTCGGTATCTCGAGCGCGATTTCCAGCATCAAGCGTTGGTATTCCGCCCATGCGACATGCTGTTCGTAATCATTGCACATTCGCCGTACTCCAGTGTGTGCAAGACAGGGCACGCAGGATACCGCCATCCTGGGCGGGAGCGAAATCTCCGCGCCGACGGGAGAAAACCCTGCGACGGCAAAGGCCAACTTCCGTTCTTGCGAACGAAACAGAAACAATGCTGCATGTGGCGATGAACATCGCCTTTGATTCGCCGAAGCCTTTCGACTACCTGTCGAGCCTCAACGAGCGCCAGCGCCTGGCGGTCGAACACGGCTCCGGCAAGGTCGCCCGGCCGCTTCTCATCATCGCCGGAGCAGGATCGGGCAAGACCAACACTCTGGCGCATCGCGTCGTCCACCTCATCGTCAACGGGGCAGATCCCCGGCGTATCCTCTTGATGACCTTCTCGCGGCGTGCCGCCGTAGAGATGACCAAGCGGGTCGAACGCATCGCGTCCCGGGTGCTCGGCGACAGTGCTTCCGTCATGACCGACGGGCTGACCTGGGCCGGGACTTTCCATTCGATTGGCGCGCGGCTGCTGCGCGACTATGCCCTGGACATCGGCCTCGATCCGGCATTCACGATCCACGACCGCGAGGATTCCGCGGACTTAATGAACCTGACCCGGCATGAGCTCGGCCTTTCGAAGACCGAAAGCCGCTTCCCTGCCAAACAGACCTGCCTGTCGATCTATTCGCGTTCGGTCAATGCACAGGCGTCGCTGGACGAGGTGCTTGCCGACGACTTTCCCTGGTGTCGCAACTGGGTTGACGAACTGAAGAAACTGTTCGCGGCATATGTCGAGGCCAAGCAGGCGCAGAACGTGCTCGACTACGACGACCTGCTGCTCTACTGGGCCGAGTTGGCGAAGGAAGCCACTTTCGCCGAAGAAATCGGTTCTCGCTTCGACCACATCCTGGTCGACGAATACCAGGACACCAACCGCCTGCAGGCGGCAATCCTTCTGGGACTGAAGCCCGACGGGAGCGGCGTGACGGTCGTCGGAGACGACGCGCAATCGATTTACGCGTTCCGCGCGGCGGACGTCCGCAACATCCTCGACTTTCCCAAGAGTTTCGCGCCTGAAGCGGAAATCGTGACGCTCGATCGCAACTACCGCTCGACCGAGCCCATTCTGGCCGCGGCAAATGCGGTGATCGCCGAGGCTGAGGAACGCTTCACCAAGGACCTTTGGACCGAGCGAAAGTCCTCGGCCAAGCCTGCGCTCGTCACCGTCCGCGACGACACCGCCCAAGCAACCTATATCTGCGACGCGATCCTCGCCGCGCGGGAAGCCGGCACGCGGCTGAAGGAGCAGTCCGTGCTCTTCCGGACGACGCATCACAGCGGCTCGCTCGAGGTGGAACTGACGCGACGCAATATCCCGTTCGTCAAGTTCGGTGGCCTGAAATTCCTCGATTCTGCACATGTGAAAGACGTCCTGGCAACCTTGCGCTTCGCCGAGAATCCGCGCGACCGCGTAGCTGGCTTCCGCGTGCTGCAGCTCTTACCCGGCGTCGGCCCCTCCTTCGCCGGACAGGTGATCGACGCGATGGAAACGGCACTTGACCCGACCATGGGACTCCAGGCGCTGCGTGCTCCTCAACGCGTGGCCGAAGACTGGCCGGGGTTCGTAACGCTTTTCGAGGAGCTTAGACGTAAATCGTCAAGCTGGCCCTCAGACCTCGAACGCGTGAGGCTTTGGTATGAGCCGCATCTCGAGCGCATTCACGAAAGCGCCGCAGCACGGCGCGGCGACCTCATGCAACTGGAACAGATCGCCGCCGGCTATCCGTCACGCGAACGTTTCCTGACTGACCTGACTCTCGATCCGCCTGCGGCCAGCAGCGACCATGCCGGTCCGCCGCATCGCGACGATGACTATCTCTTCCTGTCGACCATCCATTCCGCCAAGGGGCAGGAATGGAAGAACGTCTACGTCCTTAACGTCGTGGACGGCTGCATCCCCGCCTGCCTGGGCGCCGGCGAGCGCAAGGAGATCGAAGAGGAACGCAGGCTACTCTACGTTGCGATGACGCGGGCCAAGGATTCTTTGCATCTCATGATGCCGCAACGCTTCTATGTCGAGAACCAGGTCGGACGCGGTGATCGGCATGTCTACGGGCTGCGCACCAGGTTCATTCCGGAGCATGCGCTGGCGTATTTCGAACAGACGACCTGGCCCGAGGCACGAGCCGAACCGAGCACGGGGGCGAAACCGCGGACGTGCATCGACCTGCGCGCCAGAATGCGCGGGGCGTGGAAATGACCGAGTTGCCGTATACACGCTAGAAATCGATCGCACCCTAGGGCCGTTGCTCGATGCGGGTCCGATCCTGTTCCGGCATTCGCTCCGGAAACCCTATCCAGATGATCGGCCCTATCAACCGCGAAATCGGGCATCGGATCGATGCGCGATATGGTGGTCATGTCGAGCGGAAGGCACCATCCCGCTAGGTCAGCGAGCACACCTCAATCGTCCAGGCGGCTTTCGATAACGCCGAGGTAGCGACGTAGGCCCTCGTCCTCATGCTCGATTGGGAGCCGCTCATATTCCGACCGAACGGTCCAGTAACGCGAAATAGGCGTCGAACAACACGGCCTGCAGCCTGACATAGACGCTCCGTAGCCCCGCCCAAGGGTTAGCTGCCTTTCGACAATCGACCTTTTGCAGATTCAAATTTCAAACTGAGACCTACCGCAGGGTTCGATATCAATGGCCTAGCTTCAGTCAGCGAAGGCCTTCAAATGGTCGTTGCGGATACTCAGTTCGTTAGGCAAAAACGTTGCCGTCAGGAATTTGCCTGAACCACGTCGTTTCAGAAGGCGCTTGCAGTCAGCAACTCGGCTTGACTTCAGCTAGGCAGCTTTTGCCCGCGCTACGTCAAAGTGAGCAGACGGGCACCGGCAACCGGTGTATAATGTTTTAATCGTCGGCAATGACACAGGGCGCCGGCGGCTGTTAGCGAGCACCATGCTTCCGCCCCAATATGGAGGGTGGAGCTATGCAAGCACCATTCAGATCCTCTTCCGGCATCGCCTATCCGAGCGATATAACGGTCTTGAAGCAGGTCTTCGACCGCGTTTGCCAGGAGAACGACATAAAATGCGGTAGCCGCGCCGCCGATGACGTGGCGCGCGCCCTGATGTCGCTATTCGGTGCCGGAGTACACGACGAGATCGAGCTTCTCGACAGCATGAAGGAATTCATGCTGCGCAATTCCGGGCTGGATATTTCGCCTCCGGATGAGCGCCGACAGAACCGATTGTGAGACAAGTCGCAACGATTGTCGCGCGCCCCGCCCGATGGCGAGTGCCCCGGGTTCGTTCGAGCGATCGGCGGGATCACCTAGTTGGCTGATCACGCCATTCTCATTTCGCGAGCTCCTATCCAGCGAGGAAGCAATCCGGCCGGGCCGATGTTGGTAACTCGAAGGGAGAACGAGCCATGCCTGATCCCAAGAAACCCGTTCCCGGCAAGGACCTTCCCGGACCACCGCCGGACGGACCGAAGCCGGTCGACGAACCGGAACCGGACCGGCTGCCCGACGAAACGCCGCGTCCGAATCCGGATGAGACGCGACAGCCGCCATTGCAAACCATGGCAACGCCGCCGCGGCCGGTATCGCCCGCCCCGCAACCGCCGATGCCGCCAGGTCCCAGGCCCGAGCCGGGTCCCGATCCGTCACCCATACCGACGAGATGATGCCACCTTGAGGCAACTGCCATGCAAGAACCCGCTCCGGCGTGCCGAAGCGGGTTCTGCTTTTTGAGGCAGGATTCCGCCAGTCTCAGTGGGCGTGATGTTCGTGCCGCTCGCGGGTTTTCGCCGCCTTCTTGGCAGAAGCAGACCGCTCTGATGCGGGGCGTTCGGCGGAGGCTTCTCCGCCGAGACGGCCACCTTTCTTGGCGGCAACATTGGTATCGGCCTTGCTGCGTCCGGAACCGGACTTGTTGCCGCCGCCGGATTCCTTGTTGACCGTCGCCCAGGCGCGCCTCTCCGCTTCCTCTTCCGAGACGCCGCGTTTCTCGTAGCCTTCTTCGATGTGTGCGGCCTTGCGTTTCTGCTTGTCGGTGTATTTGTCCTTGTCGCCTCTCGGCATGGTCATATCTCCTCGGCCTAGGCCGCTTCGCGGTTAACCCTGGTTTCCGCAAGCGCCGAAAGCTTCTTGTCGGTGGCCTCTTCTTCCTTGAGGTTCTGGGCCAGCACCGACGCGCAATCCTCCCTGCCGAGTTGCTTGGCCCATGCGATCAGCGTGCCATACCGGGTGATCTCATAGTGCTCGACCGCTTGCGCCGAGGCGATCAGGGCAGCGTCCAGGACTTGCTTGTCCTCAACCTCGCCGCTGACCTCGTCGGCCTCCTCAAGGATGCCGTCGATGGCGGGGCAATCGACTTCCTTGGCTTCCACGCCATGCATGTCGAAGACCTTTTCGACCCTCGCGACATGGCCCTCCGTTTCTTCGAGATGCTTCTCGAACCCGGCCTTGAGGTCCGGCGCGGTCGCTTTTTCGATCATCTTCGGAAGAGCTTCGACGATCTGCTTTTCGGCATAGTAGATATCGCGCAACGTGTGGACGAACAGATCGTCGAGGGTCTGGATATCCTTTGAAAAGAAACCCATGGCTTCATTCCTTCTTCATCGGTTGGGGATTGCCCCTGCCGGGGCGACCGGAAAGGTTCCGGCGTGTGAGGCAAACACTCGAGGTTCGGGAGCGTTCCGCGTTGTAGGAATAAGTGATCGGCTGCGGGGCCGGCGCCTGTCCTCAATATCCGCCGATGATGGGCAGGATCTCGCCGGTGATGTAGCTGGAGCATTGGGGCGAAGCCAGAAACACGTAGGCGGGCGCGATCTCCTCCGGCCGGGCCGGCCGCTTCATCGGCGTCTTCGCGCCGAATGCGACACGTCCTCGGCTTCCTTGTCGGTCGGGTTGAGCGGTGTCCAGACGGGGCCTGGCGCCACCGCATTGACGCGGATGAGCGCAAATGACGTGAGGTTCGCAGGCATGTCCGCCCTCCACAGTCGGTTTCGTCGGGCGCTACGGGCCGGACGGGATAAGGTGCTCGTCTGCCGTTTCGTTGGCCAGGAAGAGAAACCGGGAAAAAGACGTCCTGTTCACCATACCGTCAGGCCCGGTTGACACGGCCCGTAGCAGATACCGAACGTCCGGATCGACGATTGGTTCTATCAACTTCCGGCTCGGCGCTGTGCCCATTTCGACACGACACCGCTTCGCCCAGGAAAGCCTTCCACTTTCATCTCGCGGCAGAGTGCCAGGACGTTTCGAGCGCCTTCGTCCCAGCGGCTGTTAAGCCACGGCAGCCAGCTGTCCAACGAGCTGGGCCGTGTCCGGAAGACATCGAGGTGCTGATACTTGCCATTCAACCGCCGGTTCCAGAACAACAGCCAACCGATCTACGACGATGGTAAGGCAGATCGCGGCCCAGCCGGGAGTCGGTTACGTCGGGAAATGCTCGACATGGGTCTCGGCGGTACGGCCGAAATAGACAACGCGGCGACCCAGGAACGAAACGATGTATCCTGCGCAGCCGGCGGCCATCGCCTGCTCACAGAACGCCACGTAGGTGTAGTCGGCGGGATTGGCCTGCGCCCATCGCACCAGGCGCTCGATCTCGGTCGCATCGAAGGCGGTAGCGACCTTGCCCTCGGAAGGCTTCATGTCCAGCACAACGCTGTCGCCGTCCGTTAGGTAGAATGTCTGGCTGCGGCGGCGGTAGTTCACTGTGTAGCCCTCGAAGCCCGCGGCAATCAGCTTGCCAACGATTTCCGGAAAGCTCAGGCTTCCATCGTGAGCGGCATTCAGGCACGTCTCGGCAATAGAAATCCGTTCCGCGTCCATGGCGGCTTCCTTTCTCTCGATTGTTGAGTAAGGCGGCTTTATTCCACAGGAATTGCTTTCAGCCCGCGCCGTTCGGCGAGAACCCGCAGGATGCGGTCGAGCGCCTTGTGCTCTTCCTTCGTCAAGACGCCGAAGAATTCGGAATCATTCGCGTCTGCAAGCGATGTCAGGACCGGGATTTTGGCTTCGCCCTCCGCCGTCAGTGACAGTTTATGAGCACGCTTGTCTTCCTGGCTTTCCGTACGCTCGACCAAACCTTTGGATAGAAGCCGCTCCGCAAGTTTGCTGATCGCCCCCTTCGTCATCCCCATTCGGTCGGCCAGCACCGAGGGCGGTGTCGGCTCCAAGTTGTAGAGGGCCCGCATGAATGACCACTCCGCGACGGTCACATCTTCGCTCGACACCTTGCGCGCAAATTCCTGCGACACGGCGTTTGAAACCATACGCATCCAGTACCCGGTATGGTCGGTCAGTTCGGAGACGAGAGCCATGCACCACCTTTGTTGCCAAGGAAACTACCCCAATATGGTTTCCTTGTCAACGACAATCCGGACGTGTTGACGTATTGTCTCCAGGCTCCCTCGGCATTGGCTGTACCGGGATCGATTCCTGGCGGTCGGGTCGCTCATCGAGATCTCCCCGAATCCTTTGATCACGGATCGCAGGAAGAATTCATTCCCAGATGCGGGCCGTTAGTAGCCTGTCCGGTTCCAGGCAGGCTCCGTATGAAGCCGTGTCCGAAGACGCCTGGCGGCTGAGCAATAGTAGGCCGTCCGGCTGATCGGCAACGGCAAAAAGGCTGAAGGTGGCGACAGAATGGACCGCCCAGCGTGTAAGATAATCTTACAAATCTCGCGAAACTGTCGCTTGAATTCGATGCTGTAGGTTCGGTGTCTTGCCATGGACCTTCATCCTCTGAAAGCCCGGCTGCCCAGTCAATTACTGAAAGCCCTCTTGTCCGACCCGAGGGGCCCACTCCAGATCGGCGTCCAATTTTGACCCCCCTTATGTAATGCGCGGCGGTCAGCGTTCGCCCGGGCGGAGCTGGTCAGGGTTGCGCAGCCCGGGCGAGCGCGGATGGCGCTTGGCAGCTTGATGAGATGACCAGGCGCGGTTTTGAAGCGCCAGGATTCGTTTCCGGTCTCAATGATCTCGCAATGATGGGTGAGACGGTCGAGCAGCGCTGTCGTCATCTTGGCGTCGCCGAAGACGGCGGGCCATTCGCCGAACGCCAGGTTGGTGGTGACGATGATCAAGGTGCGCTCGTAAAGCCTGCTGATCAGATGGAAGAGCAGTTGGCCACCGGCCTGGGCGAAGATCAGAATGAGCGCTTACGTTGCATCCAACTCCAGCGCTTCAAGACCTTCGATCAGCCAGTGCGACCGGCTTCTCCCGTACACGCGAGGTTGCGATCTCCATGTCCCGGCTGTCGGTTGCGACATGCCGATTCATGACGATGCGCTTCACCGAGGACAGGTCGGGAGCAAATAATTGTCCTTGGAAGGACGGTTCTTCGGGGACTTACGTCATGACGATCGGCGCCGGTTTCAGTGGTAGCCGACGCACATGACATAGTCTCGCAGGAGCGCTTCCTCATATTCGGTTTCCTGAAGAAGAACCTGCAAAACATC
>Ga0182744_1002274_pt1 | contig 15888 bp, 10 predicted proteins | sample eDN3rd30CKraftMG_FD_128525 | JGI IMG/M metagenome (GOLD analysis project Ga0182744, IMG submission 128525) | Enriched Miracle-Growth compost microbial communities from Emeryville, California, USA - eDNA 3rd pass 30_C Kraft MG (version 2) (version 2) ...
CGCAAAGAATGGCATATTGATCGTCGAGTTTGCGAAGGAACAACGCGAGCGGGGAGTCGCGCTCGATAAATCCGCGACGGAAGGCAGTCGTTTGCGCTTTCGCCCGGTGATGATGACGTCCTTTGCCTTTATCCTCGGATTACTTCCGCTCGTCGTCGCGGTTGGAGCATCCGAACTTGCACGGCGGAATGTCGGAACACCGGTGTTCGGCGGAATGATTCTGGCGTCCTTCATCGGAATATTCGCAATTCCGTCACTCTACGTGACATTCCAAGCCATACGAGAGAAGTTCAGACCTTCAACGCGTCCAGCGGCTCAGCCGGCAGAATGAACAGCCGGCATGAGCTGATTTTCCGAGATGCGGCCTGCGCAGGTCTAAAAGCCCAGGCTCCACGCGTGCGCGCTGATCGTGTTTTTTCTAACCTGTCGACCCCGGTATCGCGGCCGGATTTGCCGCCGGCGTTTTCGGCGCCAGCTTGCGGACGACGACGTAAAAGACCGGCGTGAAGATGAGGCCGAAGAGTGTCACGCCGAGCATGCCGGAGAACACGGCGGTGCCGAGCGATTGACGCATCTCCGCACCGGCGCCCGTCGCAAACACCAATGGTACGACACCGAGAATAAAGGCAAGCGACGTCATTAAGATCGGCCGCAGACGCGTGCGCGCCGCCTCGACTGCGGCGTCCGACCGCGACAGGCCCTGATCTTCGCCTTGCTTTGCGAACTCGACGATGAGAATGGCGTTCTTCGCCGCGAGACCGACGAGCACAATTAAACCGATCTCGACGAGGATATTGCGGTCGAGACCTCGGATATTAACGCCGATCATGGCCGCGTAGATGCACATCGGCACGATGAGAATGACCGATAGCGGCAGCGTCCAACTCTCGTAAAGCGCCGACAGCAGCAGGAACACGAAAACGACAGACAGTCCGAAGGCGAAGATGGCGGTGTTTCCGGCGAGCTTTTCCTGGAGTGCGATTTCCGTCCACTCGAAGCCGAAGCCGGCGGGAAGAACCTTCTCCGCAATTTTCTCCATCGCCTTGATGGCTTCACCCGTTGAGTAGCCGCGCTGCAGCTGAACTTGCACCTCGGCCGCCGGATAGAGATTGTAGCGCGGCACGCGATAAGCGCCCGTCGAATTCTCGAACGTCGCGACCGAGCCGATCGGCACCATCTCGCCGGTGTTGCTTCGCGTTTTCAGATTGGCAACGTCACGGAGCGATAGCCGGAACGGATTGTCCGCCTGCGCCGTCACGCGATAGGTGCGCCCGAGGATGTTGAAGTCGTTGACGAATGCCGACCCCATATAGACGGACAGCGCTTCGAACACGCGGCTGATCGGAACGCCGAGCTGCTCGGCTTTGGTGCGGTCAATGTCGGCATAGACCTCAGGCGTACGCACGTTGAAGAGAGTGAATGCCTGTGCAAATCCAGGCTGCTGCCCCGTCGTCCCCGCCATCGCCCAGGCGGCGTTCTCGAGCGCCGGAAGCCCGCGCCCGCCCTTGTCCTGGACGTAGCCCTTGAGGCCGCCGCCGGTTCCGATGCCCGGCACGGATGGCGGCTCGATGACCAGCACGAACGCATCCTTCAACTGGGCCATTTGCTGGCGGAGGTCGTTCACGATGTCGTCTTTCGTAACCCCGGCGGCAATGCGCTCCTCAAACGACTTGTAGTTGATGAAGATAACGCCCGTGTTCGGCGCATTGGTGAACGTGGCGCCGTCGAAGCCGACGAATTCAACGGTGTGCGTGATCATGGGGCGCGAAAGAATGATATCGGAGGCCTTGCGGACGACGGCGTCCGTTCGGGTCAGCGTCGAGCCCGGTGGAAGCTGAAGAGCGACGATCAGATAGGCGCGATCGAGCGGCGGAATGAGACCTGTGGGGGTCGCGACGAGGCGGCCGTAGGTCAGATAGAGAAGGCCGCAATAGATGAGGATCAGGACAAGGCTGATCTTGATCAGCTTTCCGGTCAGCCAGGCGTAGCCGTGCGACAGGTTCGAAAACGCCCAGTTGAAACCGCGGAAGAACAGCCGCAAAGGTGCGCCGAGAATAGTGGAAAGCAAGCTCCGCTTGTCGCCCTCGCGATGGTGCGGCTTCAGCAGCACCGCCGCCATTGCGGGAGAGAGAGACAGCGACACGATGAGCGATATCGCCGTGGAAGCGGCGATCGTGATCGCAAATTGCCGGAAGAACGTCCCTTGAAGACCGGTGATGAACGCGGTCGGCAGAAAGACGCCGATGAGGACCAGCGAAATCGCGATCAACGCGCCCCCGACTTCGTCCATTGTTTTGTGAGCGGCTTCCTTCGGGCTGAGGCCGCGCTCGATATATCGCTCGACGTTTTCCACGACGACGATGGCGTCATCGACAACGATGCCGATCGCCAGCACGAGACCGAACAGCGACAGCGTGTTGAAAGTTACGCCGGCGGCGCTCATGACGAAGAAGGTGCCGATCAGCGACACCGGAATGGCCAAAATCGGAATGATCGCGGCCCGCCACGTCTGCAGGAACAGAATGACGACTAGGACGACGAGGATAATCGCTTCGGCGAGCGTGCGCACCACGGCGTCAATCGAGAACTGTATGAACTCCGTCGGGTTATAGACGACCGTATAATCGAGGCCCGGAGGAAAGCTCTTCTTCAGAGTTTCCATCTGTGCCGTAACCGCCGCCGCGGTCGCGAGCGCGTTGGAGCCCGGCTTCTGGAAGAGAACAAGGGCCGTCGCGTTGCGGTTATCGAGATAGGCGTTGACAGTATAATCCTGCGCCCCAAGCTCGACGCGGGCGATGTCGCGCACGTGCACGACTTGGCCGCCGGGCTCAGCCCTGACCACGATATTTTCGAACTGGTCGGTTGAGGTCAATCGCCCAAGAGTTTTAACGTTGAGAGTAAAGCCGCCGTCGGATGTCGCGGGCGGCTGATTGATCGAGCCCGCCGCAACCTGAAGGTTCGCCGCCCGCAGCGCCGCGACAACTTCACCCGCTGTCAGACCGCGTGCCGCAACCTTGTCAGGATCGAGCCAGACGCGCATGGAGTAATCGCGCGCACCGAAAACGTTCACGTCGCCGACGCCGTCGATGCGCGTCAGCACGTCTTTCACATAGAGCGTTGCGTAGTTCGAAATGTACTGCTGATCGCGCGAGCCGTCCGGCGATACCATATGCACGACCATCATCAGGTCGGGAGAGGCCTTGCGCACGGAAATGCCGAGACGGCGCACGTCTTCCGGAAGTCGCGGTTCGGCAACGGCGACGCGGTTCTGTACCAGCACCTGCGCCTGATCGACATTCGTTCCCGGCTTGAAGACGACGTTGATCGCCACCTGTCCATCGCCCGTCGACTGCGAGTTGATATAGAGCATGTCGTCGACGCCGTTGACTTCCTGCTCGATCGGCGTCGCAACGGTCTCGGCGATGACCTGCGCGGACGCGCCCGGATACGTTGCGTGAATGCTGACAGTCGGCGGCGCGATTTCGGGATATTCGGCGATCGGCAGGAAGTTCAGCGAAATCAGCCCGAGGATCGTGATGATCATCGAAACGACGGTCGCAAAGATCGGCCGGTCTATAAAAAAATGGCTGAGGCGCATCGGGACTTCCGGCTCTTTATTTCTGAATCAGTTCTGGGCAGTCTTGTCTGCCGCCTTGATGACGCCATTCGTCGGCGCGACCTTTGTGCCCGGCCGGATCGCGGGGTTCGCGACGCCCTCGATGACCACGCGGTCGTCAGCCTTGAGCCCCGTCTTGATAACGCGCAGACCTTCATGCATTTGGCCGAGCGTCACCGGCGTCGCGACGACCACGTTATCGGCGTTGACCGTATAGACGATCTTGTTGGCCTGATCGGACAGGATGGCCGTATCCGGAATGAGAAGCGCGTCGATGTCGCCGGCGTAGAGTGCCATGCGGGCAAAGATGCCAGGCGAGAAAAGCCCGTCCTTGTTGCTGAGGACCGCGCGGCCGCGCAGCGTCCCGGAATGCTCGTTGAAGGCGTTGTCGACGAAATCCATTGTGCCTTCGTGGCTCCAATCGTCTTCGTCGGCGAGCTTGATGCGTACGGGATTTGCCGCGGTGCGCGAGGAGGTGCGCTTTCCCGAGTTATTCAACCGCGTGTAGCGCAAATAATCGGCTTCGGAGGCGTCGAAGACGAAATGAATGGGATCGAGCGAGACGATCGTCGCCATCAGGGTTGCGTTGACTTGTCCGCCGATTACGAGGTTGCCGACATCGATCTTCTTGTCCGAGATGCGGCCCGATATCGGTGCGCGGACCTCCGCCCATTCGAGATTGAGTTCGGCCGATTTCAGTTGCGCCGCTGCCGCCATGACCTGAGCCTGCGCCACGCCCAAGGTTGACTTGCGCTGCTCATAGACTTGCTCGCTCAGCGCCTTCGACTCGACCAACGGCGCAGCTCGCGCAAGATCGGCCTTCGCAAATTCGACTTGAGCATGCGCGCGTGCGACTTCCGCCTTGGCCGCTTCGACCGCGATCTGGAAGGGCCGTTTGTCGAGCGTGAACAGCAGGTCGCCCTCTTTGACGTCGGACCCCTCCTTGAAATTCACCTCTTCGACATAGCCGCTGACCCGCGGCCGCAATTCGACACGCGCCACCGCTTCGAAGCGGCCGGAATATTCGTCCCACGTCTTGATGTGCTTCAAAAGCGGCGTTGCGACCGTGACGGGAAACGCGGGCGGCGCGTCCTGCGCATCGGCGCCTGTAGCATCACCAACTAGAAAAGCCGTTAGCAACGCCGCGGAGAACACGATGGCCCGCAGCGAAAGCGTGCGTCGCATAGGCTCGAATACTGTCATCTTGAACCGTGTGCAGGGTGTGGTTGATTGGAGGGGACGTCGCGTGGTTTCGCCGCCCCGGGGGTTAATTGGCCGGAAACCTACCACAGCGTAGCGCGAGCGCTAGCGTTTTGGACACACTGTTGGGGATGCGAAGCACATCGTCCTGCCAAGCAACGCGGCGCGGGTATGCGTCAATCGCCCGGAATGACCGTTCCCCAGACGGCGATCGCTACCGGCTCTGGATCAAAAAACTGTGGCCGTCGCCGGTCGTGGCCGCTGGCGCTAGGCAGGGAGAGATTGACTGACAACTGTTGCGGAGGCCCGCAGATCGCAAGAGGGGCGGTCTTACCGCGATCTGATTTGCGTGTGCTGTTGGTCGGGAGCGCCCATCCTCGACATCTCCTCGGCAACGACTGCGGCGCGCTTCCGCGGACGAACTGCGAGCGTCGGAAGTTTGATGAGCACCGGCACGTCGGCGCCCGCCGGATCGTCGGACGATACAGGGCGGTGATGCGGTGCCGTATGTGTCTTGGCAGTCCACGCCGCCACAGATGTCGAAGTCTTGGCCGGAGCCCGTGGTGCAGGCGTTACTCTGCGCGGCTCCTCCAGCGTGGCAGTTCCAGTCTCGCCATCGTCGCGCTGCCAGAATATCCGTTGCCCGTCCCGCTGAATGGTCAAGCAGTGCTGCTCGCCGCTGAACCAGCGGAACCACTTGTAGCAAATACGATCATTGGTGAGCCAATAGCGGCCCCTGTCCTTTTGCGATCCGAGGTAGGACGCCAACTGCCCGGCATCGCCAGACATGAGCCCGTCGCCGCCAAACTTGATCGGCACCACCATGCCGAGCGGTGTATCGAGTTTCAGAACGGAGCCTGGCAAGGTCGCCTGGATTGCGGCCCCGTTCATCTGAACCGGCTCCGCCGACGCGGTGCAGGCCTGGAACGCGCAAGCCGCAAAGGCAAGGAAACGCAGAGTATGACGCACGATAAAAACCCCCGAAGTCCCAATCGTACTTCCAGGATAAGTGTGGCGTCATGAAGATTAACGATCCTTTTAGAGCTCAGCACTTTGCCGAAGCTGGTTGTATCCGTTTTGAGACTCGGCCCGGGGCGCCTGTCTCGGCCATGCAACGCGTGTCGGCTCGATCTTGGGTGCCAAGCTGCGGGATGTCCGTGAATTTTTCTCGGATCAGCCCCTGTCGCTGGAATGCGGCGCATTGGATGATGACGGCGCGGAATCCGAACCCGGAGCCTCTTTGATGCTCACCTTGTCACCGTCGGAGATATCGTCGGGGGCACTCTCGATCACCCGGTCTTCTGGCGCCAGCCCGGAGGCGATCTCGACCTTGCTGCCACGGTCGCGCCCGATCTTGATCGGTTTCAAAGCCACACGCCCGTCAGTGCTGACGGTTGCGACACGCAAACCTTCCTTGTCGAAAATGATAGCGCTCGATGGCACCACCAGCACGTCGCGGCGGTCGCCGACCGTCAGACGCACAGTCGCATAGGCGCCCGGCATCAATTCGCCGGAGGCATTGTCGACGACAAGCTGCATGCGCGTCGTACCCGAGGCGACGTCGACCGCGCCTGCGGACGCCTCGACCTTCGCCTCGTAGGTCTTACCCGGCCGCTCCGGCACGGTCAGAACAGCCGTCGTTCCATTCGTGATCATCGGCACATAATTTTGCGGCACGTTCACGTAGAGCCGCAGCTTATGAATATCGGCCACGACGAACATCTCCGATCCCGTGGCGCTGCCCGTATTGATCAGATTTCCGACGTCGGTATTGCGCACCGTAACGATGCCGTCGAAGGGCGCGACGATGCGCTTGTACTTGCTGAGCGCCTTCAGCCTGTCGACGTTGGCCTGTGCCGACTTCACCATCGCGTTCTTGGCTTTGAGGTCAGCCGCTTTTTCATCGGCTGCCTGGTGCGTGACGTAGCTCTTCGGCAGCAGCGCCTGGTAGCGGGCATTCGTGACCTTGGCCAAGGCGGCGTTGGCCATCGCATTGTTGAGCTCCGACTGAGCTTGAAAGAGCTGCTGATCGAGATCGGGCGCATCGATCTCGGCAAGCAGATCGCCGGCTTTGACGCGCGTGCCGATGTCCGCCTTGCGGCTGGAGACGTAACCGCTGACACGCGCGAAAATCGCCGCCTGGGAATAAGCATCGAGGCGCCCGGGAAGCTCGAGCACGCTCATGCTCTTCTGGACGCTCGGCATCGAGACGGAAACCACAGGCACCGCGCGCTCGTACGATTTTATGCGCAGCTTTGCGACGCTCTGCTCGCGGCTCTCAATGCCGATAAAGGCAACGAAGGCCGCCACGCCGATGAACAGCACCGCCGCCAGCGGCATCGTCCAACGCGAGCGAACCTGCTGCTCCTTGGGCGGTTCAGACGGCATGATATTCTCCTGCAATGGGACCTTCCGGCGACATTGCCGCCTTGCGCCGATGCATCAGGCTGAAAACCGCAGGAACGACAAACAGCGTCGCAACGGTCGCGAAAAGTAGGCCGCCGATGACCGCGCGGCCGAGAGGCGCGTTTTGCTCACCGCCCTCGCCAAGCCCCAGTGCCATCGGAGCCATACCGATGATCATCGCTAGCGCCGTCATCAATACGGGGCGAATACGGACGTAGCCGGCCTCAAGCGCGGCCTGCATGGGGTCCCCGTGCTCAATCAGCCGTTCGCGCGCGAAACTGATCACCAGCACTGCATTCGCCGTCGCCACGCCCATGCACATGATCGCACCCGTTAGCGCCGGAACGGAAAGTGTCGTTCCGGTCGTGAAGAGCATCCAGATGATGCCGGCCAAAGCTGCGGGAAGGGCCATGATGATGACGACGGGATCAATCCAGGACTGAAAGTTGACGACAATAAGAAGGTATATAAGCACGATGGCCCCAAGCAGGCCGAATAACATTCCGGAATACGCGCTATTCATTGTTCGCACCTGTCCGAGAAGTTCGACCGTCGCCCCCTTGGGCAGGTCCGCCTTGGCGCTGTCGACAACTTTCTGGATATCGGCGGCAACGGCGCCGAGGTCCCGTCCCTCCGTGGTCGTCAGAATTTGCACCATAGGCTGGATGTTATACTGCGATACGACGGCATTAGACGCTGTCCGCTTCAAACTTGCGACGCCGCCGAGAATTTGCGGCGCGGCGGTCGAGATCGTCGACGTGATCGGCAGGTTCTGTAAAGCCGCCAGACTGTCGAGTGCATACTGCGGTGTTTGGAACACGATCGGATAGGAGACGCCGTTTTTGGGATTCAGCCAATACGTCGGAGAGGCTTGGCCTGAACCGGACAAGCTAGTCCCCAGGCTGTTCGTGACGTCACGCTCGGTGACTCCAACGTATTGAGCACGCGAGCGATCGACGTCCACGTCGAACCCTGGATTGTCGCGTGACTGTTGGATCCGCGCATCGGCCACGCCGGGAATAAGCCGGATCTTCCGCAAGAGCTTGTTGGCATAATCAAAATTCGCCGTGAGGTTCGAACCCCGGATCTGCAGATCGATCGGTGTCGGCGCGCCGAAATTCAAAATCTGACTGACGATATCGGCGGGCAGGAATGAAAACGTCACGCCGGGAAAACGCTTCGGCAATTCATCGCGCAACTGCTGGACATAAAGTTCGGTTGGCCGGTGTCCGTGCTTCAGCGCGATTTGAATATCGCCGTCTTGAGGCCCGATCATGCCGGTGTTGTTGTAAGATGTGTTGATGCCGCTGACAGGCATGCCGACGTTATCAACCATGACGTCCAGGTCTTCCGGCGCAATGATCTCGCGAATGGCATCCTGAATTTGCGCAAACTTGCGCGCGCTTTCCTCAACGCGCGTTCCGATCTCAAGACGGGCGTGCATCAAAATTTGCCCGCCGTCCACCGCGGGAAAGAAATTCCGGCCAAGGTACGGGACGAGATAGAAAGACGAGAGGATGAACGCGAACGAGAAAATGAGAAAAACGGCGCGATGCGTCAGCGCGCGCCGCAACAGATCGCGATAAGTCGAACGCATGGTCTCGAATGCGTGCTCGAACCCCCTCTGGAAACGAACGAAGGGATTGCGCGTCGGCTTCTGATGTTCGTTCGGCTGATGCGGTTTCAGAAGATACTTCGCCATAGTCGGCACCAGCGTGCGCGACAGGATAAACGATGCGACCATCGCGAAGACGACCGCCTCGGCCATCGGCACGAATAGAAACTTGGCGACGCCTTCCAGGAAAAACATCGGCACAAACACGATGCAGATGCACAGCATGGAAACGAACGCCGGCGTCGCGATCTGATCCGCACCGTCAAGGATGGCCGTTTCGACGTCCTTTCCTTGTTCGAGATGGTAATTGATATTTTCGATCGTCACGGTCGCTTCATCGACCAGAATGCCGACCGCGAGCGCCAGGCCGCCGAGCGTCATGATATTCAGCGTCTCGCCGAGCGCCGACAAAACAGCGACCGAAGACAGAACAGCCAGTGGAATGGACGTCGCGATAATCACCGTCGAACGGAAACTTCCAAGAAACAGCAGGATCATGATGCTCGTCAACGCCGCTGCCAGAATGCCTTCGTGAATGACATTCTGAACCGCGCCACGAACGAATACCGATTGGTCGCCAAGGAACGAGATCGTCAGCGCGTCGGGCAAGCTGGGCTTGATCTCTTCGACCTTCTTCTTGACCCCTTCGATAATCTCCGGCGTCGAAATCGGACCGCTCTTCAACACCGACAGGAGCACCGAGCGCGATCCGTTCACGTGGACGATATTTTGCTGCGGAGGATTGCCGTCATGAACGTGGGCGACGTCCTTTATGTAGACCATGCCGCCGTTGACGGCCTTGATCGGTAAGTTGCCGAGCGCCTCAAGATCGGAGGGGGCGTTGTTCAACTGCATCGTGTATTCGGTGGCGCCGATCTTTTGCGTCCCAACCGGATTGATGAGATTCTGCGCGTCAAAGGCGTCGGCGACGTCCTGCGCGGACAGACCTTTCGCGTGCAGCGCCTCGGAATCGAGGTCAACCTGAATCTGTCGCGTCTTGCCGCCATAAGGATAAGGAATGGCAACGCCGGGAACGGTAACGAGCCGGATGCGGACCATGTTCATGCCAAGGTCCGCCAGGTTCTGTTCCGTCAACCCCTGACCACCCAACGCCAGCTGCAGAATGGGAACGGTCGATGCGCTGTAATTCAGGATCAGCGGCGGTGTCGTCCCCGGAGGCATCTGCTTCAGCATCGTCTGCGCGATGGCCGTCACTTGCGCGTTGGCGACGCTGATGTTTACGGAAGGATGGAAGAAGATTTTGACGACGCCGATGCCGTTGTACGAATTGGCCTCAATGTGTTCGATGTCATTGACGGTCGTTGTCAGCGCACGCTGGAACGGCGTGATCATGCGCCCCGCCATTCCATCCGGCGGCATGCCTTTGTACTGCCAAACCGTGGCGATGACCGGAATTCGAATTTCCGGGAAAATATCCACGGGCGTGCGGAATGCCGCCAGCCCACCGCAAATCAAGATGAGCAGCGCCAGAACGACGAACGTGTACGGCAGCCGTAGCGCGATCCGAACGAGTGCAGCCATTTAGCCCTAGATCTCCATACCGCGGGCGCCGTGCGTTGCGCCGCGATATCCCCGCCCGTAAACGCGCAAAGCTGGTTCGATCCGTTCCTTCGACGTCAAAACCAGTCAGCGACCAAAACGCACGCATTGAGAACGGCCCGACGCGTGTCCGCCTTTGCGTCCCGCTGCGGATATTCGCTTGCGATCTCTCATTTAAGCAGCCTCTGATGAAGGCCTCTAGTCGATCTGTCCAATAGTTTGTTATGATGGGACTAAGCAGAATTATAGATTAATAGACCGGGACGGGTGAACCGCTTGGAACTCAAGCAGCTTGAGCACTTTGTGGCTGCGGCCGAGGAGCAACATTTTACCCGCGCCGCCCGCCGCATGAATATCGTCCAGTCTGGGCTTTCGGCCTCGATCCGCGCCCTCGAGTCCGAACTGGGCGCGAGCCTTTTCCTGCGCACGACGCGCAGGGTCGAACTGACGGTCGCCGGGCGTGTCTTATATGAAAAAGCTCTCAATTTGTTAGCGGGCGCCCACGAGGCAAAGCTCGCGGTCGCGGCGATCAGCGGACTCGAGCGCGGCTCGTTGAGCATCGGCACGTGTTCGAGCCTCAACGCATTTTTCGATCTTTCGCTGCTGCTTGGCGAATTCCACGCTCAACATCCGGGCATCGAAATCGAGTTGTTCCACAGTAATGCCGCGGCCCTGATGGAGAAGGTCAAGGGCGGCGAAATCGATGTCGTATTCCTGCCTCTCTATGAAAAAAACCGCGACATCGTCACTATGCCGATTGCCGCCGATCGGCTCGTCATCGCACATCCGATGGACGATCCATTGCTCGGTCGCAAAAACGTCACGCTGCGCGAAATTTCAGATCGGGCGTTTGTCGATTTCCAGTTGGACAAAGGAACGCGACGCATCGTCGACCGTGCCTTTTCCGCGCTTGGCCTCGTCCGTAAAACAGCGTTGGAGGTCGGCGACGTCCAAGTGCTGCTCGACCTCGTGGCGCGCGGCTTCGGGATCGCACTGGTGCCGCACACGTTTGCGAAAGCGCGAGCGGCGATTGAGTCCATGCCGAGCATTGGCATCGCATCCCTCAGCCAGCCCGTGATCCGCTGGGATCTCGTCGCAGCGTTCAACCGCAACGCGTGTGCTGCGCAATCCAGAAACCCCGCAGTGGCCGCCTTCACGGAAATCCTGGCCAGGGTTCGCCTCGAACGCCGCCAGTTCCTTGTCGCAAACCAGGAACCGGCTGTCCTCACGTCAAGCTGACTCCATCACGCGTCTAAGCGATGCCGCACAGTCAACCTGCCGGTCTTGGGCCACGACGCACCCAAGCCAAAACGAAGAGACATAGGGCAATTATCGCCACCAGCTCCGCCCAAAAGAAAATGAGTATATCGGCACGGACGCCCAAAGGCGGCGAGCCCGGCAACGCGTGGCGCAGCGCCGGAAGCGCAAAGATCGTGGCAGCGAACGCCCCGAGCAGAGCAACATCGATGCAGCGTATGCCCAAAAACAAAAGAGTGCCGACGACAAGGGCGCAAATCGCCATCACCATCATGGCGACATAAATCGCAATACCAAAAAACGCTGCAGCGCCTGTCCGGCGTACCGAGAACTGAAGCCGAAACTCGCCTGGCCGCTGCGTCGCCGTTTGCTGACCCGTAACGCTGAAACCCAGAATGCCTTCCCACGCGGTAATATGGATTGGCAGCATGCGCTCCTTGCCATCCGGGGCTTTCTGGCTTGCCGAAAAGCCGATCGTCGCCAGATAGTGGTCCAGCGGGTAATCGCGAATATCTCCCGCATCCAGATCAATATCTAAGGTGATTTCGGGAAGCGATTGGTTGGCTCGTATCTCCAAATGTTCGGTCTGCTTGCCGCGGCTGATCTTGAGAAGATAGTTGCGATCGGCAATCGTTGCAGGATCGGCGAGAGATGGATCAGGCACGACGCTAATGCGCATGCGGATAGAGTCGTTGACGGGGTCGACATGCAAAGGCTGGAGATAGAGCCAAACCTCCGCAGCCTTCGGAGGTGCACCAAACTGCGTTTCGCTGGGTGGCTTCCACAGATCAAACCGTGACAACAGGAGCGCGTAGGCGAAAGCGCACCCGACCGCCAGGATAGCGAGCCATATGGCAGGCTGCAAAAACGCGGAATGGGCCACTGGCGAATGTTTTTCGCCGGCCTGGACAGTTGCCGAATTGCCCGAAGCATCATTCATGGCATTTCGATCTACCCGGATCGTAGCGATCCGAATTCGACGGGATGCCAAATCCATAAGCCCGAAACCCGCGCCGGACCAAACACGATTTTGGAGTAGCCCATTGGAGGGGATCACGAGGCTCGGAGAAATATGGCTTTCCCGCAGGCCGCCCCGGAGTTCCAGCCGGATCGCCCGATCCTCAGCCCCGGCGGACGAGTGCCGATGCTGCGACGGACGCGAAAGCGGTGAATGGGTCATCGGGCTCGGTAGCGGCCAGCGAAAACCGGCTCGCGCCGATGGTCATCGGTGCTTTTTATCACAGTGGGGGTCGTATGCGCTCGGCTCTGCAGTGTACCGGCAGAATTATTATTCGGGATAAGACTTTTCGCTGTCTGGATGCGCGCCAGCATGCGGGGGCGACCCGGGCCGCCGGAACAGGACGAACGCCAACACGTTGCCGGGATCCGACGAAGCGTCGGTGCGATAGGCTGCAAGTCTCCCATCCACCGCGGTCGTATATTCCGCGACCACTTCGCCAAACATATTTCTCTGTACGGCAATCGTCTGACCGGCTTTGACGTCGCCGTCGAGCTTTGCTTGAAACTCAACCAACCCGCCGTGCGTCGCGATGATTGGAAAGGCGCCATCGCCGATGAGCATGTTGGCGTCCGCCGCGGTCCGGCCGATGGGGCCGCCGATCACCCCATAGTGCTTGAGGACGTTCAACGTCCCTTCGACGAAGAGTGCGATCATATCTTTATCGAGGACGCGCGCCGCGCCCACCTCAGGCGTGAAGCATGGGATGCCAACATCGACAAACGCATTGTGCAGCACCCCCGGATAAGCAGGGTCATCCCACATCAGCCCCACGGGATAGAGGTCAGACATCGTCTTCACGTCGGGGAGATTGCGATCGCCGATCACGAAGGCAGCGACTTCGAGACCGGTCGTCCCCGTATGGAAGTCAATTGCGAGATCGGTGTTCGGCTTCAAAAGACGGTTGAACAACAGGCCCGCGTGCCGGCTCGTGGCGCTCGCGCCATTCTCGTCTCCCGGCCACTCCCGATTCATGTCGATGAGATCGACGCCGCGCCCCGAGTTGGGCCACCGGCGCTGCATGCTTTCGAGCGCTGGGCGCGCGATGTCCAGCACGGCCATGACCGTTCCGGACATCTGCGTCGGATCGAGCCGATCGATCACCGTCTGGACCGTGTGGATCGAGCTCATCTCGTCGCCGTGAACACCGCTCGTAAGAGTGAAGCGCTTACCGGGTCGAACACCCTTGGCCACGACGACCGAAACATACCAGGGTTGACCGCCGGGCATCTGCACGCCCCGAAAATAGAGAAAATGCTTTCGGCCGGGTTCGAGATCGTCCGCGTTGAGCCGACTGATAACCTTCTTTCCCTGGATGGTCTCGCCTGTGTAAGCGGTTCCGGTTTCCGCACTGCGTGCCTCGGCTTTCTCTTGCGAATCTGCCGCTTGAGAGTCGCTGGCGAGGATTGCGGACGTGCCGGCAACGGCAATCGAACTTGTCAGAAAATCGCGGCGATCAATCTTGGTCTGCGACATGACAGAGGCCTTTCGTCAGATGAATCCGATAGCCTAAGGGCAGAGCATTTTCGTATGGCGGTAGCAGAGCAGTTATGGACAACAGGCGTCAAACGATTTTGCGGAACGGCCGTTGCCAAGTTTAACCCGCCGTGAATGAGCGGCCCGACCGTCGCCAAAGCCCGCTTCTGCGCGTCAAAACGGCGCTTGAATGGAGATTTCATCGATTTTATACTTATAAAGTAAAGAATTGACGGACAAGGAATCGGGTTGAAGCGGAGCCACCAGCCCCTGATGGCGAGCGCACTTTCGCTGGCGTCCCTGGTTGCGCCGCGCTTTGTCGACACCCGCTATATCGGCGCATCGCAAAACTCCCTCAAACTCGACGCGGTGAAGACTGCCAAAGCGAAGCACGGGATCAAAACGGAGCACTTCAAATGGTGAGCCAGCCAGAGACCTTTCGGGAAACGCTTCCGATCGAAGAGGGCGGTTTCCTCGCACCGTCTGAGGTGCGTTCGATACTCAAGTCCGCCCATTTGCGCCCGACGCGCCAGCGTGTTGAACTCGGAACGCTGATCTTCCGCCGTAAACATTGGCATCTGACGCCCGACGAGCTGCATGCGCTCGCCTCACGGGCTGGCTTCTGCGTTTCGCTGGCGACCGTCTACAATACGCTCAACCAGTTCGCGCAAGCCGGATTGATCCGTCGTGTCGCCACCCAGGGAAGCGACCGCGCCTACTTCGATACCGACATGAGCGATCATCAGCATTTCTGTGTCGAGGATGAGGGCCGCGTCTGGGACGCGCCGAAAGACTCCGTTCAACTCGGCGCGCTCCCAGAACCTCCGGATGGCTATCGCATCGCTAATGTGGATGTGGTTATCCGGCTGGCGCGCATACCCAAACGCCACCTCGGGGCGGTGTCGTCATAACTGACGACGTCGGCGGTTTAAGGGGCAGGTATCGCGATTTATCTCGGCCACATGCGCGATCGGGACGACGGTTTCGACTCGGCATTAATTTACTGAAGGGTGGGGCGGAATATTCGGTGCGCCGATGACATCCGAATCTCTTGCGCCGCATGCCGCGTAGAGATTCATAAGCTTGAAGTGAAACTTAACGCACTCCGCTTCGGATTGGACGTTGGCGGCCTTGGCCTCACACCGGAAAGTTTAGCGCACGCCTCAAGGTCAGCGGGCGGCGCGGTCAGAGCAGTTATCACTCCGAGCATCGAATGGCTTTCGAAGCGCTCTTCGGTATCGGAAATCCGCCGTCATTGAGGAGCCTAAAATAAAAGCCGGCACGGTGCGTTACCGTGCCGGCAAGTTCTCGCAGACCTTCACTTTTGGAGGAAGCGCTAGGGCAACGAGAAAACGGTGAGCGAACCGCCAAGGTTCGTGTACTGCTTGAGGCCAGCGTAGCCGCCAACAGCACCCAGACCATCGGTCGGGTTCGTCAGGCCAGCCGCGAGACCGATACCGGCCCAGCCGCCAACACCCGAGAACACGCCAACGTACTGCTTGCCATCATGCACATACGTCATGGCGTTGCCGATGATGCCCGACGGCGTCTTGAACTTGAACAGTTCCTTGCCGGTCTTCTGGTCGACGGCTTTGAAGTAGCCTTCGAGCGTGCCGTAGAAGGCAACGCCGCCAGCGGTCGTCAGAGCGCCGGACCAGACCGAGAACTGCTCAGGCTTCGACCAGACGATCTTGCCCTTCGCACCATCCCAAGCGATGAAGTTACCCATACCGCCGTGGC
>Ga0182744_1002275_pt1 | contig 15887 bp, 9 predicted proteins | sample eDN3rd30CKraftMG_FD_128525 | JGI IMG/M metagenome (GOLD analysis project Ga0182744, IMG submission 128525) | Enriched Miracle-Growth compost microbial communities from Emeryville, California, USA - eDNA 3rd pass 30_C Kraft MG (version 2) (version 2) ...
ATGGTTTCTTGTCGGAAGAAAAAGGCAAACCTCCCATTCGGTATAGTAGCTTACGATATGGCCGACAATGTGTTTTTTGCCGATGCATCTTCCCTTAAACAAGGAGCTCTGAATCTAGCTAACGGCTCAGCAACGCAAAATGAATTATTCTTTACCGAGAAAAATGGCCGTTATTATGGTATGGATCAGGACAATGGCGAATTGGTGAAATACCATTATCAAGAAGGGCAGCTTGTAAAGGAACGTCAAATCCCCTTTAGCCAGGTTACCGGTTGGACACCGGTAGCGAGCTGGTACAGTTGGATTTCGGATAAGGAATTATTGCTTGGCAGTAGCCGAAAAGGGAAAGCGTTTATGTATGCCGTGGTAAATGTGGATAACATGCAAATCGTAAAACACGGCCCCTTGGATATTCCACTCCCACCTAACGGTATTAACTATGGAGGGGTGATAGGCCGTCAGGTAGATAGTACCTTGTACATAGCTTACATGCTGTATCGTTATGAAGATAGGGCTGCACCGGCTGGAGATACGATTTACCTGGCCTCGGTCGATTATCCGTCTATGAAAACGCGTAACATTACGAAAGACGCGCGCTCAACCTTTCCGGGAGGATATAATCTATTTTGGGAAGTAAGCGTCGTAGATAAAGATTATCTATATTTTATAGCAGAGCCGGGCAAAAGATTACGTTATCATCCGCATTATAAACCGGCAATTATGCGTATCAAGATTGGCAACGACCGGATTGATCCCGATTATTTTTTCCCGCTGGAGGATAAGCCACAATACGAATTTTATGGTTTATTTGCTATCGGCAACGGACAGGCGCTCGTAAAGGCCCTGGATGTACAAAAAATCCGGGAGTTTTCGGATTATTTTACGGCAAATGCAGTGCAATATTTTCAGCTTGACCTAGCCAACAAAACCAAGTGTAAACTTGAATTTCCATTAGACCGGCTCGATTTTCATCCGAATGTACTTCGTGATGATGAGCATGTTTTCGTCGCCATAGCCGACTCTACCGGCGCTTCGGATATCTGGTCTTACGGGCTGAAGTCGCATAAATACGAAAAGGGCCTGCATGTGAATGGTCAAGTCTTATTTTTAAACAAATTCCGTTAGCTATTTGTATTTTGTCTAAATAAGCCATAGATTTGTGCCGTGGCATCAATACCACAGCCTAATGTTAATGGAGGTTACCCAACATAAGATAGACGCAGATTTCTTCGAAATGATATATCGTGAGCACTGGAAAAAGGTGTTTGGTGTATGTTTATACCGCATCGGTGATGCGCATATTGCAGAGGAAATGGTGCAAGATATCTTTCAAGCCTTATGGGAGAGAAGAGATCATTTTATCGTCAGTGGTCCCATCGAACATTACCTTATACGAGCGGCAAAGCTGGAAATTATGGATTTCTATCGTACCGGTACAAGACGAAAGAGTATTCGTGAAACGGTATTTTCCGGTTTCTCTGAAGCAGATGAATCTACCGAACAGACCATTTATGGAAATGACCTAGAGAAACATATTACAGAGCTCGTAGAACAATTGCCGCTTTCCTGCCGCGAAGTTTACTGTTGTAGCCGCATGCGGGGGTTGTCCAACCGGGAAGTGGCAGAACAATTATCTATTTCTGTTAAAACAGTAGAATACCACCTCACACGTGCATTGCGCTTCTTGAAAGCGAACCTCCAGGAATACAAAATTTAATTTTTTTTTGAATAGGCTAGGGTTACGACCGATTTATGCGGATAGTCTGTAAAAGAATAGGATAAATGGGTAAACATCTGGTCGATAAAGAACTGATTCTACGCTATTATAAAGGTGCATGCACCGAAGAAGAGCGGGCTTTGGTGCTGCATTGGCTTAACGATGATGATGATGAAGTCTCTTTTCTGGAAGTAGAAAAAATGGATCTGATCGAAAGTCGTATCTGGCAACATATTAAACCGGAACAGCACAAACCATTCATAAAGCGAAAGGGATTGATTTGGGGCGGAATGGCCGCCAGCGTACTGCTTGTTTTATCGTTATGGGTGTGGCAGGAAATGTTTATACAAGCCCCAACAAAAATGTACCACTTTGGTGGGAATAACCCAACATCGCTTGATGTACAGGGTTTGAATTTTCGCCTGATTGGTCAGGGCGATGCAACCGTTGTTGCTAAGGAGGGAGCAGAGGCTGGTGATCTTACTTTCTGTGGGGCTATTGAAATTGTAAACAATAGTAATTCGGATGTGCATTACATCCTGAGCTCCGCTTGCAAGAATTCAAAGTTTACCCAAAAGGACATCACATTAAAGAAAGGAAAAACATATATCGCTATGCATAATTATTACAAAACAGACGAGGTCATCGTATTAAGAAAAGAACACCTCATTGAATTTCCAGATATGGTACCGAGCGAGCTGAGGGCCGATTTGAGTATTTAAAAGAAGAAGCCATACAGCGCCAACTGTATGACTTCCCTGTGCGCTTACTCCGCAGCAACGGCTAAGCGCTTCACCTTTAAAACTAAAGATTTTAAATTAATGCAAATTAACACATTTTTGCGTACAAAATTGCTTTGCTTTTTTGTATGGGCTACCTTAACATCAACTTTACACGCAGAACAACAGCAAAAAATAGTTTCGGTTAATGGTACGGTCACCCGTATTTCCGGATTACCGATAGCCAATGCATCCGTACAACTGAAAGGAACGAATTATGGATCCATTTGTAATGCTGATGGAAAATTTGAGTTCAAAGCGCCGGTAGGCAATTACACGCTTGAAATTTCCTACGTTGGTTTTAAAACCTACCAGACACCAATAAAACTTACCGAAAAAGACAATCCGTCATTACGAATTAACCTTCAGGAAAGCGAAATTGGCCTGAATGAAGTCAATGTTGAAGGGAAAAATAAAACGCAAGAGCTCAAAGAATCTAATTTTAGCGTGAATGCCATTCATGCGAAGGATTTTCAAAATACAACCGCCAATCTGAGCCAGCTGTTGGATCAGACATCTGGTGTTCGTGTTAGGCAGTCCGGCGGGCTTGGCTCCAATATGAATTTCTCTATTAATGGTTTGTCAGGGAGTGCCATAAAATATTTCATTGATGGGGTACCGTTAGAATCCATGGGTGGGGTCATGACGCTCAACAACATTCCAGTCAATTTAGTAGAGCGTGTGGAAGTATACAAAGGCGTTGTACCAATAGCGTTTGGTGCCGATGCTATGGGAGGGGTGGTCAACCTGGTAACAAATAATGCACATAATAACTATGTAGATGCGTCTTTTAGCACGGGTTCGTTTGCTACGCAACAAGCGGCTGTTACCGCTCAGTATACGGATGTTAATACCGGATTTATAGTTAAAACAAATGGATTCCTCAATTATTCAAAGAATAATTATATCATGAAGGATGTGGAAGTTTACGACGCATCGCTAAATAAGTATACATTGCAGGATCATCCCCGTTTTCATGACCAGTTTTTCTCCGCTATGGGCATGGTGGAAGCGGGGTTTGTGAATAAAAAATGGGCAGATGTCTTTTTAGTTGGTGGAAGTTATTCACGCCAAAATAATGACATACAAAATGGTACTACCCAGAATATTTTGTATGGAAATGCCGAAAGAAAAGAAGAGGCTTACCATGCAAGTATTAAATATAAAAAGAACGATCTGTTTACGGAAGGTTTGCAGGTAGATTTTTTGGCGTCTCACTCAACGAATAAATTTAGTGTGCTCGATACGGCATTCCGTTTATATTCATGGGACGGTAGTTATACCGTGACTAATAGGGCTGAAATATCAGGTGGAGCAAAATCCATCCGGAAATACGATAGACCAACAACTACTGCTAGAGCGCATATAAGTTATAAACTCTCGGATCAACATGCCTTCAGTTTAAATTATCAGTTAAACCATTTTAGTAATGAAATGTATGATGCCCTTAATATAACGGATGCTAGCAAAGATCAGGTAACGAAACAGATATTAGGTATTGCTTATCAGCAATCGCTCATTAATAACCGGTTATCTAATACTTTTTTTACCAAATATTATGGTATTCGACTGAAAACAGCCATGAATAGTGCAGACTCCTATTATAATGACTATATGGCTGGCGATGTAGCCAATGCAAATGGAACCGAGTCTAATTGGGGATATGGACTGGCCTCAAGGTATAAAATAACCGAAAATATTGGAGTCAAGGCGTCTTACGAATATACCTATCGTTTGCAGGAGCCGGAAGAGATTCTTGGAAATGGCTTTTCTGTCATGCCTAATTTTGATTTAAAACCGGAGAGTAGCCGTAATTATAACATGGGTTTTTACATCGCGAACAACGGTCAGGAACATCGCATCTTTTTTGAAGGTAGTGGATTTATCAGAAATGCGCAAAACTATATACAGGGCGTTTTCCGCGAGGCATTGGGTATGACCCAATATCAGAACACAGCGAGTGTAAACATAAAGGGTGTGGAAGGTGAAGCCAGATATACGTATAAGCAGCTGTTAAATGTCAATCTCAACGCAAGTTACCAACATGCCATCAACACGACCGTGACAGATGGTAATAAAGAAGTCACCCATGGATATAAACTCCCCAACCGCCCCTGGGTGTTTGGGAATATGGCCGCAAACATCGGCAAGAATGACCTGCTTGGAAAAGATACCCGGATACAATTCGGTTATTCTTTTCAGTATATCCATTGGTTTTACCTGACATGGGCAAACTTTGGAAACGCTGATAACAAATCTGCAATACCCAGCCAATATTTGCATAACATGCTGTTATCTTATTCATTTAAAGATGCTAAATACAATGTATCTTTTGAATGTAAGAACCTGACGGATAACCTATCATACGATAATTATAAACTGCAAAAACCAGGCAGATCGTTCTTCCTGAAATTGAGACTCTTTTTAAAGCAATAATCATCTCGAAAATTTAACATTTAAAAATTAGTATAATGAAACATTACATGACTAGGGCACTATTAGGTGTGGCACTTTTAGCTTTGTCGGCTACACTTTTCAACGCCTGTAAGAAAGACAATGATGATCAGGGTCCAGATACAGACACATCACAGGATATGTTCTGGTTATATTCGCGTATTGGTAGTTTTCCGGATCAGTCCGATTTAATTGCCGAGGTAAGCCGGGAAAATATAGAAAACCCGAATTACACCTTTACCCTCTTGGGAAATGGCGCTGAGGTTCAGCAAAAAATCACGTACGGGCAAGTGGTGAAAGACGGCTATTACTATTGTGTGTCTAAAGATCAGCGCTTTGGAAAATACAGGGTGAAGGACGGGAAATTATTAGCAGAAATGGAGGTGCCTTATGCCAACCTCTACAATACTTTTTCTTATGCTTGGAAAGATGACAATACACTGGTGATTTTCGGTCCCAATGGCGATGGCAACGGAATCGTTTATTCTGAAATAAATACCAATACGTTGGAAATGAAAAATGGAACATTGCAGCTGTCGGGGTTTCCTAATGGATATGATGGTCTTCGTACACAAGAAGCAGTGTATCGGGATGGGAAAATTTTCTTGGGATACCAGTATTATAATAAGGCAGCTTTTAACGCTGATCCCGGTATTAAAGTATTGTTGCTCGACGCGTCAACTTATCAGGTGGAGAAAACCATCACGGATAATAGAACCGATAATTTCGGTGATGCAAATGGTGGAAGATTCCAATCGGGAATTTTGAAAGATAAAAATGGAAATATTTATGTGAGTGCTACTCCAGGATATCAAACAGGAAATACGTACGCTTATCTACTGCGTATTAATAGTGGGGAAACTGCTTTTGATCCTAATTACGAAGGATTTAAAAGTAATACCATCTCTTTATCAGGAATTTGGGATATAGGTAATGGAAAAGCAATTCTTCGAACCGATGATCAAGCATTGGCAACCAATACAACTAATTTCATTGTCGAACACAATGTGATTGAGCTTTCTACTGGAAATAGAACCAAACTAGAGGTTCCTGCCAGTGAAGGTGGTTCTCAAATGAATGTAGCGGTGGATCAGGCTAGCGGTAAAGCTTATATCATGATCAATGCAGACAGAACGAAAAACAACAATGTGTATGTCTATTCCATCGCTGCAGGAACCGTTGCTAAAGGTATGATCATCCCGCCGGGTTACAACTGGCTGCTTCGGTTGGATTATATCGGCAAATACGAGTAATTACATATAAGTAAAAAAGACTGACTGATTGTTTTTATGTTTAAAAAAGTAATGGCTTGGCTGCATTTGTGGCTGGGCCTAGCCTCTGGCATGGTTGTTTTTATCGTTTCACTCACCGGATGCCTCTATGTTTTCCATGAGGAGTTCTTGGAGTGGTTCCCTGTAAAAGCAGATCAGCCTGCTGTAATGAAAGATGTACGTGCCACTGGCCGCCCTTTTTTGAAACCATCCGCTATTGTTACACAGTTGCAGCAACAGATGGATCAAAACGAGGCACCCATACAAGCGTTTATGATTCGGTATTTTGTTGATAAGCCATCGCTTTTGCTTGCGGAAGCGGATGGCGTAGATGAGCGCATCTGGTACACTTTTGATCCCTATACCGGCGAACTCCTCGATCAAAAATTAGAAACCCCATATGGTGTTTTCCGGATCAGGAATGGCGAAAAATCAAGGGAAAACCTGCGTGGGTTTGAGTTTTTTCCCTTTGTGTTACAAGGGCATATGACCTTATGGTTGTCTCCTAAAGTTGGCCAACCTATTGTTGCCTATGGCACGCTGGTATTTGTGGTGCTGCTCATCAGCGGATTGGTTTTGTGGTGGCCAAAAAGTAAAGCGGCCGCAAAGCAACGTTATTGGTTCCGCTGGAAAAAAAGCACCAAATGGCGTAGAAAGAACTACGACTTGCACCATGTAAATGGCTTTTACATGTTTCTATTGCTGTTCATTATCGCTTTTACCGGTTTGTGCATTGGATTAGGTTGGATGCGCGATGGGATGCATTTCCTGTTGGGTGGTGGAGACGAGCTGGAATTTAAATCGGTACCACCAAAAGATGGTGATTCGGTCGTGCCGCAGCATTATGTATTAGATGCCATCTTTGAAAAAGAAACAAATCTTTACCCGGATGCGAATACGCGTTCGATGTATTGGGCCTACCCCTCGTTGAAAGATGCTGAAGCTACAACCATGACGGTTACGTATACCGAGAAAACAACCTATCGTGCGCATTACGATCGGTATAGCCAACGTAATCTAGGCTTTGAAGATGAGGCAAATCACGACGATGAATCGCTTGCGCATCGGATGGAGGAGCTTTACCTGCCGCTGCATGAGGGGTCTGTGGGTGGCCTGCCCACGAAAGTATTGGCCTTTGTAGCCAGTTTAATCAGTACATCGTTGCCCGTAACAGGTTTTTATATCTGGTGGGGGCGCCGGAATAAAACCGCTAGGAAAAAAGCAAAGCATCATGCTTCGGTAGGAAGCTAGGCAATATTTGTCATCCGCAAATCATCCTTTGCAAAAAATGAAAAAAAGATTTGTAATTGTGTATTTTGTACACTATCTTTGTGTCATCATAATTTAGGTTTATAATTGGTTAGTTAGAAAGCCTTCAATCTCCCCGGTTGAAGGCTTTTTTTATGGTGTATGAAGCGTTATTTGATCAACGATATCGTCTTAGCCAAGCGGTCAATCCGTATGCGGTATACGCCTGCAGTGAAGTCTGTTCCGGATGCCACATCTCCAGTTTTGTCTCCCCATTCATTGGTACCGTCTTTGAGCATCCCAGCAGGAAGTAACTGATAGTTCCGACCGTCTTCTTCCGTTCCCCAGTTGCGTTGATGGAAGAACTTAAACATGAAACCCGCTGTGGCATATATGGTGGCTTCGTATTGTTCGTCGCCTACCTTTTTGCAATAAACATAGTCGGTGGGTTTACTCCAGTTCCATGCGGTGGTTGCCTGAAGTGGGGCTTGTGGAAAGCCAAGACCGGTACCGCAAATCCACATACCTGCTGGATAGGTGGTAGCCGTGTTTTCAATATAGATGAAATTCGTGGTAACATCATATAGTAACTGGTACTGACCATCCGGACCGGTAAAAACGGCTGAATTGCTGGAAGTGGGGGTAAAGAAATCGGGATTGATGAGGTGGGTAATATCGCTAAAACCACTGAACGAAACTGTTTCGCCATGCGTTAAGTCTAGCTGGGCAAACAAATATGGGCTTCCATAAGCGGAAGGGCCTAATTCGATGCCCTTGATGGCGGTTGAAAGTAATTTGCCGAGCTCAAAACTGCTGGTGTTGAATTGGAGTCCCTTGAGTACGGAACCGCTTGTTAGCGAAAGCGTAATGGGCATACCGTCTGGCATATTGGCTTGGATCTCGTTGTTGTTGCTGCTCCATACCATACCTTTTACATCCATTTTTTCATCGCTTGTTAAGGCAGAACAGATCCAGAAAGGTAAATTTTTCCACTGAAAGGTTTCGTCAGTACGATAATTATCCGTTTCCGCTTGCTTAAATAGCGGTTGGGAGCTACCGTCTTGAAAGTAGAGGTATAGTGCCTGCCCGAAAGATGGCGCTGCTAAGGCTACCTGCTCATCGGCTGCCAGTGTTTCTTCGCTGGTGCTTTTAATGGCATTGGTGGCGCTTATCCGGACACCAAGCTGTCCGGTTTGTCGATTGGCCAATAACGGAATACGGATGTGCCATTGAAGCTCTTTTTCTTGCCCGCTTAATGCAAATGTCTGCTGGGCCATTTCTTCGTCTCCAAGGGTTAGCCATAAGGTTGCTTCAAGCAGCGGATTATGTGCATCGCTGATATGTACTGTGATCAGGGCAGAATCGCCACCATGTAGGGTGCCTGCGGTTTCCACGGCTTGGATACGGAGGTCGCTGATGGTTGGTTTGGACACGGTAGGCCATACAGGCCAACTGTTGGGCCGCATGACCTCTTCTTTGCATGCGACAATGCTGAGCGCAAGCCCGGTAAGTAATGAGATTTTTCGAAATAGGTTCATCTGTGTCTGGTGTTTATCTTCTTGAACTAGCGTTTTGATAATAAGCGGTGTAGACCGCTTGATAAGTGGCCTCATCTACCCAGATAACCGAACCGTGCCGGATAGCGGGCGCATCATAGGTTTGTTGTACCCAAGGGCCGGAGATGCTATTAGCGGCAAACAGCGCATAGTTGTTCGGATATTGTTCGGCATATAAAAACCAAGAACTGCTGTTGGGTTGGTGCACCAGGGTAGGTGCTTCGTGCCAGGCGGGCGTGATGGACGGACCAGGATTGCTGTAACCGGTGGTTAGCGAGGCAGATTGTGCCACGCGCACGGTTTTACCGGTAGCGATATCTGTTGGCCAACGCTCATCTTTCATGATGGCATAATAGGTTCCGTCTATCTGGCGTATAATGGCATCAATGGTGGCCATGTTTTCATCTGTCCCGGTGAAATGGAATAAACGTTGCGGGGCACTAAAGGTTTCAAAATCGCTGGTGAGCATGTAAAAGGTGCGCATGCTCCGCCACATATCATCGCCTGTTGGGTAGGCGGTACTGGCGGCATGCCAGGTGATGAGGTATTGATCAGAGGGTTCATCGTAATACATTTTGGGTGCGCCATACCAGAGTGTTTCGGTGAAATACCCTTGTGCCGATAGATCGAAGGCCGTATCGGGTAGTTCTTTTTCGATGGCCCAGCCAATGAGGTTGTTGGAACGCCAAAGTACGGGTTTGGCCGTAGTGGCATCCACACCGATCATATAGTATTGGCCTTCACGACCTATACTCAAATCGGGATGACCTCTGTATTCATTGTTGATTTTTGCACCTTCATTGAGGTTTTCCCAAGATAACCCATCGCGACTGACCGAGTAGAATAGACTGCCGTAATTGGCGTCTGTCATATGGGCAAAAATGTAGCCGCCGTTGCCCGGTGTAAAGGGCACCTTATAAGTAGTATCTTTTTCGCAGCTGGAAACACCGATGGCCAGCAGCAGGGAGTAAAGTAAGGGGAACATATTTTTCATTTTTATATAATTTTTGGTTTATGATACAGTTTCGTCGTTTAATGGGCAGATGCCGCAGCCAGATCTTGTTTCCACTCGGGGCGTTCGTAGGTTTGTGCTAAATGCTTACCGTAGGTGGCTGCTTGGTCTACAGCGTAATTCGGTAAGGGCATATACTGATGCGTAGGGATCAAACCCTTACTTTTGGCTGTTCGTTGTGCGTATTGATTGAAACGGATGAGGTCTATTTTGCGGCAACCTTCATATAGTAATTCATGTCCACGTTCATCTAATAAGGCATTTAAGAAAGCTTCGGCCGTAGCGGTCTTTGCACTGGATAAATCACCTAATCCGGCCCGATGGCGTACCTCGTTAACGGCTTGTATAGCAGCTGCATCGGGGGCCGAACCACTTTGCCGTACAGTTGCTTCTGCATATAACAACAATACGTCTGCCCATCGGGCCAAAGGAATATCTGTGCCTTGAAACGGTGTGGCGGTTTCTATCGGGAATTTATTGATGATGTATCCGTTCCAGCTGACACCAATGTCGGCAGAGGTACGTTGCCAGGTGGCGGGTTGGCCGTTGTTATTGACCCAATAGGAAGTAAGAATAACATCTTTGCGCTGGTCGTTGGCTTCATAGCCCGCATAAAATTGGGGCGATACGTTGTAATACTGATTCCAGCCACCGCCTTGTAAGTAGAAAGGTGTCGGCTTGCCTTGACTGTCTACCTTAGAAACATCCCACGGCAGGGCTAACCATGAAAGCGGATTGAAGTTGCCACTTTTGGTTGATCCATCGGCACTGGGATCGCAGCTGACAGCCATAATGACCTCTTGGTTAAATTTGTTGGCATTCTTGAATTGATCTACATAGGGGTTCGTGCCAGCTGTATAAAGGCTGTATCCCTTCCCTTGGAGTACTTGGTACAGATCAATGGCTTTCTGATAGTAACCGGCTGTATGTTGCCCTTCGTTTATATAATGGCGCATGAGGCAAAAACGAGCATAATCTGCGGTATAACGCCCTTTTTCTGCAGTTTGCTCGGCCATGTTGGCTACGGCGTACTCCAAGTCGGCACTGATCCAGGCCGTCATTTCGTCTAATGTAGGCCGTTCCATATCCTGTAAGGTCTCATCGTCTAAAACTTGTGCAGGATCCAATACTGCTGGTAGCGGTCCGTATATGTGTAACAGGTAATACAACATTAAACCGCGGCATAGATGTGCTTCGCCGAGAAGCTGTTGCTTCTTATTATCACTGAAAATATCATCGGGTGCTGCTTCTAAGGTGCCGATAATTTGTGTAAAGCGGGTAACTTCAGCTAGTTTTTGAAAATGATTGGGGTTATTCTCACCAACGCCTCCGCGCCAATAATAAACGCAGTCGGTGAAATTTGCCTTAGACAACTGTAACCACTGGTCCCATCCACCGATGGTCCATGGTGCCATGGCATCGGTAGTGGCCTCAAACATGCGTAGAACGCCCCCTTCCGGAATGTAAAACCCGTGTTGGTTTCCGCCGGAACCAATGTTATATACCCAGGTGGTTGTAAAGGGGGTGTAGCAGGTCATGGTATAACTTTCATATTCTGCCTGTGTAGATGGAAAGTTTTCAGGAATCAGGCTACCATATATTTTGGGTTCAAAATTCTTCGTGCAACTGCTGAAGAGCAGCACGGCCAGCATAAAAAATATATTTTTCGTTTTCATATCAATGGGCTATTGATTTGGGTTAAAATGAGGCGCTTAGGCCGAATGAATAAGTCCGGATTTGCGGGTACTCGGCCTTTCCTTTGGTGGAATTGCCACCGGTATTGATCTCGGGGTCAAAGCCATCGAAACGGGTTAACGCAAAGGGGTTCTGCAAATCTGCAAATAGACGAATCTGACTGATATGTTTACCCCAACTTTTTAGGGCAGTGCGATTCCATGTATAACCGAAAGTGATATTGCGGCAACGGATGAAGGAAGCGTCTTGTACGTTTAGATTCGTGCCGGCATCACCGGGTAAGGAAATACCTTTGCTGGATGCAATGCCCGGTAATGTACCTGCGGGGTTGGTCTGCGAGTTCCATAGGTTAAAAGCATAGGTATTGCTATTGGCGGGGTTAACGGTAGATAGTTCAAAAGCAGAGACCCAAGCATAAGCGTAGTTATATTTGTGTACGCCCAGCTGGCCATAGAAGAAGATATGGAAATCGAAGTTTTTATAAGAGAAGTCATTTCCAAACCCGTAATATAATTGGGGTACCGTGTTATCCATGGAAATATCGCCCACGGTAATGCGCCCGTCGCCATCTATGTCGCGGATAATCATATACCCGGGTTGCTGGGCATCACTGGGCAGGGTCTTTTGGGATTCGGGCATGTTACTCCGGTCGGCATTGATGATGCCATCTACCGTATAATAGTAATAGGCATTAACCGGCTCATTGTTGCGCTGTTGATATACCGCATAATCATAGTTGGGCATGCGCTCGAGCCATACCATATTGAACCGGGAAAACGTAAATTGAGAATTCCAGCGGAAGCCAGAATGGGTTGATTCGATGTTCAGGGTGTTCAGAGCGGCGTCCCATCCGTATCGCTTATAATGCCCGCCGTTAATGGGGCGCGTACCCAGCATCCCGAGCGGAGAGGTGGGGGCTTGGCCTAGCAGGTTGGTGATATCATTGCGGAACACATCAAAATTGCCGGTAATCCGATCATGGAAGAGCGAAAAATCAATACCTACATTTTTCATGGTCGTTTTTTCCCAGGTAACGTCTGGATAGTCTGCGCCAATCATCAAGTAGGGGATATAGCTGACGGAATTACCGGAAAACTTGATTTGGTTTTCTGACGGACTGAACAATCCGTATAAGGCCGTACCCAGGTTGTCGTTACCTGTTTGCCCGTAGCTGGCCCGTAGTTTAAGGGCATGCAGCACGTTACCAGCAGGAAGAAAGGATTCATTGGTGATTTTCCAGGCGGCAGATACCGAAGGGAACCAAGCATATTTTTTATCGGGAAAGAATTTGTCTGTACCATCACGCCGCAATGTCCCACCAATGACATAGCGATCGAATAAATCGATGTTCACCCGTCCAAATTGAGATCTTTTTTCATTTTCACCGCGAAAAGACGTTGGATAAAATGGGCCATCAGCAGCACCGATATTATCATTGTTGATCTGGTCGTTGATGTTCTCATAGGAAACATCTAATCCCTGAAAGTTTTCTTTGTAACGACCGATACCTAAAACGGCATCGACGTGGATGTCTTGGGTTACCTGTTTGTTGTAACTAAGCGTGGCTTCCATGGTGCTGTGTGCCCGTTTGCTATATCCTACCGAACCACGCGGCTTATACATCTGCCCGAAATAGACATCGGAGGGGATGAATACGCCACGGTCAGAATTATCCCTGTTGTATCCGTAGCGCAATTTGGCTGTGAGGGTATGCTTGATGATATCGGCATCGAGGGAAAAATTGGTGTAAAATCCGTTGGTCTTTGTGCGGTCGTTTATTTCGAGCATGGCCGCCGGATTGGGAAAATTTTTATAAAGACTGTATTTTCCATCCACATCATAAAGCGGTAAGTAAGGTGGATAGGCGAGTGCAGATTGGAGCGCTCCGGAACCATGATCGCCCTGATTACCGGTATCACTGCCCACCGAAGAATTGAGGTAGTTGTTCTGATTGAGATTGACAATGGCAGACAGTTTCAGGAAGTCCATCAATTGACTAGAAACTTGGGTGCGCAGCGCAAAGCGGTCCATCCCGGCATTAGTTACGGAACCGTCGTTTTTAAAGTAACTACCTCCTAGGTAGTAGCGCAACGCATCGGTACCGCCGTTAATGGTTACTTTTTGGTTTTGGATGTGGCCCGTTTTGAAGATATCATCTTTCCAGTTGTGGGTTTGAGTCGCTGCAATTTGTTCGTTGCTGAACAAGGGTGTCCAAGCGTTATCGTAGGGTGTATTACCGTAGGGATACTGTTTTTTATTGTATAGATAGTTTTCCTTGTTGAATACATTGGCCAGGTTCATATAATCGTTGGCATTCAGCAGGTCTAAGTATGGATAGTTGTATACCAGTGAAGTGCTTCCTTCGTAAGACAGCGTGGGTTTACCCAATTTTCCTTTCTTCGTGGTAATCAGGATGACTCCATTGGCTGCACCGATACCATAAATAGCGGCGGATGCATCTTTTAAAATTTCGACTGATTCGATGTCTGATGGGTCTAAACCGGCCAACCCGGCTCGGTTAACCGCATTGGGAACGCCTGTGCGGCCCGACCCCACTTCTAAAGCATCGCTGGGCATCATGACACCATCTACCACGTAGATGGGCGTGCCGGCACCCCGTATGGAAATGTTCACATTGCCTCCAGGTTGTGGGCTTGCTACTGTGGCTTGTAGACCTGCCGCTCGGCCCAGAAGCAATTGCTGTACATGACTATTGGCGGCTTGTGGGATTTCGTCGGTCTTAACAGATGAGATAGCGGTTGTTAAATCCTTGCGTTTGGTGGTTCCGTATCCTACTACCACCACTTCATCGAGCTGTTTGTGATCTTCATTTAGAATAACGCTTTGATTTTTAATTTGCGGATAAGGAATTTCCTGGGTTACAAACCCTGTATAAGAGAAAATAAGCACCGCATGGGGAAGCGCCTGTAGCGAAAAATTACCATTTACATCGCTTACAGTAACATAAGGGGTGTCTTTTACCCGGATGCTCACACCAGGCAACAGATTTCCCTGCTCGTCTGTAATATGTCCGGAGAGGGTAATCCGCTTGTCTTGCTCGGTTTCTAAAGCGCTTAAGTTGCTCAATACAATCTGACGGTTGGTTATGCGGTAACCGATTCCGGTACGGGCAAATAATTTGGTTAACAGGGTAGCGATACTGCTTTCGGTCAAGTGCCTGCTTAATCGCTGGTTGACGGGTACCAAATCTTTGTTGAAAAGGAAACGGAACGGAGTCTGTGCCTCAATTTGATCAAAGGCTTTCTCAAGCATCTCGTTCTGCAAGGATACGGTAATGGGTTTATCCTGTGCATGGCTGTTTATGGTGCTCAGTAAAATGAAACTGGCCCATAGCGTGGTTTTGATTTTTTTTGTAAAGATGATCATATGGTCTATTATGGCATAAATTGGCCACTCGTCTATCAAGACGGTTCAGAAAAAAAATACCACGTGCTAAAAAGAATTTTTTTTAATGCGTAGTATGGTACACTTCAATTACTTTTCGGTTTTGTTTGATTTGGTACCTAATGGGCATACTTAATTGTAGGGCATGCAGGATTTCATCTAGGGTTTCGCCCTCGAAAGAGGCTCGGTAGCGATAGCTGTTGAGCGAGCTATCTTTTACAACGATACGGGCATGATAGAATTGATTGAGTGTTTTGAATACGTAGGCGAGCGAATCGTCGCGGAAAAGGAGTTTATTGTCTTTCCAGGCATACCATTTATAACTGTTTTCACGATCCAGTGTATAGCTGTTTTTTGAAGCACTATACTGTAAATGGGTGCCCACAGTTAAAGGCACTTGCTCTGCATGGGGAAGCAGTACATGGACTTTTCCGCTAACAAGCGTAACAGCCATGATGCTATCGTGTTCATAAGCGTTTACATGAAAAGCTGTGCCGAGTGCTTTTACTTGCAATTGTTTGGTTTTTACGGTAAATGGCTGCTGCGCGCTTGCTTTGACTTCAAAGTAAGCTTCTCCGTTCAGGGTAACTTCACGTGCGCTTTGTTTAAATGTAACAGGATAGCTCAATGTACTGCCGGCGTTGAGGTAAACATGTGTGCTGTCTGGAAGCGTCAATTCAGTACGGCTACCATAGGGAGCAATTACTTTTTGTAGGGTCGTGTACGTTTGGTCATTTTGCTTGGTGTAGA
>Ga0182744_1002276_pt1 | contig 15886 bp, 8 predicted proteins | sample eDN3rd30CKraftMG_FD_128525 | JGI IMG/M metagenome (GOLD analysis project Ga0182744, IMG submission 128525) | Enriched Miracle-Growth compost microbial communities from Emeryville, California, USA - eDNA 3rd pass 30_C Kraft MG (version 2) (version 2) ...
ACGGAGAGAAAATCGTTCGACGTCAGCGTCCAGGCAGCGTGCAGGTCGAGGATGTACATGTCGCGATACTGCGTGGTGCTGGTCCGCGATGGGATGGAGGAATGCCGCGAAGTGAGCAGACGGAATTCCAGGAAGTCGGGGTGCCAGAGCCCGCCGCCATCGATGTCGGGCTCACCGGCGCGAAGGTCGATCTGGGTCGTATCGGCTGCGGCCGATCTCGAGCGAACCACGTGCTCGCCGACTGCAGCGCTCGACGTGTCTCGCCGAAGGGAAGCGACAGTGGCGGGAGTAATCTGCGCCTGGACTGCGGACCCTCCGCAGAAGAGGAAAAACGCGGCGAGTGCGGGGGTAGTATCGTGAACGTGCATTCGATCGCGACGGCCTGGGTGCGAAGGTCCGTACTGCTCCGTGGAGACATCCGGGCCGTCACCCGATTGCAAAGTTGACGCCGTCGCGGTCGATATGCCTGCTGTGAGGGGAAAGCGTGGATGAGGCGGTAACAAATCGTTACGCTCTGCCGACTCCACGCTACATCCTGCTGTGTCCAGTTGACGCAGGCCGGCGCCCTCGCGCCGTAGTGCAGATGTGCAAGTCTCCCGAAAACAAAAGAGGAATCGGGAGTCTCGAGTCGAGTCGGAGTCTCACGAGATGGGGTCGGACCCTCTCTGGTCGCACGCGACCAGAGAGGGTCCGACCCCATCTCGTGCGTGTCAGCCGGCGGACTTCATGGCGCCGGACACGGGTTCGGGTCGTTCCAGTTCCGCAGCGGCTGATCGCTCGGCGCCGGGATGTTGGGGTTCGCGTTGCGCTCGGCGGAGAGCGGATACAGGAGCCGGCCGGGGACGGCCGACGCGTTACCCGCCGGGTCGAGCGCGGGGATGCACGTTCTCTTGTAGTCGTTCCACGGTTCGATCTGCTGGAAGAGCGCTATGTACTTCTCCGTCATCACATCCTGCAATGTGACGCTTCCTGCGGTCGGCACTCCCTGTGACGTACGTTCGGCGTTGTACGCCGCGAGCGCGATCGCAGGTTCGCCTTCGTGCAACGCAGCTTCCGCGAGGATGAGCTGGTTCTCGGCGTACGTGACGATCGGCTGCCGGAAGTTCGGCGCGAGACGGGTGGTGCTGATCTCCGACGCACTCACCGCACCGCCGCCTGGCGGAGCGCCCGTGATCACACCGTCTGAATTCGGCGCGAAGTAGCGTTGCAGGCGGGGATCGTCGTCGTTCTTCAGCAGGTTCACCAGGTACTGCCCCGCTCCCGTGTAGCCGGAGCGCTGGATCACCATGAACTGGTACCAGAGATTCCACTCGTTCGGATCGTTGCTCTGGTACGACTTCAGGTCGTTCGCCGGCGACGATATCCCCGAGTCGGCCTGTGCCAGCGCGAGCGCGTAGGCGCCGGGATCGACTTCGGCGGTGTGCATGTAGTAGCGCGCCTTCAGCGTGTGCGCGAGCTCGCTCCACTGCGCCGCGTCGTCGGTGTCATCATCCAGACCGTACCAGAGGTCGACCTCGCGCGGACCGGTGCAGGTGGATGCCGTGCACTTCAGGAACGCGATGGCGGTATCGAGTTTCGCCTGCACCATCGCGTAGACCTGCTGCTGCGGGTCGAGCTCCGGGGTGTTGATGCTGTCGGATACCGCCTGCGAATACGGGATGTCGCCCCACGCATCCGCGGCGGTTCCCATCGTCAACGCCTCGATGACGTAGCCCACGCCCGCATACACGGAATCGCCGGCTTCGAGAGACTGCGATTCGATGGTGCGGATGTCGATCAGTCCACCGCCCGTGTATACGAGGCTCCAGTCGGCCGAGTAGGCGTCCTCGTCGAACTGGTAGTTGTCGAGCAGCGAATACTGGCGCTGCGTTCCCGCCATGGACTGCACCCAGAGACTCAGCGTACGCGCGAGGTCGCCGGTCTGCAGAGTGGTCTGCGCGGTTTCCACTCCGACGAGGAGCTGATCGCGTCCCGCGGTGGTGGGGTTGTTCGGGTCCGACTTCGCTTTCGGTGCGGTGAGCCAGTCGCTGCACCCGGCCAGGAGCATCGCCGGAAGCAGGGCGCTCAACGCCAACTTCGTATATCTGTTTGACATTGTATCGCTCTCGGCTCGGGTTAGCGGTTCAGGCCCAGCGAGATCACGAACGAGCGTGTCTGCGGGTTGTTGAAGTAGTCGATTCCCTGAATCAGAACGCCCGCGCCTCCGAGGTTGCTTTCCGGGTCGATGCCGGTGTAGTCGGTCCACGTATGCAGATTGCGGCCGGATACTCTGAGATCGATGCTGGACAGGCCGAGGTTCTGCGTGACCCATGGTTCGTCGAACGAGTAGGCGAGCGATACCTCGCGGAGCTTCACGAAGCTCGCGTCCTCGATGAACTGCGACGCCACGGTACCGAAACCGCCACCGTTGCCGGCGTACCAGTTCTCATCGATGACCACCGGGTTGCCCGCGCCAGGTCCGCCCACCGGGCCGGCCATGATGTCCTTCCCGAAAGTGCGCTCCACGCCGCGATCCAGCGTGAACGCGCTAGTGCCGAACGAAGTCAGTGCGCCGCGCGTCCCGTTCCAGATGTCGCCGCCGTGACGGACGTCGAGCAGTCCGGAGAGCTGCCACTTGTGCCAGGTGAGCGCCGTGCGAACGCTGCCGGTCCACTTGGGGTTTCCGTCGGCGATCACGCGATTCGTGGGATCGGGGACGGGGAAGCCGGTGGAATCGATGTACAGCGCACCGTGCGCGGCGTTGCCGCACGCCTGGTCGATGTTCACGCCATCGATGGTGAGGCCGCGGCCGCAGCGCGCGAAGTCCGCGCCGCGGATCACACCGAGTCCCGAACCCTGCCACGCGGTCGCGATGGCTCCGGTGAAGTATCCGCCGGTCGGCAGATCCACGAACTGCTGGCCGCTGAGATCGAGCACCTGGTTCTGGTTTCGCGCCCACTGCAAACCGATCTCCCATGTGAGATCGGGTGTCATGATGGGTCGGACGTTCAGCGCCACTTCCACGCCGCGATTGCGGATCGTTCCCGCATTCTGCTCCTGCTGGCCGAATCCGGTGGAGTTGGCCAGCGGCGCGAGGAAGATCGCGCCCACCGTACGATCATTGTAGAACGTCAACGAGCCATCGGCGCGCGCGCCGAAGAGACCGAAATCGGCACCTGCCTCGATTTCCTTGGTGCGCTCCGGCCCGAGGTCAGGCTGTCCCTTGGTGAAGCCGGCGAGCAGTCCGCCGTTGCCGTTCTGGTTGGCGAAGAGCTCGGAGCCCCACCCGGCGTCGGCGATGAACTGTCCGACGAGGTAGACCTGGTCGGTGGAGTACACCGGCGGCTCGGTACCAGTCTCGCCGTATGCCGCGCGGAGCTTGAGGAAGGAGAGGATGCCGGGGTTCGCCTCGCTGGTGTTGTCGAGCACCGTGAACGCCGCGCTTCCCTTCGGGAACCAGTGTCTGCGCGAGCTCGAGCCGAACGATGAGAAGCCGTCGTTGCGAATCGCCGCCGTGAGGTGCAGCCGATCGAAGATGTCGGCAGTGGCCTGTGCGAAGTACGATTCGCCGTGCACCTGGCTCTGGAAGTCGTCGGGTGTCCAGTTGATGGTGTTCAGCAGGTTGAAGGGCTGCGGCGCTACGAGCGTGACGCCCTGAACGCGTACCTGCTGGAAGTTGCGTGCGTTGATGTTCTGCCCGACTGTCAGCGAACCGGCGAAGTTCGGGTTGAACGTGTGCGTGGCCGTGGCGGTCAGGTTCTGATCGAGCTGATAGTTCATGAAGTCGGCCCGGAACACCTGTCCGGTCGGCTGTCCCGAGCTGGTGAGCGGGAATCCCTCGAGGCGTTGATCGGTGTAGTAGTCGGCGCCGAAGACTTCCCTGATGTTCAGCCAGTCGAACGGATCGTACGAGAGGTTCAGGTTCCCGTACGTGCGTGAGAGGTTGCTCTGGTTGAGGTCCTCGTTCAGCACGAAGAACGGGTTGTCGTATCCGCGGCTCATGGTCGTGGATGCGAGTGAGGGGAACGGGAATCTGTACGAACGCTGCATGCTCGACGTGGGGTCGAGATACTCCGCGTTGTTGAACTCGGGCGGAGTGCGCAGCGAGCCGAGTAGCAGCCCGTCCACGTTGGATCCCATCTGCGTGTAGTGGCCGCGGGTGTCGACGTACGAGATGTCGAGGCCGGCCTTCAGGTTGTCGAAGATCTGGTGCGATGCATTCAGGCGTACCGTGGTCTTGTCGTACCAGTTGTTCGGCCCGACCATGGTGCCATCGGTGTTCGTCCGGCCGCCCGAGAGATAGAAGAGCGTGCGGTCGTTGCCGCCGGAGATCGAGATGTTGTTGTCCCAGGTGTGCCCCGTGTCGAAGAGGTCGCTCCAGTGGTCGTACGTCGGCGTGCCCGCAGGAAGCTCCGGGCCGAAGCTCGTGGTGACTCCGGCATAGCAGTCGAGTCCCGCCGATGGGTTCAGGCTGTTGCACGTGGGGCTCTGCGGAACGCCGTCCTCATCGAGACTGCCGAGTCCGTACTTGCTCTGCAGCGGTACGCCGTTCGTGACCTGGTCGAACGAATAGCTCGAGCGCAGCGAGTAGCGCGTCGGGCCGGAGTGCCCCTTCTTCGTGGTGATGAGCACCACACCCTGGCCAGCGCGCGCGCCGTAGATGGCGGCTGCTGCCGCACCTTTCAGGATGTCGATCGAGGCTATGTCGTCGGGATTGATGTCGGCGGCACGGTTGGTCGACACGGTGCCCTGGGTGGTGCTTCCCTCAGTGTTGAGGGTGGAATTGTCGATCGGCACGCCATCCACGACGAAGAGCGGCTGTCCCGTGCCGCTGATGGTCTTCGGGCCGCGTATGCGGATGTACGACGAGGCGCCGGGGTCGCCAGCCTGCGAAGTGACCTCGACGTTCGGCGCCTTCGCCGCGATCGCGTTCACGACGTTGGATTCGTTCGACCGCGTGATGGCCGCCGAGTCGACGGTGTTGATCACGTTGCCGAGTTTCTCGCGGGTGGTGCTGAGTCCCTGTCCGGTCACCACGACCTCACCCAGACGCAGCGGGTTCGCCACGAGCGAGAAGTCGTGCGTGTGCGTGCCGCCCGTGAGAGCGAGCGTGTCGGACGCCTGGCGGTATCCGATGAGGCGGACGGACAGAGTTACCTGCTGGCCGTTGGCGCGCGCGGCCGGTACGACGAGGCGATAGGCGCCATCCTGTCCCGTGAGGGTGCCCTCGCGGGTCTGCTCGATGAACACGCTCGCGCTGGGGAGTGGGGTGCCCTCCTCAGTCGTGACGTGTCCGGTAATCACCGCCTCCTGCTGGGCGCGTGCGCCCGGCGCGAGAAGCGCCAGCGCGCCGAGCAAGGCGCTCAGTTCCAACAACCGACGTCGCATGATTCCTCCGAGTTGCTGCGGTCGTCGTGGATCGAATTGCGGAGGACGTGCGTGCGGCGGTGGAGAGTGTACTGCCCTGCAGTTCGCTGCCGGAGCTCTGCGTCCGAGGGCAGCGAAGCAAGTGTCGACCATGGATGCAGAACGTCCTGCCGGCGCACGGAGCCGCGGCGCGCGGTGCGAACCGCGCCGAGCTCGAGCTGATCACCGGCAGGACGTCACGCAGCATTACCCCTCCCATCCCCGTACGACGACCTTCGCATTGCGGACCCCGCACCAACGATCCGCCCCGATGCGTGAGCATCTCGGCGGATGTCCGGCCGCGGGTTCAGCGTTGGCCCCCAACTATTCCGGCCAGTCCCGGAACCAGCAACGGATCGGGGACGAGTGGGACGGAGGGAGGGATGAGAGGGACGGAAAGAGCAGGAGAGAAGGAAACAGGACACAGGAGACAGGAAACAGGAACGGTGTGCAGTTCCTGTTTCCTGTCTCCTGTGTCCTGTTTCCTTCTACAAAATCCTCTCCCTCAACCGCCCCGCATATGCCCGGCTCGCGGTGAGCTTGGTGCCGTCGGCGAGGATCACTACGTATTCGCCGTGGAACCAGGGCTGCATCTCGCGGACGCGGTCGAGATTCACGATCGCGGATCGGTGGATGCGCACGAAGACGTCGGGCGGGAGTCGCTCCTCCATCCGCTTCATGCTCTCGCGCAACTGGTACGACGCGCCGCGCGCGTGCAGGCGGACGTAGTTGGCTGACGCTTCGACCCAGTCGATGTCGGTCGGGCGGACGAAGTACATGCGTCCGTCGGATTTCACCATCAGTCGCCCACGTGAATGGGAGGGTGTGATGGTTGGCGGTGGAGCGTGTGTTGCGCCATCTCCGTTCTCGCGCGCCATGATCTCGTCCAGCAGGCCGAGCAGCCTGCGGTCGACCTCGGCCGCGTTCGGGCGCTCGAGCTGTTCGCGCGCTCGATGGAATGCATCGAGGAAGCGCGCGCGAGAGTACGGCTTCAGCAGGTAGTCGAGCGCATGCACCTCGAAGGCGCGGAGCGCGTAGTCGTCGTACGCGGTGACGAAGATGACGGCGGGAAGTGCGGAGCGCCGCAGTTGCGCGAGCATCTGGAAGCCGTCCATCCCGGGCATCTGCACATCCAGGAAGAGGAGATCGGGGGGTGCGCTCTCGATCGACTCCAGTGCCGCGCGCGCGTCGGCACATTCGTTCGTAAGTTCGACTCCTTCCTCCGCGGCCAGCAGCTTTCGGAGCCGCGAGCGGGCCAGCGGTTCGTCATCCACGATCAGGGTTCGGATGGTCACCTGCTCTTCCTCAGGCCGCGGGCAGCGCGATGACTGCCGTGGTGTGGAACGGGATTCGGATCGCGAGCCGTACCCCGCCTTCGTCCCGGTTGCCGATTTCGATATCGTGGTTGGCGCCGTACAACCGGCGCAGCCGCGAGCGCGTGTTGCCGAGTCCGACCCCGACGCCGCGACGTTCATCCCAGTCGTGGGGAAGGCCGATGCCGTCGTCGAGTATGTCGATGAGCAGCGATCCTCCTGCGCGCGTCGCGCGCAACTGAACTCTCCCGCCGCCTCCGCTCCGCGCCGCTATGCCATGGAGCACCGCGTTCTCGACCAGCGGTTGCAGTATCATGTTGGGCACGAGTGCGTCGAACGTGTCCGGCGCGATGTCGATGCACTCCGCGAGGTCGCCACCGAAGCGCAGCTTCATGATCTCGAGGTAGCAGCGCGCGAGCTCCACCTCCTGGCGGAGCGGTACTTCCTCGGAGCCATCACCATGAAGTGCCGCGCGCAGGAGGTCGCCGAGCGCGGCGAGCATGGCGTCGGCTGCCTCGATGTCCTCGTGCATGAGCGACGATATCGAGTTCAGCGTGTTGAACAGGAAGTGCGGCCGAAGCTGCATCCTGAGGAGCTGGAGCCTGGTCTGCGCGAGCTGCGCACCGAGATGGATCGCGCGGAGCTCGCGGTTGCGGTAGCGGCGGTGGTAGTCGAGCGCGTGGTGCACGGCGATTATCGCCGAGGCGATCACGAGCCCCGACACGAAGAACGTTCCCACGTGTTCCGTCACGGCGAGCGGGATCGGCACGCGACCGGTCACCAGTGCGAAGTCGACAACGGCGGAGAGTATCGAATGGAGGAGCGCAAAGAGCGCGGCGGCGAACGCGAGCATGCCCGCATTCAGCACGCGCGTACCACGCCGCCGCTCGCCGCCGAGCTGCCAGCGCCTGGCCGCCGCGAAGATGAAGGGAGTGAGCGCGACCCAGATGTACCAGCGCGCCAGGTAGATCGGGATGAGTCGCGCCATCCCGATGTCGCGGCCGACTGCGTGGCCGTAGAGGTGCACCTGCGCCGCGGCAACGAGACCGAAGAGCGTACCCAGCCCTACGGCCACCGCACAGTCCGTCAGCAGCCGTCCGTCTCGAAAGCGCACCCTCGACTTTGACTTCCTTCCTCCGAACCAGTGCATTGTCCTGACGCAGCTCCTACCGATCTTCGATCGGACACCGCTGCATCTACCGGGCCGGTGTGGACGACAAACGGCGGGGACCGCTCACCCTATCGGGATGAAGTCGGAGAGATGCTCCTGGATGATCACCCACTTGCCGCCGCGGCGCTGGAAGACCGCCGTCCACGCCCCGCCGACCGTGTGTGGATTCCCCTGCGGTGTAGTGTGCGGTATGCGGTACGTGGCCGTGAGTACCGCTGCGTCGGGCGCCAGGACGTCGATGTACATCGGGCCCCACTCCCACCGCGGCTGGCGCATGTTCTGACCGATGTTCTGCCAGAACGCCGCGATGTCGAGCGACAGCGTATCGCGTGTCGTGGTCACGCGGCCGGAACTTGCGGAGATCACCCGGCCGGTGTCGGGGTAGAGACTCATCAGGCTGGCGACCACATCGCCGGCCGAGAGGTTCGCTGCAGTGGTGATGCGCGCGCGGATCGTGTCCGCTATCGCTTCGCGCTCTGCCGCGCTGAGCGTCGAAGCCGTGGATGATGTGGCGGGACGGCAGGCGGCGAACGCGACGATCGCGACCGCCGCGCACGCCAGCCGAACTCTTGCTGCAGCGAACTCTAGTCGTGGCATTTCTTCTCTTCCGGGATGAGGGTGACACCGCCGGTGGACGATGCGCGTCTCCGCGAGTGGACGCAATCCGGGCGAAGGCGCTGCTTCGCGCCCCCTGGACGCGATCTCGCGCTGGCGCGTAAAGTGCCTCGAGGCATGTATGCCGCCGCGTTCAGGAGCTGCGTCTGCATGTGTGCCCACATCGCACGGGGAAGCACTCGCATTCGCGACGGCAATCCGATAGGGTGAAGGTCGGTGGGAATGGCAGCTCGCGTTGCGCTCTACCACGGAGGGATTCCATGAGCGCTTTCAGAATGGCGGCGTCGGTTGCGCTGGCGGTTTTCGCGGTGGCGTGCAGCCGCTCCGAACAGTCGCACGATCGGGCACTGGACCCGGCGCTGATGAGCGACCTCGAGAGTGCGTCGGCACCCACGGCGGCGCTGGCGTCGAGGAGCTTCGACCGCACACAGGTGGTCTCGGCGATCGAGCTCGGCGAGCCCGTCGGCGTGTCGACGCGCGACCATAGCGCGGCGCCCGCCAAACGTGCCGCGCCGCGGGTGGCCGCTGCCGCGCCGAAGGTGAAGGCGGTGGAACTCGAGCCCCGGATCGAGGCCGCGCCCCAGCCGGTAGTAGTGGCGGCGAGCGCGCCGGCGGCCGAGCCTGCGGCCGAGCCGGCAGCGGCACCAGCGCCGGTGGCAACTCCAACGGCCGGTCCGCGCCCCACGCCCAACCCCGTCAACTTCCCCGAGCCCACCGGCCGTATGCCGATGCCGGGACGCAGCGGTGGCGGAATCGGCACGATCGGCGGCGTGATAATTCGCGGCGGCTCCATCGGCGACGACGACCACTGCGAACGCCATCCGCGCGGCGGAACACGCGTGATCTTCGACAGCCCGGTGGCGGTAGTGAGGCCGACCTTCCCGCGCGGCGCCTGGTGACGCGACGGAGTAGGGATCGGGTTCATGAAGAAGAGGGTTCGACTGCGACGCAGTCGAACCCTCTTCTTCATGAACCCGATCCCGTCGTGTCCAGCGCGTAGGCGAACAGCGCTTCGCCGGCGGCGATGGCTATGTACTGTCGGCCATCCAGTTCCCAGGTGATCGGCGGCGCGCGTACCCGGCCGCCGGTGCGCGCGGTCCAGAGTATCTGGCCGGTGCTCGCATCCGCCGCGTGGAAGACTCCCTGCTGCTCGCCGTAGAACAAGAGTCCGCCCGCCGTGGTCATGGTGCCGGTGCCGAGCATCCGCTTCTCGGTCTCCTTCTGCCAGCGGATCTTCCCCGTGTTCACATCGATCGCTGTGAGCGTGCCGGTGGCCGGCGCGAGCGGAAGGTGCTGCCCGCCTTCCCACTTCACTCCCTCGCGCATCTTCTGCGGCGCGAGGATGAAGAGGATCGGCTCCACTATCCCCGACACGTAGATGAGCCCCGTCTGCGGCGAGTACGATGGGGGCGCGTTGTTGTTGCCGCCGCCCATTCCCGGCATCACGCGCACTCCCTCGGGAGTCGGCGCGGCGAAGGTGTTCTCGTGCGGCACGAAGCCCTCGGTACGCAGGATGCGCTTTCCGGTTCTGCGATCGAGGATGTACACCCACCCCACCTTCCCCGAGTGCGCGACAGCCGGAATCCGTTCGCCGTTCACCGTCACGTCGAAGAGCACGGTGGCGCTCGCGGCGTCGTAGTCCCACATGTCGTGCGGGATCTCCTGGTAGTACCAGCGGATCTTTCCGGTATTCACGTCCACCGCCACTATCGACGACGTGTACAGGTTGTCGCCCGGGCGCATCGACCCGTCAGTGTTGGGCGCCGGATTTCCCACACCGAAGTAGATGAGTCCCAGCTTCGGGTCGTACGATGGCGTATTCCACACACCGCCGCCGCCGTGCTTCCAGGCCTCGGCGTACTTCGCGCTGTCGCGTTTCTCCTGCGCGATGTCGCGCGGGAGCGGATCGCCATCGGGCGTGGTGGTCGACCACTTCCCCCACCATCCGCCCTCCTCGGGCGACGGCACGGTCCAGAAGCGCCAGATGCGCTTGCCCGTCTCGGCGTCGTACGCATCCATGAAACCGCGGATCGGGAACTCGCCACCCGCGCCGCCGATGAGGATCTTACCATCGATCGCGAGCGGCGCGCTGGTCATCGAGTAGCCGAGCTCGTAATTGGCGGTCGTCGCGTCCCAGATCAACTTCCCCGTCGCGCGGTCGAGCGCGAGCAGATGGTCGTCGAGTGTGGCCATGTATACCTTGTCGCCGTACACGGCCACGCCGCGGTTCTTCGGGCCGCAGCAGGTGGGAACCTCGTGATTGTTGTGCTGGTGTCGCCAGAGCTCCACGCCGGTGCGCGCGTCCACCGCCACGAGCAGCCCGAACGGTCCGGTGTAGTAGAGCACTCCGTCGACCACTACGGGCGAGCTCTCCTGTCCGCCCGGTGGCGCCTCGATCTGGTGCACCCATACCTGCCGCAGATGGGAAGCGTTGCGCGTCGTCACCTGGTCGAGCGGTGAATAGCGCCGGTTGGTGTAGTCGCGTCCGTAGGTGAGCCAGTTCGTGGCATCGGATTCGGCGTCGAGGAGCATCGCGCCGGTGATCGGGCTGTGTACCGCCGCCGCCGACTTGTTGTCGCCCCCGGCCTCGCCATCGTAGATGTTGCCGGACGGCACCGCGCCAGGCGCGTCTCCTCCATCTCCCTCATCGCCGTACTCTTCGTCGCCGAGCTGCACTGCCGCGCCGCGCACCAGCAAACGTGGCTTCGAGCAGAGAATCGCCGATCGTTCGGGAGTACCGAGTAGCGGCCCGTACGACTCTGCACGCGACTTCACCATCGCGATGCCGTCAGGGACGTGCGGGATGGTGTCGGGGAGGATGTGGTAGAGCAGCATCGAGCTGCCGATGTTCGCCACCGGAGTGTGCGACCGCAGCCACGTGAAGCACGGCGCGTACGCGCCGCGGAGATACGTGCGACTCGCGGCGATCCATCCCGATGTGGCTCCCGCGCCGCCGATGCGCACGGTGTCCGCGAGCGGGAAGGCGCCCACGGGAGTCGTTCCGAAGTAGAAGAGCGTGAGCGAACTGACGTTGCGGGCCGCGAGCGTGTCCGCGAGCTGGTGCAGGTCCTGTCCCCAATCCAGATTGCTGTCCACCAGTGCGCGCGACGGATTCCCACCGGCGATCTCGTTGAAGTCGGCGAGGAAGTCGGGATAGGCCCTCGCGGCATCCACGACCTGCCACAGAACCAGGGCCGCGAGCACGGCGCGCAGAGCGGTCGCCTTCACTCGCTTCCGCCAGAGGATCATCACCGCTCCGCCAGCGGGGATCGCGACCAGCGGATAGACGGCGAGGATGTGTCGCACGCCGATGTCGATGTTCCCCATCATCGCCACGACGATCACACCGATCGCGCCGAAGATCGGCACGACGAAACGCCAGTCGGCGCGCCGGCGCGCACTCATGACAGCGAGCGTGAGTCCGATCGCGCCCAGCGAGAGGAACGCTACAGGAGTCTTGAGGCCGAGCACCACCAGGCAGTAGTACCACCAGCCGTGCCGCCTGATCTCACCGAACAGGTAAGACGGGTGGCCGAGGTCGTTGTGCGCAGCGAGGTGGCGGATGCCGTCGATGAACTCCGGCGCGGGCACGGGGATGAAACCGCGTGCGAGCACGAGGTGGAAGCGGTACGTGGCCCACACCAGCGCGCCGGCGATGACCGCGGCGGCGATGGCGGGGCGCCGATAGCGCACGAGCAGCGGACCCCTGCGCGGCCGCGCACGCTCGGAGAAGAACGCAGCGATGACCGTGAGCAGCGCGGCCACCGCGAAGTAGGGCATGCTGGAGAACTTCGTGACGAGCGCGACGCCGCCGGCGATCCCGAAGAGGATGGTTCGACGTCGTGTCGGCTTCTCGACCCAGCGCGCGAATGCGTAGAGCGCCCAGCAGAGCGTGGCCGCGAGCGGGATGTCGGTGGTGGCCAGCGCGGAGTGCGCGATCAACTGCGGCATCGTGGCGGTGAGCAGCACCGCGACCGCCGCCGAGCGCTCGTCGTAGATCCAGCGTGTCCAGCACCAGACGATGACGAGCAGCAGGATGAAGAACGGGAGAACGCCCAGCCTCGCGAGCCGCAGCGTCCGCATGTAGTGGTTCCCCTGGACGAGGATCGCGTTCCCCTCTTCCCACATCGTACGACGGTGGTGGGATCGCGCGCCATCGAGCATCGGACCGAGTGCAGTCGCGACTCTCGCGAGCGGCGGATGCTGAACGTCGTACGCGTAGCGTCCATCGCGCAGCCACTGCATCCCTGCAGCGATATGCGCGGGTTCGTCGAAGGTCTGCGTCGGACGCGACCCGACGATCACGACCACCAGGCATGCCAGGACGGCGATGGCGGCGGCGATCGCCCTCGCATGCCGGACGCCGGGCAGTCCGCCGTGCGTGGTGAACTCCCAGCGAGGGGGAGCCGCGCGCGACGCTCCCCCGGATTCACCGGGGGTTGGCGAGGCCGTCGATTGTGTCGTCTTTGAAGGAGGAGCTGCTGACAAATGACTGAGAGCTGGCGAACGAGGGCCCTGCCGAAGGCGAGTGGGTCATCTCGATGACGACCGCTCGGCTATTCCCGTCTCAACCTTCGGGCGCGGGAGCCACCGCCATCCCCATGGCGTGGTAGCCCTTGTCCACATATACGACGCTGCCGGTGATGCCGCTGGCGAGAGGGGAAGAGAGAAAAGCCGCCGCCGCTCCGACCTCGCCCGCGGTCAGCGGCTCGGTGAGTGGAGAATTGGCCGAAGCATACTCCACCATCTTCTCGATTATACCTATCGCGCTTGCGGCGCGCGATGCCAGCGGACCGGCGGAGATGGCGTTGACCCTGACCCCGTACTTGCGTCCAGCCTCGTACGCCAGAACGCGCGTGTCGCTCTCGAGCGCCGCCTTGGCGGACGACATTCCGCCACCGTACCCGGGGATCACGCGCTCGCTCGCCATGTAGGTCAACGAGAGGAAGGAGCCCCCCTCGCGCATGAGCGGTCCGAGCTGGTTCACCATCCCCACGAGCGAGTACGCGCTCACGCCGAGTGCCGTGAGGTATCCCGAGCGGCTGGTCTCGAGTAGAGGCTTTTTGACTTCCGGGCCGTTGGCCAGCGAATGTATTACGATGTCGAGCGATCGTTCGCCGAAGTCGGCCGCGATGCGCCCGGCCAGCCCCGCGATGGAGAAGTCGCCGGCATCCCGGTAGCGCTTGTTCTGCCGCAGCTCTTCCGGCGCGTCCTCCAGCCGATCGAAGGCGGCATCGAGCGGGTAGATCTTCTCGAATTCGAGCAGCCCACCCCCGTCGAGTCTGCGGGACTCGTCGATCTTCCCGCGCTCCAGGAGATTCAGGAAGATGTTGAGCGCCGGCGGCCAAGTTCCCACCACTACCGACGCCCCTGCCTCCGCGAGCGCCCTGGCGATGGCGAACCCGTACCCCGCGTCGTCCGCCACCCCCGCGACGAGAGCGCGCTTGTTCCCGAGGTCGATATTGAGCATGGAGGAATATGGGGAGGGGGGGGGAGAACAGGAAGCAGAAGAAGGAAACAGGACACAGGAGACAGGAAACAGGAACTGCACACCCTTACGGTCATGCCCGCGCAAGCGGGCATCCATTCTTGCCGACCCAACCTGGATTCCCGCTTTCGCGGGGATGACCAGCGGCGTGTGCAGTTCCTGTCTCCTGTTTCCTGTTTCCTGTGTCCTGTGTCCTGTTTCCTTTCCCTCCCCTCCCTTGCCGTCCGGGGCGTGGCGAGGCGAGGTTAGGACGCTCGGGAGGAAGGGCTGGAGTCGTCCCATGTCGGCGAGTTTCGCGGATCGGTATGCATGAGTGAGATCGCGCGCGGACGCGACACGATCATCGAGAAGGTCCTCGCGGGTGGCGGTGAGATGGGCGAGCGGGTTCGGGCTTTCGATTGGGCGAACTCTCCGCTCGGTCCTGTGGAGTGCTGGCCGCGAACCTTGCTGACCACCGTGCAGATCCTGCTGGGTGCACGCTTCCCCATGTTCCTCTGGTGGGGACCGGAGCTCATTCAATTCTACAACGACGACTACATCCCGAGTCTCGGTGCCGAGCGACACCCGTCCGCGCTCGGCGCGCGAGGGCGTGAGTGCTGGCCCGAGGTGTGGTCCACCATCGGTTCGCGCATCGAGCGGGTTCTGTCGACCGGAGTCGCGGAGTTCGACGAGAATCACTTCCTGCCTATAGTGCGCGACGGGCGGCTGGACGAGGCGTACTGGACCTACAGCTACAGCCCCGTACGCGACGATGCCGGCACGCCGGTCGGCGTTCTCGTGATCGTGCGCGAGACCACCGGACGTGTGCGCGCGGAGCGCAGTCTGGCCGTGAGCGAACGTCGTCTGCACAGCGCGTTCGAACACGCGGTCACGGGACTCGCGATCACGGAGCTCGACGGATCGTTCATCCAGGTGAATCCCGCGTACTGCCGCATCACCGGCTATTCACGCGAGGAGCTGGCGAGCATGGATATCCTGACGCTCGTGCATCCCGAGCACCGCGCCGAGCACGATGCGCGACTGAAGGCGATGTTCTCGGGCGAGAATCCTGGGTTCGTGATCGAGGAGCGCTACCGCCGCAAGGATGGGAGCGACATCTGGGTGCGGAAGTCGGTGTCGATCCTGCCCGGAGTGAGCGATCGCACGCCGCGAAGGGTGAACCTGGTCGAGGACATCGATGCCTCGCGCAAGGCGGAAGAGGAGCGCGCACGCCTCTATTTTGCGGAGCGGGCCGCGCGCAAGGCGGCGGAGGAAGCCGAGGCGCGAATGGCTACCGTCTTCCGGCAGACTCCCGCGTTCATCTGTCTGCTGCGCGGCCAGGACCACTTCGTGGAGATGGCCAACGACGCGTGTCGCGAGCTGGTGGGGAGGCGCAAACTGGTGGGCCGTCCGCTCGCGGAAGCGGTTCCGGAAGTAGCCGATCGCGGCTACCTCGGGGTGCTGGACCGTGTGCTCGAGACGGGCGAGATGTACGTGGGTACCGAGGTTCCGATCGCTCTGCGCAACACGCCGGATGGGCCGCCCGCGCGGCATGTAGTGAATTTCGTGTTCCAGCCTCTCCTCGAAAACGATGGCTCGCGCTCCGGCGTGTTCGTGCACGGCGTCGACATGACGGAAGAGGTGCGTGCTCGCAGAGAGCTGGAGACGGTGCGGCTGGAGGCCGACGAAGCGAGACATCGCGCCGAGGAGGCGAACATGGCGCGCAGTCAGTTCCTCACGATGATGAGTCACGAGCTGCGAACGCCGCTCAACGCCATAGGCGGTTATGCGCAGCTACTCGATCTGGGTGTGCGCGGCCCCGTGACGCCCGACCAGAGGGCGGACCTCGCGCGCATCCAGGCGGCGCAGCAGCATCTCCTCGGGCTCATCAACTCGGTGCTCAACTTCGCGAAGCTCGAGGCGGGCCACGTGCAC
>Ga0182744_1002278_pt1 | contig 15883 bp, 13 predicted proteins | sample eDN3rd30CKraftMG_FD_128525 | JGI IMG/M metagenome (GOLD analysis project Ga0182744, IMG submission 128525) | Enriched Miracle-Growth compost microbial communities from Emeryville, California, USA - eDNA 3rd pass 30_C Kraft MG (version 2) (version 2) ...
AAGACTTCAAAAAGATGAATTAACAAATAGTCTAACGACATTATTAGGTAACAAAATGGAGTTTATTATCCCTAAGGGAGGAATCCATATGTGGTGCAAATTAAATGATTCTATTAATGAATATAAATTACTCGAAGAATCAGTGAAAAAGGGGGTAGCCTTTATCCCGGGAAGTATTTTTGGAACGGAAAAAGGCTATGTTCGCTTTACGTTTGGACGAGAGGACAAACACTCAATTCGAGAGGGAATTTCGCGGTTTGCTGAAGTGTTTAACAATATTTAGTAGGTTATTAAACGCTTCGTATCTGATCTTTATGCCCCTTGGAAAATCGTTTCCTTTTGAAGTGGATGGGTTAAATAGTTGCAAATTGGATGGTTAACTTATAACCTACATAAGTTACTATATAAAAAGATCGATCACTATTTTCTTAATTTATTCTAAGAGGAGATATATAAATGGCATTTGCAGTCATTCTAATTATTGTTTTAGCCATACTGGCATTAGTTGGAACCATCTTTGCAGCAAAAGATACAGAGGTTAGTTATGGTAAAAATACAAAAAGTAATATTGGTAGATTAACAGCTATTTATGCTGTTGTAATTTTACTTTCTATCTTAGTTATTGGCGCGTATATTTTTATAAAATAAGATTTCCATTGATAGGAAAATGAACGGATGCTAAAAATTGAAACAAATGGAAGTTTTTATAATAAGGAGTTGAAAAGTAGATGATATCAGCTTTTATCGTTTCATTTATACTAGCCGCAATTAAAATTGTGTTAACTTGTATGCCTTCTGATCTAGTAGATTGGATTTTAAGTAAATTTGCCCTACATCCAAAGTTAAATTCAAAAGAGGTCAAAGTGACATATAACGGTAAACATTTGGAATCTGAAGCGAAAATGAAATTTACCGATTACTTTAATGAAGCCACATTTTTGAAAAAATATTATATATTCCCGGGAAACGAACACTTATTCTTGAATCCAGAGACAGATGTATCTCCCATTGTTGTCAATATGATAAGAGGGAAAAAAACGATTATATTATATGTTTTCTGTTATGAAGATCATATTGATGTAGTCAAACAGTTTAAAAGTAAAGTAGTTTCTTACAGTTTAAGGTCAGACGGACTACAAACCTTATCACCTGAGATCCGTTATTTGAATGAGGCAGTACTTTCATAATGAAGAATCTGTCGCTTGAAAAGACGAGAGGATAAATTCGTCTCAGAACATCAAAGTTGAAGGCTCCAATCCTTTTATAGAAAAGGGGTGGAGCCTTCACTGCTTTATTTGGGTGCTATACCTGTCCAAAAAAGATCCACTAAAGACTGAGCTGCTTTTTCATATCCTCCTAATTCAGTTATTAATTCTGTTTTGTTTTTAATCATGGTTACGGTTGAAAATGCATGTGCTAGCAGCAATGGGCTGGATGTAACGATTTCACCATTTTCCATTGCCTGTTTAAATATATTTTCCAGTACTTCATGAATGTTTTTCTCAGAATCACGAATTTCACGGATATGATCTTCTGTAAGAGAAGAACTCGCTTCTTGTAATAATGTTTCAAAATCGACATGAGGTCTCTTTAGATGTTCTAACGTAACTTCATATAATCTGCTTTCTAATCCTTTCGAACTGTTTAATAGTTCCTCCACACGTGTTGTAATACGCTGAAACATGCTTGATACAGCGGTAGTGAATAGTGTTGCCTTATCTTTAAAATAGTAATAGACACTGGCTTTTGTTACATTGCTTGCTTCAGCTACTTGTTGCATCGAAACAACTTCGTATCCATATGTCATAAATAGGTGTGCTGCTGTTTTTGCAATTCGCTCCCTTGTTATATTCATTTCAGCCTTGACTCTGGGTCTACCAGGTGTTCTCTTAGGTTTTTTATTGTCCATGCATACGTTCCTCCTCCTAGTTCAAGAAATTGGCACATTTAAACTAGTTGATTAATTAACCTTCCGGTATATATAATTATCCTTAGTTATATATTAATTTTAATGTAATTTTTAAAAACAAACAAACATTGAAATGAGGGAGTTTATGTGAAGAAATCGCCTTTAACAACAATCAGCCAGTATATGACAGGGAAGGTAAGTCGCTGGATTGTCATTGCCGCCTGGATTATAGTAACTGTGGTATTAACCATTGCCTGGCCGCCTGTTAGTGAAACCGAGATTAATAATGCCCCGAACTTAAGTGAAGATTCACCTTCTGTAGAGGCAGAAAATCTAATTAAAGAAGAATTTCCTACTTCTTCAGGAGTGCCGGCGTTACTTACATGGCATAACGAAGCAGGTTTAAACGAAGAAAATTTAATGGCTGTCCAAGAAATGTCAGAGGAATTATCTGATAAACCGTTAGAAGGACAATCATCTACACCTCCTTTGCATAAGATGCCAATACCTGCCTTGCAAGAGATGATTTCTGAAGATGGCACCACACTCGTACAACCTATATTCTTTGAAGAAAACATTGAGACTGGTATTCTGGAAAAAAATGTAGATAAGATTAAAGAGCAAGTAGAAGAAAAGGTTTCGTACGATTCTTTTGCTACAGATATTGATGACCCAGATAAACTAAGCACCCGTGTAACAGGGCCGGTTGGTATTTCAGTGGATGCTACAAGCCTTTTTGAAGGAGCAGATGTTACGTTACTAATTGCAACAGTTTTATTAGTATTAGTTCTTCTTCTGGTCATTTACCGTTCCCCAATTTTAGCGATCATTCCTTTAATTGGCGTAGGTTTTGCCTATATGGTCCTTAGTCCAATTCTGGGTCTTTTAGCAGATAAAGGGTGGATTACGGTTGACTCACAAGCTATCGCCATTATGACCGTATTATTATTTGGAGCTGGAACAGACTACTGCTTATTTTTAATTTCTCAGTACCGCGATGAACTTCGAAAAGTAAAAGATAAAAGAAAAGCACTTATTCACGCATTTAAAGAAGCTTCAGGTGCAATCGCGATGAGCGGGTTGACAGTTGTTATTGCTCTGCTAGTTTTAATCGTAGCGAAATATGGAGCCTACCATCGCTTTGCAATCCCATTTAGCTTATCTATTTTTGTTATGGGAATAGCTAGTTTAACGCTAATTCCGGCTTTATTATCTGTTATGGGAAGAGCATCTTTTTATCCGTTCATTCCCCGTACTCCTGAAATGGAGGAAGAGATGGCTAATAAGAAAGGCAAGCCGGTACGTATACGTAAAGAAAAAAGTCGTTTCGGAAATTGGGTAGGAACTATCGTAACAACGAAACCGTGGGTCATTATTATCGCGTGTCTCGTCTTCTTTGGAGCTTTCTCGATGTATTCGAGTCAAATTAAGTATACCTATGATTTATTATCTTCATTCCCTGAAGACATGCCATCAAGAGAGGGTTTTAAAGTAATTTCTGATGCGTATTCTCCTGGTGAATTAGCACCTGCTCAAATCGTCATTGATACGGAAGGGAAAGAAGTAAACTTAGAAAAAGAGTTAGAGAAACATAATCTTGTTGATACAGTATCAGCCCCGCAAAATGGTATTGATCATGAAAATTTAAAGGTATATGATGTGAAATTTAATGTGAATCCATATAGCGCAGAGGCGATGGAAGCTATTCCAGAGTTAAGAGATGCGGCTGAACTGGCGTTAACACAATCAGATATATCTTCTGCAGAGTCAAAAGTATGGATCGGTGGTCAAACGGCAACACAATATGACACCATGATCACGAGTAATGAAGACACTAATCTCATTGTTCCACTAATTATTGTCTTTATATCCATTCTGCTCTTAGCTTATTTACGTTCCATTGTAGCCATGCTCTACTTAGTTGGAACAGTTGTTTTATCTTATAGTGCAGCTTTAGGGTTAGGATGGTTTATTATCCATAATGTAATGGGAGTGGATGCAATACAAGGAGCCATTCCTTTATATGCATTTGTGTTCCTGGTAGCACTTGGAGAAGATTATAATATCTTCATGATCTCAAGCATTTGGAAGAAAAGAAAGGTCATGCCATTGAAACAAGCGATTAAAGAAGGGGTAAGTGAAACAAGTGGTGTTATCACTTCAGCTGGTATCATTCTAGCTGCTACCTTCGCCGTTCTGGCAACATTACCAATTCAAGTTCTGGTGCAGTTTGGAATTATCACTGCGTTAGGTGTTCTTTTAGATACATTTATTGTTCGCCCATTCCTTGTACCTGCCATTACGACCGTGTTAGGGAAATTTGCTTTTTGGCCAGGTAAATTGAAAAGGGCACAAGAAAAAGAGAATTAATGAAAAAAGGATGTGCATGGATTTTTGCACATCCTTTATCATTTCAGAAAGGAAGAGAGTCAACAGATGAAAAGTAAAATTGAAATACAGTCTACTCGGCATTATGGTATTACTGATTATGTTATTTCTTGGTTTTTTTACATGGTCACAACAAACCTATAAACCATCTTCAGAGCTTGATACACTTTTAGATAAAAGTGAAATTCGGTATGAGGAAGATTGGATTATTTTCAATCAGCACTCAAGTAAAATAGGGGTTGTGTTATATCCTGGTGGAAAAGTAGAGCCTGAAGCATATAGCTACTATGGAAAACAGTTAGCAAACAAAGGGTATTTGGTTGCGATACCTGAAGTTCATTTTAATTTTGCGCTGTTTGATTCCAATAAAGCTACTAAGATAATAGATAACTACCCATCAGTTGAAAAATGGGTAATTGGTGGACATTCATTAGGAGGAGTTGCAGCAGCGAAATTTGCTTATGAACATCCTAAAAAAGTAGATGGAATTTTTCTATTAGGTTCCTATCCTAGTGAAGGGAATGATTTCTCAAAAACGAAAACTCCGATGCTGTCGATCTATGCAGAAATGGACGGCTTAACCACAGTAGAAAAAATTAACGAAACTAAGAAGTTTTTGTCTAGTCATGCAACAATGCATGAAATAAAAGGTGGCAATCATGGTCAATTTGGTGTGTATGGTAAACAGAAAGGAGATAAGGAGGCAGGAATATCTATCAAGATACAACAAGATGAAATGGTGAGTGTTACTTCTGAATGGATAAAAGAAATTAAATAATAATAAGTTTGTAGACAAAGTAAAATTTGCTAGCCTTTCAGACTGATTGCTAACGCTTGCGTATCAAAGCACGAAGCCTTGTGTGGAGCGGAGTTACCGGTTGGTAATGAGCACCGCAGCAAGGTGAGTAACGAAGAAAGCGAGCGTTTGTCAACAGTCTGCAACCCCATTGAAAAATGGGGTTTTTTTAGCATCATACTAAATGAAAACGTAACTTACATCAAAAGATGCGGTGAACTATCTTTTTTTGAAAAAATTTTATGACTTTTTTTTGATTAGTGTGCTGATATAACATGCTTATAGAAAACAAGTCTTATTAATGTAAATAAATGAAGATTTTTATGAAGGTATTAGATAAATTTTAAGATTACTAAAATAATAAATGACAAATTTTAGTTTAATTGACAAAATAAACCGACCATAATATAATCTAAATCAATCAAAAGTAATCGTAAATACTCATTTTCAATCACAAAATCTCTCATCAATGATCAGTGGTTTTCATCAACGTTTTTACCTATCTAAAATGACAGCGCTACCATTATTTTTTTGAGACTGATCATTTAATAGAAATCTATCTTTAAGGTGGTGATATAGAACCTCAAAATGTTAGCGTTTTCATTAATGGTGAATCTTACAAGTGGTTAATTTGTGCTCGGAAAAAAACAAATTGTTTTAGGGGGATCATAATGAAAAGGAATTCAAAAAAGTTCATGGTGTTTGTTTTGATGTTAGTACTAGCTTTGATGACAGCATGTAGTGGAGCAAGTGAATCAACAAGCGAAGGTAGCTCAAACAATGGTTCTAATGATAGTAGTGAATCTAAAGAGGATGAAAAACTAACTATAGCTTTATCAGTGGGTACACTTGCTAATCCTTTCTTTGTTGCGATGGGAAAAGGTGCAGAAGAAGCAGGAAAAGAGTTGGGAGCAGAAGTGATTGTTGAAAGTGCAGAATATGACTTGGCAAAGCAAACATCACAAATCGAAAACTTTATTACCCAAAAGGTAGATGTCATTTTACTTAATGCCGTTGATACAAAAGGTATTGCTGCAGCCGTTCTGCAGGCAAAAGAAGCGGGAATTCCTGTTATTGCAGTTGATGTAAATGCAGATGGCGGAGTGGATGCAACAGTTACATCAGATAACTATCAGGCAGGTCAACTAGCTGGTGAGTATGTAATCGAACAATTAGGAGGAAAGGGCAATATTGCTATTATCGATGGACCTCCTGTTTCTGCTGTAGCAGACCGTATTAAGGGATTTGAGGACGCAATCAAAGGATCTGATATTAAAGTTGTAGCAAAACAAAATGGTGAAGGAAGTCGTGAAAAAGCGTTAACGGTTATGGAGGGCATCTTACAAGCTAATCCATCTGGAACAATTAACGCCGTATTTGCTATTAACGATCCAGAAGCAATCGGGGTGGAAATTGCTCAAGAACAAGCAGGACGCAAGGATGAATTCTTCATTGTAGGTGTAGATGGAGCCCCTGAAGCAACAGAAGCAATGGCAAAAGAAGACAGTTCTATTTATGCAACTTCAGCACAATCACCTAGTGAAATGGTGAAAAAAGCAGCAGAAATTGGGATGAAAGTGAAAAATGGAGAAGCAGTAGAAGAGTTAATTAAAGTTCCAGTTGAGCTAGTAACTCAAGAGACTTTAGATTCTTACAAAGGATGGTAAACCTCCAGACTTATATAGGCTGATAAGGATTTTATTCCTTCATCAGTCTTCTTCAAATATAGAAGGGATGATATAAGCTATGGTTGTCAAAGAAGAAGTAAAGCAGAGAACGAACCTAAAACACCCTGTTTTGAATATGCAGGGAATAAGTAAAACCTTCTCAAGAGTCACTGTATTAAAGAACGTAAAAATTGAGTTATATCCAGGAGAAGTTCATGCACTAATGGGAGAGAATGGTGCCGGAAAATCTACATTCATGAAGATTTTAGCAGGAATTCATCAACCGGATCAAAATGGAGGGGAAATCTTTTATAAAGGTCAACCTGTCTTGTGGAAGGATCCCATCGATGCGAGAAATAAAGGAATAAGTGTTATTCATCAGGAATTAAATCTTTCTCCGAACCTAACGATCAGTGAAAATATTTTAATGGGTACAAAGTTTCCTAGAAATAGTTTAGGAATGGTAAAGTGGGATGAAGTTCATGAACGTGCTCAAAGGGTTCTGGATTCAATGGGATCTAGTCTTAACCCACGCCAATTAGTATCAACCCTTAGTGTTGCCCAGCAACAGATGGTGGAAATTGCTCGTGCCCTATCCTTTAAGGCAGAGGTTCTTATTATGGATGAACCGACCGCTTCATTAACAGATAAAGAAATTATGAAACTATTTGACATTATTCATGATTTAAAAAAACAAGGGGTAGCCATTGTCTATATTTCTCACAGAATGGAAGAAATTTTTAAGATATCAAATCGATATACAGTATTACGAGATGGTGAATGGATCGCGAGTGGTCCTATAGAAGAGACTGATCCAGATCATCTTGTTAAACTTATGGTTGGACGTGACCTTAAAGATTTATTTAATCGTACCAAGGCATTTAATCCTTTACGAAAGAAGGATATACCCGTATTGGAACTCAGAAATATATCCGATAAAAAGGTAGTTAAAAATGTGTCATTTAAGGTTTACCCAGGTGAAATTGTCGGTCTTGCAGGACTTGTAGGTGCAGGAAGAACAGAATTAGTAAGGGCCATATTCGGTGCATCCAATCTAACAAGTGGAGAAATCTATGTAGATGATAAATTAGTAAAAATCAACTCACCAATTGATGCAATATCCAATGGTATTGCACATGTACCAGAAAGTAGAAAAGAACAAGGATTATTTTTATCTATGTCTGTAAAAGAGAATATCTTAATGGCCGAACTTAAGAAGCACTCAAAATCTGGAGTAGTTCGTTGGAAAGACGTTAATGCTACTGCAGATCGTTATATCAAGGAATTAAGTATTAAAATTGCTTCTCCTGATCAGCCTGTTTCCAATCTGAGTGGAGGAAATCAGCAAAAAGCAGTCATTGCACGGTGGCTGTCTATCTCACCAAAAGTACTCCTGCTCGATGAACCAACTAGAGGAGTTGATATTGGTGCGAAGACAGAGATTCATAAGATTATTTCTAAGTTAGCTGATGAAGGCTTAGCAGTGTTAATGATTTCTTCAGAATTACCAGAGGTGCTGGGAATAAGTGACAGAGTCCTTGTAATGAGTGAAGGAAGATTAACTGGTGAACTATCAAGAAAAGAAGCTACACAAGAAAAAATCATGTACTTTGCTACAAAAGGGGAGTAACAAAATGAAAGTAAATGTTCAAACAGCTACTCAATCTCAAGGTCTACACATAGGGAATATTATTCATGGACTGTGGAATCGTTTAGGAATGATTATGATTTTATTACTATTATGTATCGTGCTTTCTTTCACAGCTCCAAACTTTTTAGATACTGCAAATCTATTAAATGTATTAAAACAAGTATCTATTATCGCAATTTTAGCTGCTGGGATGACAATTGTTATTTTAACAGGCGGTATTGACTTATCGGTAGGATCGACAGTGGCTCTATCTGGAGTTATTTCAGTTATGGTTTCCTCTGCAGGTGTGAATCCTTATATTGCCATGTTATCGGGAGCAGCAGTAGGTTATGCAGTAGGATTAATTAATGGATTTTTTACAGCAAAGACAAAACTGCCAGCTTTCATTGTAACACTTGGAAGTTTCACATATGTACGTGGTCTAGCTTATGTCATTAGTGGTGGATACCCGATTGTTTTGGAAAATGAGACGTTTAAGTTTATTGGAGGAGGCTCCATTATAGGTATCCCAACTCCAATCTATATTATGCTTTTAGTTTATATTGTGATGTTTTTTATACTGAAGTATACAATGTTTGGTCGTCATATTTATGCAATTGGTGGCAATGAAGAAGCAGCTCGATTAACAGGTATAAAAGTAGAAAAATCTTTAATAAATGTTTATTCAATTAGCGGATTGTTAGCAGGCTTAGGTGGGGTTGTTTTAGCTGGAAGATTATATTCTGGTCAGCCAACTGCTGGACAAATGTATGAGCTTGATGCAATTGCAGCTGTTATTCTCGGAGGGACAAGTTTAGTAGGTGGAAGAGGTAAAATTCAAGGAACCATTATTGGGGTTTTAATTATGGGGGTGATTAGTAACGGACTTACACTAATGGATGTTAATTATTATTGGCAATTGGTTGTAAAAGGGGGAGTAATTATTGCAGCTGTATTACTAGATCGCTTACGTGGAGATAGTGTTGCTTAATACGCATCCAGGGACCATTTGCTAGTTCATTGAAGCTTGTAATCAAGCTATTCAAGCGCGATAGTATATAATAGCCAGTTCGAAGAGGAAAAGAATCCATTTTTTGTTATAGTGGATTCTCAGACTGTTGACAAACGCTCGCTTTCTTCGTTACTCACCTTGCTGCGGTGCTCATTACCAACACCGGTAACTCCGTTCCTCACAAGGTTTCGAGCTTTGATACGCAAGCGTTAGCAATCAGTCTGAAAGGCTAGCAAATTTTACTTTGTCTACTTACTGGAATCCACTTTTTATTATAGTGGATTCTTTTTATGTATCGTAAATCTTATTTTTTGAACTTCAATCCAAGCGCCTTTCTAGAACAAGGATGTGTGCTTCTTTCTATTTAAGGCAGATTGTTTAAGATCACCGTTCAAAGGTAAAGGAAAAACAATGGTTGTGAAAATAACCGTGAAAAGGAAAATGTAAACTTTTGTTTACTTTACTGTTACTTTTTATGGGGAATATGTAGGAATTTAAAATAGTTTGACTGTATCATCTTTTTCTTGATAGTTATAAAGTTTCTTTTAATTTGCTTTTAACTATTACAATAGGTCCGAATAAATCTACCTGAAGCGGAATTTACGTCTTTACATATCTTAACACTACCTTCAAATACTTTTTTTATACTTTCCCTGTAACTCAATTTGAGGAGGGAAACCAATGACAAATGAAGAAAATTTTGATGAGTTAGTAAAAAGGTGGAGTGAAACAGCTTTAGAGAAGAATATTGACCGCAGGAATTTTATCTCGGGTGCCAGCAAGCTTGCCGGTTTATCACTTGGCCTTGCTCTTACCCAATCCGTAATAGGTATTGATGTTATTAATGCTGCTCCAAAATTCAATGATTACCCTTTTTCTCTTGGTGTAGCTTCTGGTGATCCTTTATCCGACAGTGTCGTTTTATGGACAAGGCTCGCTCCAGATCCGCTGAATGGTGGCGGCATGCCAAATGAAGCGGTAAAAGTGAAATGGGAAGTGGCTAAGGATGAGAATTTCCGCAAAATGGTACAGAAAGGCAAAGTGGCGGCAGTTCCTGAACTCGGGCATAGTGTTCATGTAGAAGTGGATGGTTTGAAACCAAATCAAGTCTATTACTATCGTTTCATTTGCGGAGGAGAGGTAAGCCAGACTGGAAGAACAAAAACATTGCCGGCAGAGGGTTCAAATGTAAAGAATCTCACATTTGCTTTCGCATCCTGCCAGCAATTTGAACATGGTTATTTTACGGCATACAAGCATATGGCAAAGGAAGATCTTGATATCGTCTTTCATCTGGGTGATTACATATATGAGTACGGACCAAATGAATATATTTCAGCGACCGGCAATGTCCGGGTTCACAGTGGACCAGAGATTATGACAATTGACGACTATCGAAACAGATATGCCCAATACCGCTCGGACGTTCATCTGAGGGCTGCCCATGCTGCTTTTCCTTGGGTAGTAACCTGGGATGATCATGAGGTAGAAAATAACTATGCCAATCTGATCCCGGAAAAAGGACAATCTGTTGAAGCATTTGTAAAACGCAGAGCTGCAGCTTATCAAGCTTATTATGAACATATGCCGCTTCGCAGATCTTCTCTTCCTGAAGGGGCAGATATGAGGCTTTACCGTAGCTTCTCATATGGAAATCTTGCTAATTTCTTTGTTTTAGATTCTCGCCAATATCGCGATGACCAGGCAAACGGAGATACAAGTTCTCCGCAGACAGAGGAATCATTGGATCCAAGCAGAACTCTTCTTGGTACAGAACAGGAAAAGTGGCTTGCTGATGGTTTGTCAACTTCAAATTCCAAATGGAATGTTCTACCGCAGCAGATCTTTTTCGCTGAAAGAAATTACGGGACACCAACTGAACCGCGTTATAGCATGGATTCGTGGGACGGATATCCGGCAGCGCGCGAAAGGTTAATGGAAGTGGTAAAGTCCAATGATATAACGAACCTGGTTGTCCTGACAGGAGATGTTCATGCAAGCTGGGCGTCAAACTTAAAAGAGGATTATTCAGCTCCCAATTCCAAAACAGTGGGTGTCGAATTTGTCGGGACTTCCATAACATCTGGAGGCAATGGCGCTGATAAGCGAGCTGATACTGATAAAATCTTAGCGCAGAATCCTCACATTAAATTTTTTAATGATTACCGAGGATATGTGAGATGTACAGTAACACCTGAGCAATGGAGAGCAGATTACCGTGTTGTTCCATTTGTAACCGATCCCGGAGCAGACATATCAACAAGAGCTTCATTTGTTTATGATAAAGATCAATCAGGCCTTAAGAAGGTTTCTTCTGCACTAGTGTCTGAAGGGGTCCAAAAGACGAACGAAGTGGAAGAAGACAGAACCCGTGCTCATAACCGTGCACATGAAAAACAGAAGCAAAAGAAGAAACAAAATGATAGACAAAAAGTTACTAATTAATTAGAGGAGGCTGTATAAATGCTTTCAAATATAGGAATTCCCGGGTTAATCCTTGTCCTTGTTTTAGCATTAATTATTTTCGGACCAGCAAAACTGCCGGAATTAGGTCGTGCTGTTGGTTCTACATTAAGAGAATTTAAAAAATCCACGAGGGACTTGGTTTCCGATGAGGAGCCAAACAAATAAGATGCAGTTCAGGTAAAGAAAAAAGCACTTTAGTTCTTAACTTACATTGAGGACAGACAGTTAAAGCGGGCATTGAAGGAATTGTAAATAATTCAACAATAGGTCGCTTAATAAGAGAAAAGTGAAAAGCCTAATTTCTTTGCATATAATTGAGAAATTAGGCTTTTTGTATTTCCTCTATTTTTCTAATGAAACCGGTAATGAAGACCGGTTTTTTATCCAAGTTGACCTGGTATTTTGCTGCCATTACTACTATCTGATGAAGAGCTGTTAAAGCGACTACTATTGCTTGAAGTAGAACCGCTATTCATGTTGCCACTTGATTGGTTATTGTTTTCATCCATAACTTCTTCACCAGCTTCCTTTACCTTTCCACCGATGTCTTTAAGATCGGAAGTAGCTTCTTTGGCAGAAGAAAGAATTTCTGTTGATCCCTCTTTGACTTGGTTGACCTGGCCGACAATATCGTCGTTTACCTTTTCATATAAGTTTTGAGCATCGTTGATGGCTTCCTTTAAAATAGATACAGCTGATTTCATTCGATCTTGCAAGTCGTTTTTAACGGCGGATGGATCATTTTTCACTTGCCCAACCATTTCCATTGTGGAGTCTTTCATACTCTTCGTATTGGAAGCGACTTTCTGTCTAGTGTTTGAGTCAAGCATGGCTAGTGCTCCGCCAATTACTGCTCCCAAAACCATTCCTTTTACTAGCTTTCCGTTCTTTTCTTCTTCACTTGATGTAACATTCGAATAAGAAACTGCTTGTGTCATAAAAACCATCTCCTTATACTAATTTAAATTTGATATATGGTATTAGTTTTTTCTTTCCCGTTTTTTTTCTATTTAAACTTTTAGTGCCATTAAGATGTGTGTTCGCCTTTAACAAAGATAACGCTTTTCGTTTGATAGATTGATGAAAATGAAATTCCTGAAGGATATTGTGCTTGAAGAGAGAATGGTTATTTAGAAAAATAAAGGAGAGAAACTATGGAAGCTGTTGGAGCTATTTTATCTATTTTCTTTTTCATTCTTGTTGTTTATTTGATCTAAAGAGTTGCTCACTTTTTTAATGCTACGAAAAATAGGTTAAATATGATAGATAAGAAGTTAGATGAAATAAAGGAGAACCTTTCTAAAGAGAATTGACCAATATCATTTTTAAAGGAGAATATTTTTGAAAAAAAGGGTAAATTCCATAATAGAATTTACCCAAGTTTCTTTGTCATATAAACGCTATTAGGATCTTCCTTGTAGTCTGAAAAGGGTTCACAATATTCAAAGCCGAAATCTGTATAAAGTTTTCTTGCCGGTTCAAATGCAGCCATTGACCCTGTCTCTAAACTCAGTTGTGTATAACCTCGATTTTTTGCTTCGTCAAGGATATGCTGGAGCATTCGTCGGGCAACTCCCTTTCTCAGATATGAGGATGAAGTTCTCATGGATTTAATCTCACCATGAGAGCTGTCAAGTTCCTTTAGAGCTCCCATTCCGGCTAATTCTGTACCTTCCCATGCTGTCCAAAATGTAATATTTGGTTGTCGTAGCTTTTCTGCGTTTAAAGCATGGATGCTTTCAGGTGGAGAATTTAACGTCATTCCATGAAGATGCTCCTTAATTAATCCAGCTACTTTAACTCCGGTTAAATCATCTTTTTTAATCTCCATAAAAAAACCTCCAAATATGACTATAAATGGCAATCTATTAATCTTCAATAATAATGTGAGAAAATATGACGATAGAAATGAAAGCAGCCAACTTTTTATTGTATCGATTGAGATATTGATAATGAATAGAATATAGGATAAGATTCAAATAGATTTAACCGGTTAATTATTAGGGATTGCTAAGAGATGAGATTACTTGTTTATGGATATGAAAGCGTTGACATTTATGATATCAATTATATTTTATAATTAACAAAGAGGGAAGGATATTGTGCGTAAGAAATTAATAGAAAATCCTTTTAACAGGATCACATTTAAAAATAGAATTATATTCATCTTTCTCATCAGTACACTCATTCCGTTTATTTGCCTTGGGGTTATTTCCTTTTACACAATTGATTCGATTATAGACAATAAAGTGGAAAATTCAATTCAAAGTAAATTGAAGCAGGATTTAACAACATTGGAAAACTCATTAAATAACTTAAATCACGTCTCGCAACAGTTAGCATTTGGGGGGAGGGTGACAACGTTATTAGATGAACTGCAAAAGGAAAGTGAACCATCAAACCGTATCCAGTTGATCAGGGAAATTAATAGTGAGATAAATCTTATTTCCTTTTCAAATCCGAATATTGGGTTAATTATGTACTATTATCCTGAAACAGGTTTACATGATTTTGAAAACTTTAGTCTTCGCGGCGATTTTTTACCAGAGCAGCTACCTGTAATGGCTAAATATTCAGGTATTACATATTATGGTCCACATAAAAGTTACAGTGGTTCTATTAACCAATTTGTATTTAGCTCAATGCGAAAAGTTAATATTCTAAATCAAACTATATATTTATACATTGAGACAGGGCGAAATGCATTGGAAACCTTATTCGCACCCTTAAATCGTAAAAGCGACTCACGACAGTTACTTATTCTAAATAATGAAGGAAAAGTTACTTTTAGTGAAAACAAGGATGATTTTCCTGAGAACAATATGTTTCCCGGAAAAAGTTCTGAATCTAGCTCCGGGTATTATCAAACGTACTTTTGGAGTAAGGAAACAAGTAATCAAGGGTGGAGTATTGTTTCGATCATTCCGGTAAAAGAACTGAACCAAGAAAGAAACCAATGGCTTCTTCAAGTGTCCGTTATTTTTATTATATTTATTTTCATTTCATTATTATTTGCATGGTTTTTATGGAAAATGGTCTATAATCCATTATCAAAGTTCAATAAAGAAGTTAAGACGTTAATTCAGACGGAAACACACTATACGGAATTAACGAAGATCCCTGAATTTGATTATTTACTCAATCAAGTGAGAACAATGAAAACAAAAATTTGGGATTTGTATGGCGAGGTTGAACAAAAAGAAAAACGAAGAGCAGATCTTGAGGTAGAGAAATTATTATATCAAATTAATCCGCATTTTCTAATGAATACATTGGATACAGTGCATTGGCTTGCCGTTTTCAACGGAAATAAAGAAATCGACAAGTTGGTTCTCTCGTTAAATAAATTGCTTAGTTACAATCTTGGGAAAATGGGTGAAGAAACAACGGTAGAGAAAGAAATACAAGCCGTAAAGGAATATTTACAGCTGCAACAAATCCGATATGATTTTCAATTTGATGTTGATATAGATGTAGATGAAAGCACCTTGGGGATATTAATTCCTCGTTTTATCCTGCAACCCTTGGTGGAAAATGCTCTTTATCATGGTGTTAGTGATGATGGATATATCCATGTGGATATTAAATTAAGCGATAATCTCGAGATTACGATTCAAGATAATGGATCGGGAATGTCAAAAGAAGAGATCAACCGTTTACTTCTCGATGATACAGATGAAAGCCAAAAGGTAGGAATGGGAATTGGTATGAGATACGTAAAGCGCATCCTTGAATCGAATTATGGTGAAAATGCAAAGTTAGAAATTAAAAGTGAGGTTGGAAAAGGAACGATTGTTTCCTTGCTTCTACCTGTCTTTAGGGGGTGAACATGCTCAATGATACGAGTTTTAATCGTAGATGATGAAAAAATTGTTCGTAAGGGAATGATATCCTTTATGCCTTGGGAAGAATTTGGAATGTCTGTTGTAGGTGAGGCAAGTAATGGAGAGAAAGCTCTTGAATTTTTGGAAACCAATAAGGTAGATCTATTAATAACAGACTTATCTATGCCTGT
>Ga0182744_1002280_pt1 | contig 15876 bp, 16 predicted proteins | sample eDN3rd30CKraftMG_FD_128525 | JGI IMG/M metagenome (GOLD analysis project Ga0182744, IMG submission 128525) | Enriched Miracle-Growth compost microbial communities from Emeryville, California, USA - eDNA 3rd pass 30_C Kraft MG (version 2) (version 2) ...
CGCGCCGCTCACATCCTGCTTCACGCGCCGCCGGAAGACGCCGACGCCGCCCACGATGTACGGCTGCACGAGTCCCTGTGTCTTCCCGAGCGTGAGATCCAGCGAGCCACCCACGAGGTCCACATTCCCGGTGGCATTCAGGTTGGGATCATCGGGGAGAGTTATGCCGCCGTTGTTCTTGATCAGTGGATTGTCGATGTCACTCCGACTCCAGAAGAGCGTGCCGCGCACGCCGAGCGGGCCGCCCGTGCGCACTTCGACGAAGCCGTTGAGCACGAGTCCTACCTTCGCGGCATCGCCGTAGTCTTCCGTGGGCACGTTGGCGCCGGCGGCGACGCCGATTCCTATGCCGGGCCCCTGCGCCAGCGACGGCGCGGGAGCGGCGGCAAATGCGCCGAGTCCGAACAGGGCAGTGAGCAGATATGTAGCACGCATCGCTGGACCTCGAATACTGGTTGAAGAGCTGCGCGAACCGGCTGTTCGCGACAACGGGAGCGACCGCGGTCGAGCCCGCTCCAGAGTTGCCGGAGCGAGCGTCGTCACGCGATCAATCTCGCGAAGGTCCAGCATCAACGCACAGGTCGGGCCGTGGCGACGACCGACGCGGATTGCGCGTCATCCAGCACCCTGACGGCAGAGCTACCGCGCGGCCGGTCGGCGGTTACCAGCCGTTACGCCGACGCCCCTCCGCTCTCACTCCGCCACGCAGTCCTTCCTCGCTCCGGTCGCCGCGGCGATCTCCGCCCAGTCGAGCGCGGCTATTCCGGCGTCGATGTGAGCCGCCAGCAGCGCGCCCGCGTCGGTCAATCAGCTCGAGCTGCTCCTCCGGCGTCATCCCGTCCGGAGAGAGGTGCACGCCGCCTACTGCGGCCTGCGGTGTATATTCGGCAGCATCCGCAACCCCGGGAGGAACGAGAACCATGCCGCGCTATGCCGCCTTCCTTCGTGGCGTGAGCCCGATGAACGCGAAGATGCCGGATCTGAAGCGCTGCTTCGAGGAGGCCGGATTCACTTCCGTGCGAACGCTCCTTTCCAGCGGCAACGTCGTATTCGACGCGCGCGCCGCGTCGGAGGCATCACTCGAGCGACGCGCCGAGGCCGCGATGGAGAAGGGGCTGGGGCGCGCGTTCCACACGATCGTGCGTCCGGTGAGCCGGCTGACCGAGTTGCTCGAGACCGATCCCTTCGCGCGCTTCCCGCTGCCGTCGAACGCGAAGCGGGTAGTCACTTTTCTACGACAGCCGCACGAAGCGGAGCTGTCGCTGCCCCTGGAGATGGACGGCGCAAGCATCCTGACACTCGACGGTCGCGAGATCCTCAGCGCCTACGTGCCGAGCGCGAACGGTCCGGTGTTCATGACGCTGATCGAGAGGACGTTCGGCAAGATGGTGACGACGCGAACGTGGGAAACGGTGAGGAAGTGCAGCAAGGGGTAGGAGGACGGGGTCAGGTACTTTATGTAGAGGTCCCGGCAGCTTTGCTGCCGGGACCTCTACATAAAGTACCTGACCCCGTCCTCCTACCCCCGGCGCATCGGCAGTTCTCCCGATAGATCATGGTACAGCCCATCGCTATCTTCGCGTTCGCGATCGGATTCGAGCGACGAATGCACTGATGGATATGGATGATGAGGAGGTGCCGATGACATCGAGCTTCAGCCACGCACACGACGACAACCCCGAGACCGTCGCGGCGACGGAGCACGGCAGGGTCGAGCGCTGCCGCCACTGCGGCGCGCTCCTGCTCCATTTCGGGAACGCGGTACTCGCCATGCACGCAACCGACCTCGCGCTTCTCCGTGATGCTGTCGAACGGCATTGCCGCCGCAGCTCGCGAGCCAGCGGGGGACGCTGCATCGAGTTCGTGATGGGCGACTCGGGCGTCGGCTTCGCTTTCGACCGCGCGGAGATCACCGAGCTCGACGCGCTGCTCGAGGAGACGACCGATCAGGTCGCGGCGCGGATGCTGTCCAACGATGGCTTCGAGAGCGCCGGTGGATCCATGCAACTGCCGAAGCCGCTCATTCGGCGGCTGGGGAGGTATCCGGATGCCCGCGCATAGGCCACGGCTCAAGATCATCCGCCGCCTCGGCGTTCAGCTTCCCGGACTCACGAGGAAGAGCGCCGACAAGCGACCGTATCCGCCGGGCCAGCACGGTCAGTCCGGCACCAGGCGTCGCAAGGTTTCCGAGTACCGGCGCCGACTGGAGGAAAAGCAGAAGATTCGCTTTCACTACGGCGTGGGCGAGCGGCAATTGCGGCGCTACGTCGAACGCGCAGGCGCGATGCCGGGCGTGACGACGCACAATCTCTTCACGCTGCTCGAGCGGCGTCTCGACAACGTCGTCTTCAGACTCGGCTTCGCACCTACCATCCCCGCCGCGCGGCAGCTCGTTTCGCACGGGCACATCCGTGTCGATGGCAAGCGCGTGGATCGCCCCTCGTACGGCCTCCGCGCCGGGGAGACGATCTCGCTCTCCGAAAGAGCGTCGCAGCGCGCTTCGATCCAGGAAGCGCTCGCTGCGGAACCGCTGGTGAAACTGCCGAGCTTCCTCGCGCTCGAGCCGGGAAACTCGAGCGTGGGACGCGTGATCGACCGGCCCACGCGCAACGACGTGCCATTCGCGGTGGTCGACGCCGCGGTGGTCGAGTACTACGCTCGCTAGCTCTTCACGGAACGACCCTGACTTTCTGACCACTTCCGTCGCTGCTCGTGGAGCAGTCACATCCTGTCGGGCTTAATTCCGATTGTTTTTGTCGGGATTAGCCCATATATTCGCCGCGATGCCAGCCATACAATCCCAGATAGCAATCCGAGCGAGAGCGCCTATGCAGGTACGGCTCACCCGGCGCGAGCGAGAGGTGCTCGCACATATCGCCGCTGGAATGAAGAGCAAGGAGATCGCCGCCGCGTTGGGCGTCAGTCTGAGCACCATCAACACCCACCGCGAGCACCTCGCGAAGAAGCTCTCCACGTCGTCGGTGGCCGCCCTCACCCGCTACGCGCTCGACAACGGGATCACGGGCGGCGATTGATCGACGACGACGGCGGCCTTCTTCACTTCCCCTGCGTTGCGGCCGTCGTGGCCCGCCCTGACAACCACGCCCTGAAGCTCTCGTCGGCCTCGGCGAGCCCCTGCAGTCCGTGTCTGGCGAACACTTCGTCGATCGGTCTGGCAGCGATCTGCGCGTCTATCAGCTCTCCGATGAAGCCGTAGCCGTCGCGAGCGAAGAACGTCCCGAGCGCCGCTGACTCGGCGGAGTAGAGCAGCCGACCCGTCAGAGCGATCCTGCCATCGCCACCGCGCGCTCCACCGCGAGATCCGCGACGACCGCCGCGCATCCCGCCCATTCCACCCATCCCGCCGCGACGGCCACCGCCCATCCCCGGCGTTCCACCCGGGGGCATGCCAGCGCCGCCTCCACGCATCCCGCCTTCGCGCCCTCCCGCGAAGTCACCGCCACCCGATGACGCGAGCTCCGAAATGGACGAGCTGCGCATCACGAGAAATTCCACTAGAGGTATGATGCCCGTCTGATGCGCCGCGAGGGACGACGTGAACGCTTCCGCCGATGCGGAGTCCGCGAGCTGTGCCAACATCTCGACCGACCAGTCGGGTACGCGCAGGTCGGGCGCGCGTCCGCTCGCAACCATCGGCGCGGCCTTCGTGTCGGTGACACGGTTCGCATGCGCCGAGAGCCATGCGCGGATGGCGGGTGCGATCATCCTGGCGGAGTACATCCCGTTCATCATCGCGCTGCTGGCGCCGCTCGCATTCCTGTCGCGCTGCCCAGCGATTCTCGAATCGCCAACCAGGAGATCGACCACGATTCCCGAATCGGAAGACGTCTCCGGAGGGAATGCCGCGGGCGGCGGCGCACTCGCTTCGCCGTCCTTCGCGTTCCTGTCCCTCATGGCTGGAGCGCGCCGAACCCGCACCACGAGAGGCGCGAGCGTGTCGCCCGGGAACAAGCTCGACATCATCGCCGCGGCGCGCTCGAGCGACGGCTGCACCCGCGCGAGGTCGGCACCCGACGGAGCGGAGAGCTGGTAGCCGGTTCCTCGCACCACCCACGTGGAATCGGTGCCGGAGACTCGCAGCTCGGCGTTCGCTGGCGGTTGCAGCACTGCGGGTGCTGTTTCGGGTGAAGCGTGGCTGGACGCGCAGCCGGAACTCGCGATCGTCACTCCGATGACGACGACGTACAGTAAGCGATTCATGAAAAGTTCTCGTTGAAGGGAGCAGCTACCCACCACACCATTACAACAGATCGAGCAGGAAAAACGTTGTCGCGCGGCTGTCTCCGTATGCGTACTCAGCAGCGGTGGAGTCTCCCGATTCGGTGGATCCGCCTGTAACTTCTGCGAAACAGCTACGGAGCCGACGAGCTCCACATTTCCGCCCTCACTCTCTCACCATTCCGTCATGCCGTCACACGCTTCTGCCCGCCACGTCCGCTGGACCGACCTCCCAAAGGAGTCCGTCACCGAGCAGCTCTCGCGACGACTCGTGACCGGGGAGCGCGTGATGCTCGCGCAGGTGTACCTCGAGAAGGGATGCATCGTTCCGAAGCACTCGCACGAGAACGAGCAGATCACCTGGATCGTGGAAGGAGCACTGCACTTCCGGCTCGGCGAGAACGGTGAAGAAGAAGTGACGGTGCGGGCGGGCGAGGTACTGCACATCCCGTCCAACCTCCCGCACCAGGCCGAGGCGCTCGAAGACACGCTCGACGTGGACATCTTCAGTCCGATCCGGCAGGACTGGCTCGATCACACCGACAGCTACTTTCACTCTGGCGGGAAGCGCTAGGCGGGAATCGAGGTGTCGATGACGCGATCGCGCAGCCGGCCAATCGAACTTCGAGCGCACCGTGGGCAGTAGCGCGGTCGTCGTCGCGGGTACGCCGCAGGACGACGTACCCGCGCTCGCGGCGCGGGTTGCGCAACTCTCCGGTGAGGGTGCACTCGACGTGTTCCGCCGCGCCACCGAGCTCGAGCGCGAGGGCCGGTCAGTGGTTCACCTGGAGCTCGGCGCGCCTGATGTCGATGCGCCGCCCCACGTCGTTGACGCGGCAGTCGCCGCGCTGCGTGCCGGAGATGCACGCTACGTGGCGCCGCAGGGAATCGCGGAGCTTCGTGCGGCGATCGCCGCCGACGTGCGCTCGCGCGGCGTGGAGGCCGACGCAGATCAGGTCATCGTGACGCCGAGTGCGAAGACCGCGGTGTTCTATGCGATGCTCGCGAGCGTGGAACCCGGGAGCGAAGTGCTCGTGCCCGACCCGGGCTTCCCGATCTATCCGTCCGCGGCGCGATTCGCCGGAGGGGTGCCAGTGGGGTACGCGCTCGATGCGAACAATGCACCGGACGTGGACGACATCGCGTCACGAATCGGAGCACGCACGCGGGTGCTCTGCCTCAACTCCCCCAACAACCCGACAGGCGGCGCGCTCGATGCCACCGCGATGGCGCGCCTCGCAGAGCTGGCCGAGCGCCATGACCTGCGTGTCATCACCGATGACATCTACTCTCGCCTGGTCTTCGAAGGCGAGCGCGCGCCCACCATCGCCGCCTTCGACGGCGCGCGCACGCGCACCATGCTGGTGGACGGCTTCTCGAAGACGTGGGCCATGACGGGATATCGACTCGGCTATCTCGTGGTGCCGCGTCCGTGGGTGGAACCGCTCGTCACGATGTGCGTGAACGGGCACACGTGCGTGCCTCCGTTCGTGCAGCGCGCCGGTATCGCGGCGCTCACCGGTCCGCAGGACATGGTGACGGCGCAGATAGCAGCGTATCGCGCGCGGCGCGACGTGCTGGTGCGCGGGCTCGATGCGCTCGATGGTGTGCACTGCCCCGCCCCGTCCGGCGCGTTCTACGTCTTCCCGGACTTCTCCGCGATACTCGGCGAGCGCGGACTCACTTCACGCGACTTCGCCAACCTGCTGCTGGAGGAGCATGGCGTGGCAGTGATAGACGGCGCTGCGTTCGGCAAGCGTGGCGAGGGTCGCATCCGGATCTCGTTCGCGTCTGCGCAGGCCGATCTCGATGCAGCGCTCTCGCGGATCGGCACGGCGGTAGCGGCGCTGGCCATCTGACGAATTCGCAGTCATCTACCTATTCACGACAACGGAACACCATGTCGCACCTGGACGATCGGTCGCTTCTCGAGGTATTGCTCGACTCGTGGGATCGGAATAGCACGATCCTGCTCAACCTCCTTCACATGATCCCGGACGGCGGCCTCGAGACGAGGCCGATGGAAGGAAGTCCATCGGTCGAGGAGCTGTTCGCACACATCCATCACGTACGCCTCGACTTCGTCAGGGAGGACACGCCCGAGTTCGCGGGAGAGCTCCCCAGATCAGAGTGGGAGCCCGGCTCCGACCGCGAGGTGATGGCGCGGCTGCTGCGAGAGAGCGCTCAGGTGGTGCGCGATGCGGTACGGAGCAGAGTCGAGGCGGGACGCGACATGGACACACACTTCGACCATCCGATCCTTTTGCTCCAGCACCTGATCTGGCACGAGGGCTACCATCACGGTCAGATCAAGCTGGGCCTCAAGCTGGCGGGCCGCCCGATCACCAACGAGCAAGCGGGCCCGCTCACGTGGAGCGTCTGGATGAAGAAGAGCGGGAGCACGCCTGGCGCCGCGCCAATTATCTGACTAAAGTCAGATATGCGTTTCGACCTCACAGCCGGCGTCGCCGTCCTCGAGCGGACGCCGCGCGCACTGAGCGTACTCCTTGGCGGGCTGCCGGATTTCTGGACCACGCCGAACGAGGGTCCCGGCACGTTCAGCGCCTTCGACAACGTCGGCCATCTCATCCACGGCGAGCGAACCGACTGGATTCCGCGCGCGCGGCTCATCCTGGCGCGCGGAGCGGATCGGCGCTTTCCACCCGTCGACCGCTTCGCGCATTACCACGAGAGCGACGGGAAGACGCTGGCCGAGCTGCTCGACGAGTTCGCGCGCCTGCGGGAGGAGAACCTGGCCACGCTCGCAGGATGGCATCTCACGGATGCCGAGCTAGAACTGGAGGGTGAGCATCCAGCGTTCGGACGCGTGACACTGCGACAGCTCCTGGCTACCTGGGTGGCGCACGACCTCGGGCACCTGGCACAGACGGCGCGAGTGATGGCGAAGCAATATCGCGAGGCGGTGGGGCCGTGGCGCGCGTACCTGCCGATCCTGGACCGCGAAGCGCATCCATCGGCGCAGATAGCGGAGTTGGCGGGAGACGGGTTGGAGGCGCTGAAGAATCCATGACGGAAGCACCGCCAGTGATGCTCGTGACGGGCGGCAGTCGTGGGATCGGTGCCGCCACCGCGCGCCTCGCGGCCGAACACGGCTACGCGGTGTGCGTGAACTACGTACGCTCCGGCGACGCTGCGGCGAGCCTGGTGCACGAAATCGAGGCGAGCGGCGGGCGGGCACTCGCGGTGGCCGCCGACATGGCGCGCGAGGAGGACGTCATCCGACTCTTCGCGGAAGTGGACCGCACGCTCGGCCCCGTGCGCGTACTCGTGAACAACGCCGGCACGCTCGAGCGGCAGATGCGCGTGGAGGATATGAGCGCCGCGCGGCTTCAGCGCGTGCTCGCGACGAATGTGGTGGGTGCCTTCCTCTGCGCGCGCGAAGCGGTGAGGCGGATGTCCACACGTCACGGCGGCGCGGGCGGCGCGATCGTGAACGTCTCATCGGCGGCTGCACGGCTTGGTTCCGCCGGCGAGTACGTGGACTACGCGGCGTCGAAGGGTGCGCTCGACACCATGACGATCGGGCTCGCACGCGAGGTCGCGGCGGAAGGGATTCGGGTCAACGCGGTTCGCCCGGCGTTCATCCGAACGGAGATCCACGCCCAGGGCGGAGAGCCCGGTCGCGTGGATCGCATTGCGCCATCGGTGCCGATGCGGCGAGGAGGAGAAGCGGAGGAAGTAGCGCGGGCAATCTTGTGGCTCGCATCGGACGAGGCGTCATACACGACCGGCGCATTCGTGGACATCGCCGGCGGGGCGTGATCGATCGCGAGAGACCGGCGGGCCAAGAGACGGGCGGCAATTGGACGCGCAACGTGAGCCGCCGACTCGGAGCGTGCACCACGGATCAGGAACGATCGCGCGGCCTGAAGTCGATCCGCCGCTTCTCCACGATGCTGTCACCGCGCAACTCACCTTCCACGAGCTCGTAGCCGAGCAACGCGAAGATGCGACCGTCCACGAAAAGGGGGCGGGCATTCCCGTACCAGTCGACGCACGACGTCTTGCACGCATCGTTGCCCTCATCTGCATGCGAATCGAGTTTGCCGAGTGGCACGAACGCAGTGCCATCGTTGCGCACGAAGAGCAGCGCCGCCGAGACGTCGTACAGACTTTTGTAGCCGTTACGACCGGCGCCGGCGATTGGAAGTCCGAAAATTCCTGCATCACCCATGTCACTGTCCGCACGATAGTAGAAGCCGTGGCTGCGCGTTTCCCCTTCGGATGCATCGCGCAGAAAGTAGTGCTGAGCCAGAGCGGGCGAGTCACCGAGCCGCACCGCGGTAATGTGCAGGTCGGAGGTATCTCTCCCGATCACCACCGCATTGCCGCCGAGCGCATCGAGCCGGCTCACTTCATAGCGCAACCCGAGACGGGTGGCCTTTCCAGTCGCGAGCGATACCACGAAGAGAGTGGCGCCAGCGGTGTCCGCGGATTCCCACGATCCGCCGTCCGCGTAGAGCAGATGCCCCGCTACGAAACGGTCCACGAGCGGTCGCATAGTCATCGGCTCCGGCAGAGGAGTGTACGCGTCAAGCGGCGCTTCGGTGGCTCCGTCGTCGAAGCGCGCGAGCGGAAGCCGGAGAAGCGCGAGCCCGGCGCCGGGGCGTTCGGCGGACCACATGCGATCGCCGCGTCCTTGCGTGCGGAGCAGAACATTCAACTCGCCGTCATGCTCCAGGAACGAGAACTGATCGATGGGCAGACCTGCGATCCGGAGCCCGGTCGGCGGCCTCGAGTCGAGCGGTATGCGAGAAAGAAGGGAGGCCGGTTGGAGAAATGCGCGCGCGGAGTCCTTCCCGGACGAGTCCGCAGCATAGTCGAACGTGGATGCCAGGTACACCGCGTCGCGCGATATGAAGAGCGATCTGTCGTAACCGCCGAAGATGATAGTGGACTCGCACTGCAGCTCCGGCTTCGCCAGCTCGCACGACGTGATCGAATGCATCGTCTCGATCGAAAACGGATCGACGAGTCCCGCAGGGCGGTAGGTGTGGAGCTGCATGGCAACAGGGCGAAACCGGCCGGTATTCCACGAGACGCCGTCGCGCGGCTCCTTGCTCGGCTCCCATCTCCCGAGGGAGGGAAGCATCCCAAGCGGGTTCGCCGTATCAGCGCGGACCGGCGACGGCGAATAGAGGATGAGCCGCGATCCCAGCAACCGCGACGAGTAATTGCGCGACGAGTAGTAGTCGTTGCTGCGCAGGTGATACGTATCGCGATATGCGAACTTCCCCGAGTTAGAGATGTCGAAGAGGCCGATCTCCAGTCCGGCGGGACGGGAGTCGTAGCCCACGACGATCACCTTGTCACCCGAGACCAGGAGCTCGTCGTACCAGGTGGCAGCTCCATTCCTGTTCGGCCCCGACGCATCAATCATGTCCACAGGCCGCAGACTTCCGCGACTCAGGTCCACCGTGAAGATCCGGCCGCGACGCAGTATCACGAGGTGCTTACCGTGACGCTTGACTATGGCACCCTCGTCCACGCCCGCGACCTGGTCGTTCGTAACGGATTGGCCGTCGACGGCTGGAGGAGAGACAACGATTTCCTGGAGCTGAAGCAGCGACTCACAGAGAGGCACATCCAGCTTCACAACGAGTCCACGGCGCAGCACGAGCGAGATGCTGTCGGCGTCGAAGCCGACGCGGCGCACCCGCACCGTCACCAATTCCGGGTTTGAGAGACGTTCGGGGGGAACTCTGAGGTCGAAGCTCCCCCCTGCGTCGCTCCGAACTCCGAGAGCGAGGGAGGGAATGTAGATCTGCGCACCAGCGATCCGGGCGCGGTCGACATCCCCCTGATAGTGGACGATTCCACGCAGGACAGCTTCACCGGCTGCTGACGCCGACGAATCGACAGTCAGGGCGATGTGCCTCGTGCACGGCCGCGGCGCCGGCTGACGCCGAAGCCGCTCGATGACGATCTCCCGGAGGTAACCAGCGAGCTCGGAGTCCGACCGGAACTCGACGAGCGCCGGCCCGGTCACACTCTGTGCGGGAAGCCGCAAAGCAGTCAACGTCATTACTGCGCCCGCAATCAGTACGCAGCGTCGACTCGCATGGCTTCCTGGATGGCGCATGCACATTGAATGCAGAAAGTCGGCACCGAGCGCAAGAGCGGACGCCGAACGAGACCCGTTGCCCGCTCCCCGCATCACGAGCTATCCTGATCTCCACTGAAATCATGGGACGGAGAAGAGATCGCATGACTGGTTCGCTGACGGGCAAGGTCGCAATAGTCACCGGCGCGAGCGCCGGAATAGGTGCAGCGAGCGCACGTGCGCTCGCTGGTGCCGGTGCACGAGTGGTGCTCACCGCCCGGCGCGGCGAGCGGCTGGAGGCGCTGGCGGAGGAGCTGCGCGCGTCGGACGAGGAGCCCGTGGTCGTGGCGGGCGACGCGCGAGAGGAGGCGACCGCGCGCGCCGTGGTGGAAGCCGCGATGAGCGCGGCCGGCCGGATCGATATTCTCCTCAACAACGCCGGGATGGGGATCTACGGAAATCTCGTCGATACGAGCGTCGAGGAATACGACGAGATGATGGACACCAACATGCGCTCCACCTTCCTCTTCACCCGTCACGTCGCACCGGTGATGATCGCGCAGAAGAGCGGGACGATCCTGATGCTCTCATCGATGGCCGGCAAGTACGGCTTCTCCGGCGAGGCCGTCTACTGCTCCACGAAGTTCGCGCAGGTGGGCTTCGCGCAGGGGCTCGACAAGGAGCTGCGCCCGCACGGCATCAAAGTCGGCGCGATCTGTCCGGGCGGCGTGAAGACGGAGTTCGCGCTCGGCCGGGGTCGCACCGAGGAGGGAGTAGCCCAGTCGCAGATGCTGGAGCCGAGCGACGTTGCAGCGGCGATACTGCTGGCATGCACACAGTCGGCGGGGTCGAGGATAATCGAGATTCAGATGCGGCCGATGGTGGAGTCGCTTACATAGGAGATCGGACGACAATGGCATCGCAATCCCCCGAGAAGATGATGGCCGCCGTGACCGAGTCGATGCGCGAGCGCACGGGTCGAACGTTGGAGGAGTGGGTCTCCCTCGTTGCTGCAAGTGAAGTCGACCCGCTCGATCAGAATGCCGTGCGTCGCTGGCTGAAGAGCGAGCATGGAATTCCGCAGAACTCACGCTGGGCCATCGCCGACGCCGCCGCGCGCGCGGCGGGATGGGAGCGACCGGAGACCGAGGAATACATCGACCAGCAGTACTCCGGCGCCAAAGCCGGGCTCCGCTCCATCTTCGACCGGCTGCGCGCTGCGATCGAAGTGCTCGGTGACGACGTCACCATGGAAGGCCGCTCGACGTACACGCCATTCGTGCGGCGTCGGCAGTTCGTCGCGATAGCCGCGGCGACGCGCAGCCGGGTGGACGTGGGGCTACGCTACACGGATGCGCCCAGATCGAAGATGCTCACGAGCGGCACGGCGCCGGGACAGGCCACGCACAAGCTGTCGCTGACGGCGCCGGAGCAGGTGACGGAAGAAGTGGAACGTCTTCTGCGCGTGGCGTACGATCAGAACGGCTGAGCAGCCAAGGAACTGAACGGCGAACGACTTCAACCATGGGGCACACAGGAGCGGTATGTCCACTACTCGATGACTATCAAGAGACTGGACCACATCAGCGTCGTCGTCGACGACCTCGAGGGCGCCATCGACTTCTTCACCGTGCTCGGCATGACGCGCGAGGGCGAGGCGCGGGTCGAGGGACCGTGGGTGGACCGCGTCAACGGAATCGAAGGTGTCCAGGTCGACATCGTCATGTTGCGGACTCCGTATGGGAATGGGCGGCTCGAGCTGACGAAGTTTCGCAATCCGGAGCTGATCGAGATCGAACCGGCGATCGCTCCGCCGAACACGCCAGGCCTCCGGAGCGTCATGTTCGCGGTCGAAAGCGTCGACGACACAGTCGCTCGCCTGCGCGCCAATGGCGCAGAGCTCGTGGGCGAGGTTGCGCAGTACGAGGACAAATACAGGCTGTGTTACATCCGAGGTCCCGCGGGGATCATCGTCGCGCTGGCCGAGGAGCTCTTCTGAAGCGTTCGCTGTCTTGGGAGAGAACGGCAAGCGCTTCGCTCTGACGTGCTACTGGCCGCCTGTCAGGCGGCGCACTGGTCAGGCGGCGATTGACAGCAGCACCCGGCCGATGTCGCGCGGTGATGCGCCGGTCGCGAGCAGTCCGCGTACCAGCAGGTCGAGCGAGACGCTCGGGTCACCGGCCTCCATCTTGGCCACGCGTGACTGGCTCGAGCCCAGGCGCTTCGCGAGCACCGTTTGAGTCCAGCGCCGCCGCTGGCGCAGCTCGCGCAGCTTCATGCTCAGGGAGAGGTGAATCTCGACGAGCTGTTCCTCCTCGGGAGCAAGTCCGAGGAATTCGGCCGGCGAGCCGACTTTCCAGCCAGCGGCTTCGAGGCGCTTCTGCTTCTTGCGGTCCATGTCTACCTCTCTTCCGTAGCGGAGTCGTATGCCCGAAGACGACGTTTGCAGTTCTCGATGATACGACGTGGAGTCGTCAAGGTCGTCTTGGCGAAGACGTCGAGTATCACGATCGCATCGATATCGATGCGATAGATGATCCGCCAGCTTCGATTCTCATCCTGAATCCGAAGCTCGTTACACCTCGCCCCGATGCTCGGCATCGGACGCGAATGCGGCAGCGCGAGACGTTCGCCTTCCTGCAGTCGGCGCAACAGAGCTCCAGCCTCGACTCGCCCGGCTCGTGAGAATGGTGGCGTCTTCACCTCGCCACGGAGCCAGACGAGCGGTTTCTCCGGTGGCGACATGGCAATATATATCATATCTGACATAAGGACAAGAGGTGTTTCACAGCCCGTCGGAGGTCTAGCCGGACGGTCAAGATATGTTCGGCCGCTCAGCCGACCTTCATCCGAATCGCGCAGGTCGTCTCGATACCACGCGCTGGGAGAGCTGGAGAATCACGTCATCGATACCGCGGGGCAGAGCCCGGGCGACACGCTCGCGGCGGTGGAATCGGCGCTGGCGAGCGGGAGCTTCAGGCTCGGCGCCTGAGTGGAGCGGCTCACGCGAACCTCGCGCCGCCCGGACGGGGCGCGGGAGGCCGAGGGGTTCTTCTGGCGCAACGGTTGCCAAACCACTACCATGAGCGTTGCATTTTATGTATTGCAGTCGTTGCTAAATCACTACCGCACGTATTGCGATTTGACTACTGGCGTGCCTGTCTGGACCAACCGGGCAGTCGACAGCCCCAACCGGGTGATCTACCGCCCCAGCCACCTTGGCGTTTGCCCCGCCAGAACCCAATAGTCCACAATGACTTACGCGCCTCGGGTAGTGGATCGGGAGCTCGTGACACGGCTCGAGTCCATCGGCGCCGTGGTGATCGAGGGACCAAAGCGTGCGGCAAGACAGCCACGGCTCGACAGGTGGCGCGCAGCGAAGTGCTACTGGACGTGGACGAGAACGCGCGACGTGCAATCGAGATAGATCCGAAGCTCGTGCTCGATGGACCGACGCCGCGCCTCATCGACGAGTGGCAGCTCGAGCCCACGATCTGGAACTACATCCGCCGCGCCGTCGACGACCGCGGTGCGTCGGGGCAGTTCATCCTCACCGGATCCGCCGTACCCACCGACGACATCACCCGGCATACCGGGGCCGCGCGGCTGACGCGGCTCCGCATGCGCCCCATGTCGCTCTTCGAGACGGGACGAAGCACCGGCGCCATCTCGTTGAGCGACATGCTGGCCGGGACACCGGTGCGGAGCCCGGATCCGGGGCTCACTATCCGTGACATCACGGAGCAGGTAGTGATCGGCGGTTGGCCCGCCAATCTGAACCGGACAGTTCCGCAGTCCGTGCAGGCGGTTCGAGATTACCTGGAGGAGATTCGGCGCGTCGACGTTCGACGAGTCGACCAGACGACCCGCGATCCCGTCAAGGTAGGCCGGCTGCTGCGCGCCCTCGCGCGCCACGTCTCGACGGAGGTAACGATCGCCACGCTGAGCGCCGACGCCGGCGGCGGCGATGGCAAGCTCGCCCGCGACACCGTGACCGATTATCTGACCGCGCTCGAGCGTTTGATGATCATCGAGGACCAACCAGCGTGGGCGCCCCATCTGCGCTCTCGATCCCGCGTGCGCAGCTCGCCGAAACGCCACTTCGTGGATCCCTCCATCGCCACGGCGGCATTGCGAGTGACACCCGAGAGACTTCTGACGGATCTCCAGCTCTTCGGCCTACTCTTCGAATCCCTGGTGATCCGCGACCTCAGGATCTACGCGCAGGCCGCCGACGCCATGGTACTGCACTACCGTGACAACACCGGTCTCGAGATCGAATCGATAGTCGAGGGAGCGAACGGCAAGTGGTGCGCGTTCGAGGTGAAGCTGGGCCAGGGCAAGGTGGATGAGGCGGCAGCCAATCTACTGACCTTCGCCGAGCGGGTGGACACGAAGAAGAGCGGCACACCGTCGATGCTCGGCGTCATCACAGGGACCGGCTATGGATACACGCGCCCCGACGGGGTGGCGGTAATTCCGATAGGTGCGCTGGGTCCGTAAAGGGCAGAGCGGTAGACGACCGCGAGGTCGTGTTTCTCTACCGTAACCCTTCCGAACGGGCCTGCATTGAAAACATTGCTGCAATAAGGGGCCGTTTTTGCAAACAACACTGCAATAAGAACGGGACACAGACATGGCCGTCGTGCAAAATCGAGATGGCTTGCCGCGCTAGGCACTGAAGAAACTCCAGCCCCGCCCCTCCCCCAGCAACCGCGCCCGCCGCCGCTCGAGATACCTGCGCGCTCGATTGTCCGTCGTCAGCGAGATGGCGCGCTCGTACACCGCCGCTGCCTCACCCTCACGCCCCGCCTCCGCCAGCAGATGCGCGCGCGTCGCCCACGCGGGCTGGAAGCGCGCTGCGGCTTCATCCTCGATCGCATCCAGCGCCTCGAGGCCGGCCCCCGCACCCTCCACGCGCCCCACCGCCGCCGCGTACGCGACACGCGCGCCGAGCGTCGGCGCGATCGAGAGGAGCGCGGCATGGAGCGTCCGCAGCGCGCGCCAGTCGGTCACGCCGGACGTGGCGCGCGCGCAGTGGACGGACTGGATCGCGGCCTCGATCTGGAAGCGGCCCACCCGTCCGAGAGCGTGTGCGCGATGGAGGTAGCGCTCGCCGAGCGCGATGAGCTCCGCGTCCCACAACGAAGGATCCTGCTCATCGAGCGGCACGAGCTCGTCGCCCGTTCCGCGCGCGGGGCGGCGCGCGAGGGAGAGCGAGATGAGCGCGGCGAGGCCCAGCGCCTCCGGCTCGTCGGGGAGCAGATCGGCGAGCGTGGCGGCGAGATAGTGCGACTCGGCGGCGAGCGAATCGCGCGGCTCGGTGCCGGCTACGAGTGGGAAGTCGATCGCGTACGCGCCGTAGATCGCCTCGAGCACGGGCGCGATGCGCTCCGCCATCTGGCCGCGCTCGGGTACGACGAAGGGGATGCGCGCGTCGTGGATGCGGCGCTTGGCGCGAACGAGCCGCTGCGCCATAGTCGCCGCCGGAACCACGAACGCGCGTGCGATCTGGCCGGCGTCGAAGCCGAGCACCACCTGGAGCATGAGCGGCGTTCGCACCGCGGGATCGA
>Ga0182744_1002282_pt1 | contig 15872 bp, 14 predicted proteins | sample eDN3rd30CKraftMG_FD_128525 | JGI IMG/M metagenome (GOLD analysis project Ga0182744, IMG submission 128525) | Enriched Miracle-Growth compost microbial communities from Emeryville, California, USA - eDNA 3rd pass 30_C Kraft MG (version 2) (version 2) ...
AAACAGAGCTCCCTACTACTTTTTGATGAAAGCACGGTAATGGCACTGGCATCATCCGATTATGACAATACGGATAAAGTATTGGCTCCTTGGACGATGAAAGGTTACCTTATCGACGAGTGGGAAGTAAACAAGGCCGAAATTACCGAATTTCCCCTCTTTGTTGGTGCACAAGCAATCTCCCATATGCATGTTGGTTTAGGAAAAGATGCCACCAACTTATATATCCGTGCAAAAGTGACCGATCCTACGGCTATCCATGCCGAAAAAGATCAGGTACTGGGCGACGGTATTTACATATACATCGATGCTCCTAACCTATCCTTACGAGACGTCGATGCCGGTGTGACGAAGATATGGGTATCATCCACTGGAAATGTTATCCGCTGGGATGGTAAGGAAGGACAGTGGGTAGCAGGTGCATCTGAAAGCCTGAAGGCCACTGTTACAGAAACCACAGATGGTTATGAAATCAACTTAACCGTTCCGAAAGATAAACTGGTTCGTTTCAATGATCAAACCATTCGTTTCGCAGCCGGATTTTCAGATTATACCCGTGCAGACGTTGGCCATACGGAATTATTATCGTTATGTGAAGATTTACGCTCTAGTACGTGGCTGGGAGTTCATTTTAAATAAAAAGCATCATTAAAAAGAGGGGGATTTTCCCCTCTTTTTAATGATTTTTAATCCCCACACCAATCCAAGCACCACCATGACAACGATTCCACCCAATTCCCAAAACCTGCGATACGTTTGATGAATATGGATAGCCGTATCGGTGCCTACGTAGTTTAAGGATGCCCAATACCAAGGATTTCGATACCGTCCTTTATTTTGCTGTAAGAATTGACGCTTAGCCTGCAACAATGCCTTGGCAGGGTGCCCGCAACGATCTAACGCTTCATAGAACAACTGCATCAGCTGTGCAGCTACCTGATCATCGACCGGCCATTGCGCGGCAATAACACCAGCAACACCTTTACTTAAAAAAGCTTTGTTCAAACTTTCCAAGCCTTCGGATGCTACGATGGCCCCTTGTGCGCTCTCACAAGCAGAAAGCACCACCAAAGCCGACCGCATCGGCACATATGCCAGTGCATCTAAGGTCAGTTTATTATCCAGTACCAGATAGGGCTCCGAATCTCCATGAGCCACCACGTGTGTTGCTAAATGCAAAATGCCCGGTGTACTCAGGTGATTCAATAAGGCTTCGCGGGTAGCTTGATCATTGGCAAAAACCCGACTCCGATAATGGCTCGCAATCCATTTCCGTTCGGCATCTACAAAATGTAAATCTGGAAAGCCATCGCCATGTTTTGCCTTGGCAAATAGGAGTATCTCGGCATCCTGGGCTTCCGAACGGCGTTGCTGATAGTCCAATAATAGCGAATAGCTGTATCCAATGGCATGATCTTCTGCTATAAATCGGCCATCACGCATACATGCATCCATCGGTAATCGAAAAAGTAATCCGTCTAAAGATAGAACGATCGACGTATCTCTTTCCCAGTCAATCGGCAACAAGCGGTTCAGTAGATCCATAGATGCGCGTGCATATTGCCGAGGGTTCTGTTCGTACACATGGGGGTCGTGTGCAAAATAGCGTGTAATAAATCCCGATACATCCATGGCTTGCCATTGTTCCCGAGTTATCCTCAAACTGGTAGCCGTGGCATGGCTTACCGTTACGATAAAAGAGTTTCCAGCCTCGTTAATAAAATAACTGACATAGCTTTTCAGATAACTTGCTTGCAACAAAAACCGTTTAAAATCCGCTAGGTCAACAACCGAAAACTGCTGTTCAAAATACCGTTCATCTAGCTGAAACTGAAACTTGAGATCAGCTATCTGCGATTTCAAATCTTGTATTCGTTGGGGGTCTGTTGTGGTAACGAGCATATGATTTAATTGGCGCAGTTGTTCTTTTACTACCTGTACTTCCCCATCTGCCATTTGCTCCCATTTATCACTTCGTTTACGCTCCGTTAACAGCTGCCTCGCTTTAGACAGCTCAATAGCCCAGAGCATTTGTAACGCATATGCTTGGCGTTTCATCTCGTTGACTTCCGCCTCATAATGATTCCACAAAATAGCCAGGTACTCTTCGAGGATTTGCCTGTTCCACCTCGAATTTTTGTAGTTACTGGCTTTGCTTACAATCAGTTGTTGTGTTTGAAAATCATTCTCAATGGTCTTTTGATAATAGTAAAGGCACGAATCAGTATCTTTAGTCTCAAAACTGCGAGCCAAACCATGTAAGGCATGGGTATATGTATAATCAGACACATAACGCCACGTCGTGTCGCCCTGCAAGAGCCACAAAGCCCGATGGTAATTGCTGATCGCTTCTTCCGGTTTTTCCTTCACCTGTAAATCGCCACGAGCCACCCAGTATTTGGCTTTCTCCCGATTTTTGGCGCGTGGGAAATGCGCATCAACCATGGAGATCGCTTTTGTTAAGCCGGCAATTGCTTCGACCCGATGTTCGTTTCCCGCATCCAGCTCGCTTTTTAACCGGAGGGCTTCGGCATACCACAACAGCGTATCTTGCTTTCGGGAGCTTTGTTGTAAAATGGCCAACGCCCGTTTGTTATACAGCGAAGCCGAGTCAGGCAGATGGCTATCCATATAAGCCTGGCTCAATGTATTGTACAAGAGCGCCGTTACAGCCGAATCGGTAGCGGTATACATCAGCCCCCGGTGTACGGTGGTGTAAACACTATCTACCCAATCTTTTTGTTGATAAGCGAGTGCCAAATTATTATACAGCGCAGGCAAATACGCCTTTTTACCTGTTTCTTTCGCAATCCGTATGGCCCGTTGATGCAACGCAATCGATTTTTCAATATCGTCAATCCGTGTATATAAATTAGCCAGCGGTTTAGCCATATAGAGTACCTGATCTAAGTTTTTCACCGCATGTTCGGTGCAATAGGCCCAAGCGCGTTCATAATACTGAATGCTACGCAGCACATCACCATGCTCACGCAATACATAAGCTACGTTCAACAACAACCAAGTGTATGATTCCTGGCCAATGGCCGATGTAGGCATCGTTTTCACCTGATTCATGAAGGTATCAGGCGCGTTCACCACTTGTTGTGGGTCATCATAAGTTACATCCAACAAATGATTCAATGTACGAAGAACGGCCTTTTCATCCGTTGGTGCCGGAGCATGTTGCTGAATGGGTCGATCTCCCTCTCGACAAGTGGCCAATAGCATCAAGCTGCCAACAAGCAGCAGCCAAATGAAGAGATGTCTTTTTCTCAAAGCCCTATATTCCATCCATGATTCGTTATAGACGCCAAGCTAAATAAACATGCCACTGCTGGCCGCGACTTGCCCCATAAGCATAGCGGAACCCAATAGAGGGGCCGAAATACACCCTACCAGCAGTAACATCTACAAATGCTTTTGCCGACCATTTATTGCCCAGCTCATCCCAAGCTCCCTGATCCACATGAACGGGATCGAACATGGTTTCCAAGGGTATATAAATCCGCTCTTCATTGTTGTCCATAGATATCCGACCTTCCATCATCCCTCCTATACCCGCCGCTAAAAACGAATTAAAGTTATACCGAATATGTAAAGGCACGATGCGGAGGTTTAATTCATCCGAACGTCTTACTCGATGATAACGATCATAATAAACTTCCGTTTGCCTTACCTGACCATCTTTGTCGACCATTTCTACCGGGACATGCCCCCTTTCAGGGATATCATAGACTGCTTCTTTATACCGCGACGGACTGGCGTATAACTCCAACTGCCAATATAGTTTCCGATAAGGCGCAATCGGTGCAATACCAATACCCAACTGGCCCAACTCCTGAAACTTGCCCGTACGGTCTTTGGGCGACGCGATGAAGCCACCATAACCCGCGAATATAATGGGTGAAATACCCTTTCTAAACCGCCCCGTAGCCCGATTGGTTACAATGGGTTCGTTCTGATCGAATACAATTTTCGTCTGTGCACGAAACGGCTTATTCTCCAGTTTTTTACGCGTTTTTACGCTAAACCGGATGAAACCTTTCGTACTATCCTGATCCGTAATATCCGCCGCTTTAGTGCCCGGCAGGCTGATATCTTTAAAATGGAAAACTAAGGTATCTGTTCCTTTCATAAACTGTCGCCAACAACCCCGATCGGTAGCCGTCGCACAAGAATCACATGCAGGATAAAGGCTCAATAACTGAAAAGTTGTTGGATCTACCTGTTCGGGCAAAAGCATTTCCAGGGTAACGTTTTTAGCATCACCCTCCCCATCGTTTTGAAACTGAACTTTATAAATCAACTCCTTTTTCTTCGCCACCGTACGATAGCTCAACCGCGATTGCTTTAACGACATTTTATTCGGATCGTGCGAAGTGACCACAGGTACTTCCAATTTATGCACCATCGCTTCTCCATTATCCGGCACATACACTCCTGTAATGGTTACAATGGCATTGGTATCAGCCAACATCTCGGGAGTTACATCCAAATTAATAAACGAAAACTGTGGTTCATCGCTTTCACTTTCTACCTCATACTGGGTGATGGTTTGGTAATCACCATATAAAGCCGAAAAATAATCCACCGCCTTGCCTGCTTCGAAAGATTGCTCTTCTTTAATACCATAATCTGGGCTACCGCTGTAAGTCACCATGACCTTAGATATAGTTGCCCACAGCGATTGCATCGCATCGGTATTCATCGGTTCAGTCACCATTTTTTCGTCGTTATAACGCGACTGTCCAGCATATTTCAATCCTTCAGCACCATAAGCTTTCTCGTTGGTTAAAAGAAATACCCGCCCTTTGCCCTGATGTTTAATTCCGGCCACAATTACCATGTCCTGTCCAGGCAGGGCATTGGCGTTCTTAAATAGTTGAAAAACCCCATTCGATCCAAAAAAGTGTTCTTCTACAGGCGATGGTGCTAAGGCCACCCGTTTGGCCGAATCTACTCGAACACCTTTGGCCCTTCGTTTGGGTCGTGGACCATCGTCATAGTTATTTACCACATACAAATTGGCTTGATAGTTACCCGGTTTATTATAATGGTGTGTCGGCTTTTCCTGCACACTGAAATGGCCATCTCCAAAATCCCATAAATAGGTATAGAAGGGCTGGCGCCCACCAGGAATTCCTTTCAATTCGGGTAATATCGGTTCAAATTGCGTCACGCCATCAGCTGTGGAGACCTGAAAATCAGCTAAAACAGTATCTATTGGAACCGCTATATCCGACGTCTGGCCATACAATACACTAAAAGACGACGCAAAACAAAATAAGGTCAGGTAAAAAATTCTCATAAATGATAGCTGTAAATCAGTTTATACTGTAAAGAAACGTTATTTTTTTTACTTTTACATAAAAAGATGCATACCGACCAACGATATATCCTTTACTTGAAAGAAAACAACCCGCTCGGTATTCGGGAAATCTATGAGCGATACGCCGGCCAAGTGAAGCGCTTTATTGTGAAGAACAGCGGCGATGCAGATGATGCCGCCGATATTTTTCAAGAAGCATTGATCGACATATATCATTTGGCTCAAAAACCGACCTTTACACTGACCTGTCCGTTTGAACCTTTTCTCATTACCATCTGCCGAAACAAATGGTTCAATGTTTTAAAAAAAAGAAAGGGCCAACCGGTAACAAACACCTTGGACGATGTATATACGTTCAAACAAGCAGACTTGGGCGATATGGACAGCTATCTAGATGAGGTAGCACGCGAGCAAGCGGTGATGCAAACATTGGAAGAATTGGGCGAACGTTGTAAAGAAATTATCAAGGCATGCATGAGCGATACACCCCAAGATCAAGTTGCCGCCACGCTGGGCTTAACATATGCCTATCTGCGGAAGAAAAAGAGTGAATGCATGCAAACATTGGGAAAAATGGTGAAAGCGCATCCTTTGTTTAGCAATCAAACGCCCACCTAACGAGCAGGAAGATGGAAAAATATTTTGATCAGATTCAAGATTATATTGAAAACCTACTCTCGCCAGCAGAGCGGGAAGCTTTCGAACAGGCGTTGCAGCAAGACGCTGGTTTGCGCGAAGAGACCGCATTGCAACAACAACTCCACCCAATTATTTGCCAGCGTGTACAAGCTGCGCCCGGCGAAGCGCAGTTGCGACAAACATTGGCTAACAACCGGGATTTGTTTCATACAGCAAGTACCGAAGCCAAAACCGAACCACGTGTATTCCAATTAAAAAGATGGGCCATTGGTGTAGCCGTTGCCGCTTGCTTATTGATCGTTTTCAATTTCTTCGGATTGTTTGCTCCTAATTTAACCCAGTTACCCACCCTATCGACCGAAACCGTACGCGGTACCGAACAAGTAAGCACATTGAATCAGGGTATTGAAGCTTTCAATCAAGCGCAATATACAACGAGTGCAGGTATATTTTCAGCATTATGGACACAAGACACCACCCAAGTACGCATGCAATATTATCTAGGATTGAGCTACTTGGGTGGGCAAGATTATACCCAAGCCATTCAAACCTTACAACCACTAGCCGAGGGTACATCCATTTATGTAGATGATGCGGCCTACTTTACCGCTGTTGCCGCTTGGAAAAACAACAATACGGCCAAGGGCTTGCGTTTTGCGCGGCAAGTGTCTGAGGCAAGCGATTATTATGACCGCGCCCAAAAGCTCATCAAGAAAATGGAATAATAAAAAAGCAGCTATCTGCTTGACAAATAGCTGCTATACCTTAGAAGAAGGCATGTTTTTCAGTAGGTTCTACAAGATTAATACATAAAAAACAATTCAAAGAAATTTTTACACCAAAAGGCCTCCAGCTTACACGAAATTAAAATAGGGTAAACAACCTTACCATTACTCTTCATATATCTCTTCCATAGAATGGGCTTTTAAAACAGCTGATTCTTTCTTCTTAGTTTTCTTTGTCCTTGGCCTTTTATAAAATTCAGTGATGGAAGTTTTAAAGAACAATGCTAACAGATATAACTGCTTACAGGTAATATCGGTGTCGCCTTTCTCTATGCGACAGTAGGAAGGTTGCGACATAGCAAGCACACGGGCTACATCTTTTTGGGCATATCGTCTTGCATGTCGTATACGAATGAGGTTTGCACTGATTATACTATTGATGTCATCTGTTTTCATTTTTGAAAAAAGGTTTAAGTTAATCCCAATAACATGCATACCAAATCTGCCTTAGCGCAGATTTGGTATACCTTCATTCAGATAAGATGGCATGCTTTTCAGTAGGTCTTGCAAGGCTACATAATAAAGTACAATCCAAAGAAATTTTTACACCAAATGGCCTCTAGCTTACACGAAAATATTCGCGATCCTCTTTTTTGGGTTTGTTGCTCGTTGTTAGTTACCCCTTATTTATGTGGCTCATTCTCCCTCCATATATGCGTTTTTACCTATACTTTGCCGATAGGTATCCGATAAAAGGCCGTAAAAACAGCTTTTTATCGGAGTATATAGGAATATTACCCGGATATCATACCTATGGAGCACGAACAGGACACGGCTCAGACATAGGGGATGGATAACATTCACCAATACCAATGCGAAGCAGCAGGAAATTGGATATATCAAAACAAAGGCCAGAAAGCGATAAAGGACCTACCCACTTTGTTTAGAATATTTCCAAATAACAGCTTCCAAGACGATACCATACGTTTACTATCTTTTTTTCGTAAATTCGTCGCGCTTTAACGGCTGATAATGAGTGCAGCAAAGCCATAAAAAGCTGGGTTTACTCCAAAGCAGCCCTATGAGTATGTAACATCCGTAATAATCATATTTTAAAAATGGCATTTGACATAGAAATGATCAAAGCGGTTTATGCCCGCTACGAAAGTCGCATAGCAGCAGCTCGCAAAGTAGTAGGAAAACCGCTTACTTTAACTGAAAAGATTTTATACGCCCATTTATGGGATGGCGAAGCAACACAGGCCTACGGCCGAGGCAAATCGTATGTAGACTTTGCTCCCGACCGTGTAGCGATGCAAGATGCGACAGCCCAAATGGCTTTATTGCAATTCATGCAGGCTGGAAGACCACAAGTAGCCGTTCCTTCTACCGTACATTGCGACCACTTGATCCAAGCCAAAGTGGGTGCGGAAACGGATTTGGCCGTGGCGACCGATCAAAACAAGGAAGTATATGATTTTTTAGCCTCTGTATCGAATAAATATGGTATCGGCTTCTGGAAACCGGGTGCTGGGATTATTCACCAAGTAGTCTTGGAAAACTATGCGTTCCCAGGCGGTATGATGATTGGTACCGACTCCCATACCCCCAACGCAGGTGGCTTGGGCATGGTAGCCATTGGTGTAGGTGGCGCGGATGCTTGCGATGTGATGGCGGGCTTACCTTGGGAACTCAAATTCCCTAAATTGATCGGTGTTAAATTAACAGGCAAACTGAGTGGTTGGACCGCTGCAAAAGACGTGATATTGAAAGTTGCTGGTATCTTAACCGTAAAAGGCGGTACCGGTGCCATTGTAGAATATTTTGGTGAAGGAGCCCGCGCACTCTCTGCTACGGGTAAAGGCACCATCTGTAATATGGGTGCTGAAATTGGTGCCACGACCTCTATTTTTGGTTATGACGACAAATCAGAAGCCTACTTGCAGGGTACAGACCGGGCCGATATTGCCGATCTGGCCAATAACATCCGCGAGCACTTAACAGGCGATGCAGAAGTATATGCGAACCCGGAACAATATTTTGATCAAGTGATCGAAATTAACTTATCCGAATTGGAACCGCATATCAACGGGCCATTTACTCCTGACTTGGCTTGGCCGATTTCAAAATTTGCAGCTGCTGTAAAAGAAAATGGTTGGCCAGAAAAATTGGAAGTAGGCTTAATTGGTTCATGTACCAATTCTTCATACGAAGATATCAGCCGTGCCGCTTCATTGGCACAACAGGCGGTAGATAAACACCTAGTAGCCAAATCGGAATATACGGTTACTCCAGGCTCTGAACAAGTGCGTTATACGGTAGAACGCGATGGCTTTTTAGATACATTCGATAAAATTGGTGGTGTAGTATTAGCAAATGCCTGTGGCCCTTGTATTGGCCAATGGGCGCGCCACGGCGCAGAGAAGAAGGAAAAAAACTCCATCATTACTTCATTCAACCGGAACTTTGCCAAACGTGCCGATGGTAACCCAAACACACATTCGTTTGTGGCTTCACCTGAAATCGTAACAGCCATGGCCATTTCGGGTTCACTGCTCTTTAATCCGCTAACGGATACGCTGACCAATGAAAAAGGCGAACAAGTTAAATTGGATGAACCACAAGGTCTTGAATTGCCAACCAAAGGTTTCGCGGTAGAGGATGCAGGCTATCAAGCTCCTGCAACAGACGGCAGTCAAGTACAAGTGATTGTGAGCCCTACTTCGGATCGTTTGCAATTATTGGAGCCGTTTAAAGCTTGGGAAGGTACCGACCTGACCGACTTAAAACTGCTGATCAAAGCGAAAGGTAAATGTACTACCGACCATATTTCGATGGCTGGCCCTTGGTTAAAATACCGCGGTCACCTCGATAATATTTCAAACAACATGTTGATTGGCGCCATCAACTATTTCAATGACGCTGCCGATAACGTGAAAAGTCAGTTAACTGGCCAATACGGCCCTGTTCCTGCTACACAGCGCGCCTATAAAGCTGCTGGGATCAACACCATTGTGGTGGGAGATGAGAACTACGGTGAAGGTTCATCGCGCGAGCATGCAGCCATGGAACCTCGTCATTTGGGCGTACGGGTTATCTTGGTGAAATCTTTCGCCCGGATACACGAAACCAACTTGAAAAAACAAGGCATGTTGGCCATTACATTTAATAATCCGGCCGATTATGACCTGATTCGGGAAGATGACTCATTTGACATCTTAGGCTTAACCGAATTTGCACCAGACAAGCAACTGACCGTTGTTTTACACCATGCTGATGGAACAACCGATCAATTCCAGGTAAACCATACCTATAATGCACAGCAAATAGAATGGTTCAAGGCTGGAGGAGCACTGAATATTATTCGGAAGAACCAAGGCTAATTGAGGCGAAAGGTATAAGATAAAAGGCTCGAGGCATGCACTCGGGCCTTTTTTGTTTTTGGAAAGCTTAAAGCGGAAAGCTTAAAGCGGAAAGCGGAAAACAACTGAGCGTGCCAGTGCCACAACAAGTTATGAGTTTTAAGTTGTACGTTATACGTGCCAGTGCAACTGCTACTTTACAACCCACATCTCACAACTGGCAACTCACAACCAACAACTCGCATCTCACAACTGGCAACTCGCATCTCACAACTGGCAACTCACAACCGGCAACCTTCTTAACCTAAACTTCACACACCGTTCATCACCAATTCACATAGAATATGAACCTTTGAAAAAAACAGATTAGATTAGGTATGGAACGACTGCATATAGAAATATCTGACAACCAGTATCTCATCCGCCTGCAAAGGGAAGATTTCGACCTGAACAGCTTATATACCTTATTAAGAGGGTTAGGTGCACACATTCCTGGCAACGGCAAGCGCCACATGGATATACCGGAAGATGATATGATAAAAAGCATGTGGAGCGATGATGAATTAGGCGACCGATTTGACTATTTATTAGATAAATAGTCGTTGCAACGCATTATTTTTTTCACTTTTTTTTAACGGAGCGATTTTTCTATAAAAAACGCCCTTAGCGATAGTATAGACATTTTCAGCACCTCAAAAAACCTTTCTTGCAAACCTTTTTTTTCAGTTTTTGTTTAATTCTGTTTGCATTATTAGAAAATATTGATTTATATTTATACCGAATCCGGTGGAACTTAAACTAAGATTTGACAATGGGAGATTTTGACAACAAAGAACGGGAAGAAGTTTTTTCAAAAAAGGTAAGAGCAGGGAAGCGCACCTATTTTTTCGATGTAAAGGCTACACGATCGAATGATTATTATGTAACCATTACAGAAAGTAAAAAAAGATTGGAAGATGGCGTATTCGTAAAGCACAAGATTTTCTTATACAAGGAAGATTTTGAAAAATTCGCTGAAGGCCTTAGCGAAACGGTCGAATATATCAAAGCCCACCAGGAAGTCGTTGAAAAACGCTATGAGTTTAGCGAAAACGGTGTAGGTGCTGACGCTAAAAAGGATGATGACTTTTCATTCTAACAGACTACTTTATTGATTTTATCCGTTAGGAGCCTCAACCATTTGAGGCTTTTTTTGTTTCTAGGAGAAACATAAGATATAAACCTTTATAGAACGAAACATATGCGATGGAAAGGTAGACGAGAAAGCGACAACTTCGAAGACAGAAGAGGCATGTCTGGACGTGGCCTAGCCGTTGGTGGCGGCATTGGCGCGATTGTCATAGCCCTTATCGTAAGTTTACTAGGCGGCGACCCGCAAGATGTATTACAGCAACTACAGACCGCCGCTCCCCCACAGCAGGAACAACCAATCGATATCAGTCCGGAAGAACAAGAACTCACCTCTTTTGTTCGTGTTGTTTTGGCTAGTACCGAAGACGTTTGGACAGAACTGCTCCAAGAACAGGGTATGACCTACCAAGAACCCAATCTGGTACTCTATCGAGATGAAACAAGCACGGCCTGTGGGGCAGGCTTAACTGCTATGGGCCCCTTTTATTGTCCGGCCGACCAAAAACTGTTCATCGATCTCAGTTTTAATGATGAGCTCAAAAATCGTTTCGGCGCACCGGGAGAATTTGCCATGGCTTATGTAGTGGCCCATGAGGTAGGACACCATATTCAACACCTGAATGGTACGATGGCCAAAGTGCAACAAATGCGTGGACAATTGAGTGAAAAAGCGTACAATAAACTTTCTGTTAAATTAGAACTTCAAGCCGATTTCCTCGCAGGTGTGTGGGCGCACCACGCCAATAAAATGCAAAAACTGTTGGAGACCGGCGATATAGAAACGGGCTTAAAAGCCGCAAATGCAATTGGCGACGACAAATTACAAATGCAAGCACAGGGTAAGATCGTCCCTGATGCCTTTACTCATGGCACCTCCGCACAACGTGTTTACTGGTTTAAAAAGGGGTATGAAACCGGCGACCTATCTCAAGGCGATACATTCAATCAAGAGCGCTAACCCTACTCACCAATAACACCCTTCTTAATGTAAAAATCACCACAAATAAATCAAACAAGCAGCTTATTTTCACTATATTTGCAGCAGTAAATGTAAAAAGAACAACATCAACATGACAAACACCATTCCGGTGTATCGTATTTGTACGCTGCCTGGAAGTGCATTCGCTCACGAAAATATTTTAATAGACCGGTTGGATCACTACCTCGCTTTACATCCGGACATTCAGTTTCCACACCGGCACTCTTTCTATCATTTGGTCTTGTTTACAAAGGGAAGCGGTAGACATACCATCGATTTTAAAGAATATACCGTACAACCGGGCCAAATATATTTTATGAGCCCCGGGCAGGTGCATGGTTGGTTTTTCAATGCTGACGTCAATGGCTATGTCGTACATTTTGAGAATGATTTTTTCGACCGCATAGCCAGCCATCGCTTTTTGCAGCAATTTCCTGTGCTGAAAAGCCACCTTGGACCGCAGGTTATTCAACTCGAAAAGGCTTCTTACGATGAAATATGTAGTTTACTTGAACAGGCACTTGACGAATTCAACCATTTTCAGACCTTCAGAAAGGAGATGTTAGAAATCACCCTCGCACAATTGTTCATTTTGGTATCTCGGGCAATACCTACCCCTTCCCTCCATACGAAAAGGAGTTATAAACAGGAGGTTGTACAACAATTTATTGACTTAGTTGAGCAACACTATGCATCTTGGAAACACCCCAAGAAATACGCGGCTACCTTGCATATTTCTGCTAATTACCTCAATCAATTGTGCAACCAAGTCCATGGAAGCTCCGCCGGGCACATCATACGCGAAAGACAGATCTTAGAGGCAAAACGATTGCTAACAAACGCTTCTCTAAGCATTAAGGAAATATCAGCGATGCTGAATTTTAAAGACAATTCATACTTTAGCAAATTCTTTAAACGACATTGTCAGCAATCGCCAGAAGAATTCAAACAAAAACTTTAATTTGATGAACAATAAAATGGCAGCACAGAACACGCACAAACCGACTATAAAGCCAGCTTTTCAGTCCATGTTACATGGAAAATGCGCACGATGCAGAACGGGAAATATGTTTAAGCCTGGTTTAACCAATGCGATGCAAGAAAAATGCGATCATTGTGGTCTTACTTTCGAACGCCATCCTGGTTATTTTTATACAGCTATGTATGTAACGTATGTATTTAACGTAGCTGAAATTGTTGCTTTTGGTATCGCGACCTATATATTATCGGGTGGCTCAGAAAACCCATGGCTATATTTAGCCGTAACCATGGTAGGCGTGTTGATTCTTGCTCCGCTCAATTATCGCTATTCACGTATTATCCAAATGTATTGGCTTGATCCGACACTCAAATATCAACCCGAGCTATCAGACAATCACACAGGGAATGCTTAGTCATTCCTTGTGTTTTTTCGGGCCATTCCCAACACCAAAGCAACGATAGCCAGTACCAATAAAACATAGATCAGGTTGCCCACGGCGTAAATAAAGGTACCGAGTGCCCAGCCAATCAGCAGCACCACTGCGATGATATAAAACAATGTTCTCATATACTTCCAATTTTAAAAACAACCCAAAAAGCGCTGTTTTGTTTGGTTATTAATAAACAGCAGTAAGTTGCATATGAACAGCAATTTGTCTAAGTTTGCAAACGAAAAAAGAAAAGGTTTAATAGGTGCAACCAAACGATCCCAGATGCAACAATCTATTTTATTAAGTGGCCAGAAATTCGAGATTACCATCCAACGCCTTTGTCAGCAATTGATAGAAAATCATCGTGATTTTACGGAGTCGGCCATCATCGGGATACAGCCACGGGGCATCTATTTGGCACAACGCATTAAATCAGAGCTACAGCGCATACTCAAGCTGGATCATATCCTATTCGGTGAGTTGGATAACACCTTTTATCGAGACGATTTCCGCCGTGAAGGAAGCGCACCCTTGGTGCCCAATACCACAACCATCGATTTCGTCATCGAAAATAAAAAAGTCATTTTGATTGATGATGTATTGTGGACCGGACGTACCATCCGCTCATCGTTGGATGCCATTCAAGCGTTTGGCCGACCGCAAAAGGTAGAACTGCTTGTACTGGTTGATCGGCGTTTCTCCAGACACCTGCCCATTCAACCTGACTATATCGGTATTCAGGTAGATTCAATTAACTCGCAACGCGTCATTGTGAACTGGAAAGAAACGGACACCGAAGACCAAATTATTTTATTAACGGAAGAGAACGACTAAAACAAATTTGATTGCATATAAAATGGCCGAAACAGTACAACAATTAAGTACCCGACACCTTTTAGGCATAAAAGATCTTTCGCTCGCCGATATCCAGCTCATCCTCGAAACAGCGAGCACCTTCAAGGACGTCATTAACCGCCCGATTAAAAAAGTTCCCTCACTCAGAGATATTACCATTGCCAATGTTTTCTTTGAAAATTCTACCCGTACTCGTTTATCATTTGAATTAGCCGAAAAACGACTATCAGCAGATGTAATCAATTTTGCGGCGTCTTCTTCTTCGGTGAGTAAGGGAGAAACACTGATCGATACCGTTAATAACATCCTGGCCATGAAAGTGGATATGATTGTCATGAGACACCCCTACCCTGGTGCAGGTGTTTTCCTCAGCAAACATGTCGATGCACAAATCATCAATGCGGGCGATGGGGCCCATGAGCACCCTACACAAGCCTTATTGGATGCCTTTTCCATTCGAGAGCAATATGGCGAAGTAGCTGGAAAAAAAGTGGCTATCATTGGCGACATTCTACACTCGCGCGTAGCGCTTTCCAATATACTATGCTTACATCAATTGGGTGCCGAGGTGATGGTCTGCGGACCAACTACACTCATTCCAAAATATATTACTTCGCTTGGTGTAAAAGTAGAGCACAACCTCATGAATGCCTTACACTGGTGTGATGTGGCCAACATGCTCCGCATTCAGCTGGAACGCCAAGACATCAATTATTTCCCTTCATTGCGGGAATATTCCATGCTGTATGGGTTAAATAAAGAAATACTCGACTCGCTCGATAAGAAAATAACCATTATGCATCCTGGCCCCATTAACCGGGGGGTAGAACTGACCAGCGACGTGGCCGATAGCCAACATGCTATCATCCTCGACCAGGTCGAAAATGGCGTTGCTGTACGCATGGCCGTACTCTATCTCCTGGCTGGAAAACGTGTTTAATCTGCTCATCCTAGCAAAAAAAGCCGATGTACACATTATTTATCCATTATTGCCGTTATATAAGCTAAGGTTATTAACATATGTTAGGTAATAGTGTAAAGAACTTCATAACATCCCATTAATTTAGCATAAAAGAATTTGGACAACATGTTTAATAAATTCACTCGTATAAGTTTATTACTCAGCCTTTTTGCAGGCACTGCAACCGCACAGCAAAGCGCATGGCAATCGCTCAATCAAGCCTATAAAACAGGAATGGAACTGTACGAAAAAGGAAAGTACGCTTCGGCCTATAACCAATTGGGGAAGGTGGAAGAAATACGGACCAACACGACCATCCAGCAGGATGAAAGCGATCAAATCTCCTTACTGAAAGAGAATGCACGCTTTTATCAAGCAGTATGTGCCTTGGAGCTTGGTAATGATGATGCAGAAGGCCTCTTTCTGAAATTTATAAAAGACCATCCTACCAGTTCGAATGCCAAGGCTGCTTACTTTCA
>Ga0182744_1002283_pt1 | contig 15869 bp, 13 predicted proteins | sample eDN3rd30CKraftMG_FD_128525 | JGI IMG/M metagenome (GOLD analysis project Ga0182744, IMG submission 128525) | Enriched Miracle-Growth compost microbial communities from Emeryville, California, USA - eDNA 3rd pass 30_C Kraft MG (version 2) (version 2) ...
CCATTCAGGACATTCTTTTGAGGGTTTCTATTTGTATATAAAGAATAACATCGATCAGATCTTATCAAGGCTTGACATAAAGCAGGAGTACTTCGATGCGCCTGGCTTCCTGCATATTTGTCGTGATTTCATCACTGGTGGGATCTATGAGAATGTGACAAAAGTCAACAATGAATTTCAAAACGAAATTCTTGATAAGGACTTCATTGTCTTTGAGCTGACAAAAATAAAGAAAGATCCTTTCCTGATCTCTTTGGTTATGACCATCCTTTATGAAACCATCGAAAATAAGATCACAAAAGACCGGTCGCAAAGAGGGATCCTGATCTATGACGAGTATGCGGAGACAGCGCATATTAAGGATATGTTTACAGAGGCCACCATCCATGAAACCGTGGCCTTTGCCTACCAGAAATTTCGTAAGGAGAACGGAGCCATTTTCACTATCGTGCAATCCCCAGCCCAGCTCCCTAAAAATGAGTATACAGCTGGTATCATATCTAATACACAATTGCTGTTCGTATTACCAACGACAGAGAAGGTATATGCAGATACGATTGAATTGTTTAACATTAAAAACAACGCCCATATTGCACAAATGAAAAGCATTCGGAATGCTTTTAAATCAACCCATCCTTATGCCGAGGTATTTATACGTTTTGCAGATACGGCTGCAATAGTGGTGCGCCTTGAATTTTCAAGGAAAAAGTATTATGCCATCCAGACCGAAGGGGCGGACTGGAAATTCTTAGATGATAGCTATCAGGAGACAAAAAATATGGAAAAATCTATTGAAGCACTAATGATTAAAAAAGGAGAAACAGTATGAAACACTTAAAACAGCCTACTATGAAACATTTCTTTTTCTTTTTGGCAGCAAGCCTCCCGTTTTTCTGCCAAGCACAGCTGGGATATAGCACTGTCTATGATCCAGCAAATCATGCAGAGCTGACGGCCATTGGAGCCTCTGTCTCAAAGGAAGCCGTTGAAGCTGGTAAAACCACCGTCCAGATAACGGAGGCCGCCAAGACCCTTAAACAAAGCGTATCGCTTTATACGAAGGTCAGTAACGGCCTGAAAAACGCTGTTCTTGTGAAACAGGTTCTGGAAGGCCAGATCAACCTGATTAATACTTGTTCAAAAACCATCACCATCATCCGACAGGCAAAGGGCAGTAACAGTCGCTTAGTGAATGCCACGATCAGCCACATTAATAATATTATCTCCACCAACTCTGCCAACATTGATCTGGTAAAAAAACTATTAATAGATAATGGTTTAGCTGGTAATGATACAGAGAAAATAAAGCTCTTAAAAGATATGATGGAGGAAAGCAATAAAGCGATTACCGCCTCTAGTAATGTTTTGAGTGATTTTAATGCAAAAAATCAATCCATAAATTACCTTAAAGCGTTTTCTAAATAATGACTTTCCTAACCTTTAATACGACCGACTTAACAGAGATCACCGCAGATACTGTCGCACAGGCCTACAATAAGACGAAAACACTGATCGCGTATGATGCAGTCCAGATCATCACCATAGCGATCGCCCTTTATATTCTCTTTTCAAAGTTTTTGAAACTCCGCCAACAGACCTCCGAGAGAAATAATGGTGTTCCTGATATGAAGTCTTATAGCGACCTGATAATGCAGTACGCTATTTTTGCTGGCTTGATAGCAGCACTTCCTTTTGTGCTGTCTGGCTTGGAGGCCGTCTTAGGTAAAATGCAGGATCTTATTATTCAAAAAATATATACCACGTCCTCTCCTGATTATCAAACAGCGTTACTGCAAGGGAAACTGGCGGCCTTGCAAGAGACCCAGGAGCCTTCTTTATGGAGTATGTCCATCTCTGCGATAGTGGACTACATGTATGCAATATATGTCCTTCCATTCTTCGCAATCATCATACATATTATGTATGTTTTCTATCTATGTCAACGCTATTTATATCTGATTTTACTGGAAATAGTAGCCCCCATAGCGATCGTGATGTTGTTAGATGATTCCACGAAATCGTATTTCTTTCAATGGCTAAAACACATGATCGTCTGTTATCTTATGATCCCAGCCATCTATATCGCTTTAACATTGTCTGTGATGCTTAATATGTCTGTGCTCTCCGACAGTGATATTGGATTTTTTAGTATGCTTTTTCGTTTTGCCCTTCAATTATCCTTATTAAATGCGGCTAAACGGTATGTGATGCAATTATTATAATAACCATGAACGAAAATAAACTCATAGAAGACTTTAAAGACTTCACGAAGGGAAAAAAGCAGAATGCAGCAATTACAAAATTTGTAATTATTGTGTGTGGCATTATTGTGGTCAGTTGCCTATATTTTAATTTTAAAATTAGTTCAACAGCTGCCTCTAAGGTAAAAGTCATAACAAAAAGTGGAGCTTATCTGGAAACAGAGTTAACGGATGAAAAGGCTTTATTTAATAGCCTTATCAACAATGCCTGTGCTATGACTTCATACTACATCAATTCTTTCAACCGCTATACGATCAAGTTCAACCAGACCAGAGCGGTTTTCTTGTGTAATAGAAACGATGTCTATAGGGTAGTAGCCTACTATGAAAGCAATAAAGGATATGGTGATGCGCTGGATAGGGGTGTAGACTACTCCTGTGAGTATCAGGGGCTAGATCAGTTGATTGGTGATTATCCCCCGTATTCAGTCCAGTTTCATTCTATTTTAACGGTAAACGATAATGGCAATGTGTCTAAATACCTGATAAAATCAGAGGGGAAATTAATAAAGACACAGCCACAATACCCAGAAAATGTTGGTGGTTGGTATTTCACCAACTATCAACAAAGCGTATATCCATACACTCCACCTGAAACAAAGTAAGATGAACAGAGCTAAAATAATATTACTGTCTATTGCAGGGATCTTAATCATCATTGTTGTGATTAGTATCATTCACATATCCAATAAGAATAAAACGCCCGATGGGGAGGTTACCCATTCCAGCAATATGACTGATATAAAGGATAACTTTACTTATAAAGAATATGCCGCTCGCAATGAGGACAAAAAAGTAGATACTACTGCCCCTGTTTATTCTATTACTACGGATCAGTTAAACACCCCTCCTGTACAACAAGTCACGCCCCAGCCAGCAGATGAAACCGCCTCTCCCGAAGCCACTCAATCCCCCCAAGCACAAAAATCGCTGGCAGAGATCAGGGCGATCAAGGCTAGTCTAAACACACCGCCACCGGTGGCCGTCCCCTCGGATCCTGATCTAAATGCGTATATGAATGCGCAGAACACCCAGCCATATCAAGCGCAGCTTTCGTCCACCCACCATGAGGTGACCACAGAAACGGCCTCTAAGCAGGAGACTGCGGTAAAAAAAGATGTGTGGAATGACCATTGGGAAAACACATCTCCGCAGAGCACCGCCTCCGCAAATAGTTCCAGCGCAATGACAAAAGTCTCCCTGCACGCTGCTATCTTAAAATCGGTGGAAGTCAAAGACGGCCAGACAGTAGATTTAAAGATTTTAGAATCAAAGACCGTATTGGGGATCCCTATTAAAAAGGGAGCTGTTATGACGGGCATTATCTCCTTAAATCGAAATCGAGTTTATATAACGGTTGAAGGCAGCAACGTCAGCAACACCCTAAATGATCTGAACTTCGTTGCATACGATAATAAAGGGATTGCAGGATTAAAAGTAGTGGGCGTTAATGCCAGTGAGGCTGGCGATGTAGCCAGAGATCAGGGCGTATCAACAGCATCAGGCGCAATCCCATCAGACCGGTATGGGGTTATCAATGGCGCAAAGAGCGTGATACAGGCCTTCGCCACTAGGCGTGATAATAAAATCTTCCTGCCAACATCTGTGATATTACTTAAAAGCATTGCAATCAATAATTAATATATGTGTCAATATACAAAATACATAATAACATTTATATTGTTTTTCCCTTGCGTTTTACAAGCGCAAATAGATGCCAACAATCCCACTATCCCGATTGGACGGGATAAGAATACCTATATCCAGTTTAAAGGCACCCAGATAAAGGAAAACGGCATTGATATAGGTGGAGAAAAGGATAACGTTTTATGGAAAATCCTCCCAGATAATCAGCTGGTGAAGTTTAAAACATTAAAAACAGGGTTCCCTAAAACAACGATGCTAATCGTTACAACTGATACTGTTTACCGTTTTAATATTGAATATAATAATGCCGCTCCCAAAAGCTTTTTCAAGTTTACTTATCACTCTGGTGACACGCCCCCTAAAACCCAGTCTAGTGAATCAACCCCTGCGGAGGATAATGCGGCCACAGATGTCGCACCAGAGACGAATAGCTTCAACCAAAAATTAGTGCCAAAAATGCTTGACTACAAGCGCAAACAGGGCTATTCTACGAGGCAAAGCGGAATCATATTCATATTAGATAACATTTTCGTGGATAGCGATAATACCTATTTGGTTTATCGGTTGAAAAACATCACACCAATAGATTTCAAGATCCGTTACCGCAATATAGATGTAACGACAGATCCCAAAGGTTTAAAGTCCAGTGCCTCTACCTCCGTAACCCTTCCAGCGGAAGATTACAAAGAGATTGATGTGATCCCTGGCAAATCATCCGAGCAATTCATCACCCGGATCCAGCATATAGCCCTGACTAACGACCAGTATTTACACATTGTCTTTAATGAAGGGACGGGATTTGTTAGTAGTAGGGAGGTGCAGATAAAACTTAAAGACAATTCGATGAACAGAGCAATCACGCTATGAAACGAGCAACCCTAACCTTGATAACATCTATAATTTACACCTTTACCTTTAGCCAATCAGTCACCTGGTGCGGCGAGGCTGTACCTATTAATAATGATTACGTCAAGCTTAAGTTGATCCAGACGATCCGCAAAAATAAAGCGGATGTCCTGAACAAAAAGATCCAACACAGGATCCTGGCTTATACCCCATATATTAGCAAGATCATCAAGTCATATGGTCTCCCAGAGGATCTAAAATTTATCCCGATGGTGGAATCCAGATTTAATAATCTGGATGTCTCTCACGCAGGAGCTGTTGGGATGTGGCAAGTAATGCCAGAGGTAGGCACAGATGATGGGATGTATGTAGATGCGTCAAATAATGGCATTGACGACCGTAATAACTGGATCAAGGCCACCCACACCGCCTGTAGGTGGTGGAAAAGATATTACCCTTTATTTCATAATTGGACTTTGCTGGCCGCTGCCTGGAACTGGGGGCAGGGCAACCTTTTAAAGGCCATCCGTAATCAAGGCACAAAAAATTATTATCAACTCCACCTAAATAAAGAAACCGCCTCCTATGTATATGAGCTGCTAAGCTTTAAAATACTCTACCGTTTGATCTTACATAATGAGTTGAATGATTTTATCAAAAAAAATGTAGATGGTCAATCATCGGCAGAGATTGCCCAGCAGGAAGCGAAAATAGCCAGCGTAGAAAATTCAACCTCTTTACAAATACCACCTACTGAACAGCGCCCCTCTCCCCAGAAAAGCGGCTGGAACAGCTCTGGCTGGAACAGCAGCCCATCTTCCGCCTCCCCCGAAGCTCCACAGGACACCTCCTTATTTACAAAAGATAGTGTTTCTGTGTTTGCTTTTATTGCCAATACGGACGAGATAAGGAGTGGTGGCATGATCTATCTGGCCTTATATAAACCCCACGAAATCAGCCATACGGTTGTTTCACCGCAAAAATTAATTAAGGGTCTTGTCTACGGCAAACACGGCCACCGGTTGTTAATTGATATTGCAGGCATTGATATTTCTAAGGATCTGTCAGAATACAGCGCACAGGTGACGGATCTGGCTGGGCAGCCAGGATTATTACTGAATCAAAATTCACATGGAACATTTTATATACCGCACAATCTGCGTGTGAAAATAAAATTTAAAAATTATTAGTGTAATTGAAATAATATCACTATTTTTGAAAATATTAATGTATAGTATGAAGCGATTTTTATTTATATGCCTTTTCGCATTATCGACCGCAGCGGCATCTTCTCAAGAGATCCACGATGTGGGTGTATCGGCCATCGACTTTGCAGCAGGCAAAAGTGGCATTGGATTCACGGGACGTGTGGCTATGATGAAAAATACCAGCCCCAGCTTTTATTTGAAGCTGCAAGCGGCTGGGGATTTTGGACGGCTATATAACCTAAGATACCAGCTCTACAGCTTTGACGTACTGGGCTATGTGAAGCCCTTTTATATCAGTGAGTTTTTCCAGCTTAATATTGGTGGCGGCCTTACCGCTGGCTATGAACATATAAATAATCTGCCCGAAGAGAACGCAAAAAATATTGGGTTCTCTGCTGGAATTAAAGGCAGCGTGGAAGCGGAGGTCTTCTTAAATGACCAGGTGGGAGCCTTTTTATATGGCGATCAATCTTTACTCCTGAAAAAATCGCTGGGAAAAAACAGATATGGGCTGGGCGTTGGTATCAGGATCTTCCTGAATAATTATAGATAAAAAGCAAGAGCCTAAGCCCTTGCTAGATGTAGTGATTAAACCACGTTTGTTACAAAACAAATTTAATCATTAAAATCTAAAAAGATGAAAAACAAGCACATTATTGGCCTTTTGGCGGTGGTTATGATCTCTTCCCTTCTTTACAGTTGTTCTAACAACTCTAAAGACGTTCCAGTCCCACCAGAGGGCAACGTTACCGATTTTGAAGGGATCGCATCCAGAAATTTACTAGGTAAAAAGTTTTATTTGACCAACTATCAAAAAGTCGATGGGCAAATAATGGCCTCCGCTATGGATCAAATTGCAGACTATTACAAAGATGATACTATCAAATTTGTAACTGATATAGACCATACAGATCCAAATAAGGGTGGAAGTGCCGCTTTATTCCTAGGTCAAGATCGTGGAACAGGTGCAACAAATGACCCATTTATCAGTGACATTTGGAACGTTCATAACGGATCAAAATGGGCAGATGGCACCCATGAGACCCCCCCAACAATCCTCTTTCCTTTTTTCACGAATAAAGTCAATAATGCAGGGGATGCTTTAAATTATATACAAGGTGAATTAGAGAATATTGATACCACGGGCAGCCACATTATCATCTATGTTCGAGAGCAGAACCCAGAAACAAAGGAAATTTTCCGCTCCACCCTCCAATCCGTAAATTAATAAACCGTTATGCAAAAAAAATACCTAATTGGCCTCCTATTATTCTTCATCGGACTTTATCAAGCCCAGGCGCAAACACATACAACCGCGCAGTGGACTGAAAATCAAGACGCTACATGGACACATGATTTTTATAATGAAACACAACTGTGGACAAAGGGAGATTATCCGATTTATTACAATAAGGTATTTTTTTATGACGAAGTAACCCCAGTGAACAACAATCCGTTCCTATTTCCGGAGTACGTACAACGCCAAACATGGCAAGACCATTATGGAGGAAAGACATCTACGTCTTATGTAAAACCTAGGTATAAAATTGATGGCACAGAACAAGACGATTTCCTTTTTAAGCCAGAAAATTATTCATCAACTTCCATAATTTCGTGTAGCATGTTCTGCCATGCCATGTTTCGCAGGACAGGAAATAATGAAGATTATAATGTAAATTACCCAACTGGAGGCGCAAATACTACATTCACGATAACGATAGAACACCCTAAATGGGATGAATCGGTAATGAATAATCTGAATGGCAGCTGTATAGGAGAAAATACCTCCTTTTTACTGTCATCAGCATTTACTGGCGTTAACTATCATGACAATGCTAGGCCAGTAAAATTTTATCTGGACACCGTTGATGCCTCGCACGAATTGACCGCAGACCTCTTTTCAACAAGTCTAACGACCTCTGGCAATCACAAATTGATAGCCACAAAAGAGTATGACAATGGTGCGAAAAACACCACATATAAAAGTGAAAAGGGTCTTGTATCTTTTGAATATCCGTTTTTATTGTTAGCCACCCCCACCATACAAGTGGACAGTACAGTTTTGGAGATTTGCCAGAACGCTCCCATCTATCAATTTCTAGCCAAACCTGAAGGGGGGGCATATACGGATGGCACCTGGTCTGGTAATGGGATTGATGCAGCTGGGAACTTCAACCCCAGCAATGCAACCATAGGCAATAATATTGTGACATATACCTATTCACCGCCCAACGGCTGTACGGTAGACACCAGCTTCACGGTAAACGTGCTTTTAGCACCAGAGGTCACAACGACAGATTTTTCTGTCTGTCCGTCCACACCTGTTTTTGATTTAAACACAAAGGCGGAGCATCCAACACCGCTGGGCGGTACATACACGATAGTGGGTGGCAGTACCGCTGCGCTATCGGGATCCATGTTTGATGCTTCGCAAATGAGCGGACAGCCTGTCACCATCCGCTATGATTATGCTAATGGTGGCGGCTGTACAGGTAGTAAAACTTTCGTTATTTCATTGTTGACAACAAATGAGTTCAACGTCGGGCTGGACATGATTACGTGTAACACGTCAGATCTTGTCAATCTAAATGAACGCCCTAACGTCATGCCAGCAGACAACTCTATTGTCTGGTCTGGTGACGGGGTTGTGAGTGGAAAGTTCTTTGATCCCTCCGCTGTAAGTTTGGGGCTGCACGTCTTAACAGGTAAATGGGATAACGGCACCTGTGTGTTTACCAAAACCATCAGTGTGCAGGTAAAACAAGGCGAAACCGTTGATGCTGGTGGAGCAATCAACGTATGTAAGAATGAGCCTGATTTTTATCTCTCTGGTGCAACGCCATCGGGAGGCACCTGGTCTGGTGACTTCGTAGACGATCAAGGCCAGTTCTTAGTCAGTCAGGCACCGATCGGTGCCCATACGGTTTATTACACGTACAATAACGGCACCTGTGGGATCACCAAAGAAAAGATCATCAATGTAACAGTGCCACCAACGGTGACTGTTACCCCCAATGTGATCTATGTCTGCCAGTCAGATAGTCTGGCAGCTCTGCCCACACCCAATCATACCGGAGGCACTTGGACACCTATCAACGGAGGCTTCTATGATCCGACAAAAAACCCCGATGTGGTTTTTGTCCAGAATATGCAGGTAGGAGAGAACCTACTTAGGTATACCTACCAGACACCAAATTCCTGTGCTGCCTCTGATACGGTAAAATATATAGTGAAGGCTCGCCCTGAACTAGATATGCCAGCACCTATCAGCATTTGTCAGGCAGCATCACCCATACCGCTTGATGCGCAGCCATCAGGCGGCACCTGGTCAGGCGCAGGCGTGTCAAATGGATTTTTTGACCCATCAGGTCAACAACCAGGAGCGGTCGTATTAACCTATAGTTATACAGATCCGAATACGGGCTGTTCGGCCATAGGCCACCTGAACGTGAACGTTCTACCAAAACCAAATATAGATGTGATGGCAGATACTGTTATCTGCCAAAACAGCGGTATGCTGCCTTTATCGGCCAATCCATCTACAGGCACCTGGTCAGGCAGCCCAGCCGTTAATGGCAACGCCTTTAATCCTTCCATTTCAGGTGTAGGGGTATTCAATTTAACGTACACCTACCAACCGTCTAACGGTGGTTGTGAAGGGGTCGCATACGTCCAAATAAAGGTGATACCCCCACCAAATGTGGTCGTCACACCTAATAAAATGACCTTATGCCAATCAGATAGCCTAGCACCGCTGCCTTCCGTTAATATACCGGGAGGCACTTGGACGGCCATTGGCAACAATTTCTATGACGACCAGACGGGAGCCGTTTTAGTAAAGAATATGCAGGAAGGGGACAACTACCTAGTGTATGGAGTAGGAGACGGAACGGGCTGCATAGGATATGATACAATCAATTATTATGTCCAGCCCCTGCCCGTTGTCACGCTTCCTAATCCGATCATCGTGTGTGCCAATGGCGATCCCATCCAGCTGAACGCCCAGCCTACGGGTGGGCAGTGGTCTGGCACGGGAGTAAGCAACAACGTGTTCTATCCGCAGGATCACGGCATTGGAGAGGACAGTATTGTATACACTTTTACAGATCCTACTACGGGCTGTACAGTTGTAAAATCACTAGGCGTTACAGTGCTTTCATTACCGGAATTAACCGTAATGAATGACACCACTATTTGTGAAACCTCTGGCCTCCTTCAATTATCGGCCACACCACTGAATGGCACCTGGTCAGGTAGTGCAGCTCTTAGCGGCACGACCTTCGACCCGTCCCAATCAGGCACAGGCACTTTTCAAGTGAGTTATACGTATCAGGCCACCCAAGAGGCCTGCTCTGTAACGAAATCTGTAAAGATCACGGTGGTGCCGCCCCCAGGAGCGATCACCATAAAAGGAGACACAATTGTATGTACAAATTCTGTAGCCACCATTCAGGCTACAGCAGAGAATGCGACCGACTTTGAGTGGTCTATAGATGGTCAGCTAATTAATACCGGTGCTTCCTTTAGCTATAAGGTAACCGCCCCGGTTAAGGTGGGCGTTAGGGCAGTTGGTTTATGCACCACCCCATATACGTACTTTAATCTTCTTCCGAATACCCCTACAGGATCTATCAGCCGTCCTGATTCCACAAAAACAGGTGACCTGTTTATTGCCTACAGTAGTGTAAAAGCTGCGGCAGGATCCCTTAAATACCTTTGGAACTTTGGGGATGGCAGCACCTCTACGGAGGCCACTGGAAAGCATTATTACTACGCACAGGGTAAGTATAAACTATCTCTACAGGTAACGTCTTCTACGGGCTGTACCGCCTTTTTCGATGGCGGCACGATCCTGGTCGGGGATGGAGATCCAGAGATCACACCACCGGTCTATAATGTGGGAGATGGCGAAGATAAAAGACAGATCCCCACAAAAGGCTATCCTACCGTTTTCTCCGATCAGATAACGATTGAAGCCTTCATTCCTACCGCCCAGACATTAACCTTCCAATTTATTAATGAGAACGGCCATTTGCTGCATACGGAACAAAGAGAGGGGCAGCAAGGCAATAATAAATTTGTGTTCACGCAGCTGGATAAGATCTTCCGCAATTCTGGTAATCTGGTTGTCGTCAAGATGGTGGATGCTAGCGGCTTAACGCTCGCCTCCTTTAGATTTTTTAAATTATAACTTATGCGCATTAATCAAATATTGTACATCATTTTTTTTGCGTCTCTGCTGTCTGGCTGTGACGACAGGTATCAGATCTTAGAAGAGTTTAATTCTGCGCCATCCATCCGCTTGGTGGCGCAGACCCCAGGCAAGGCCGCTGTTTTGGATAAAAACGGGGACATCATAAGCGATAGCGTTAAAATGTCCGGATCTGGTAATTATTACCCTTTTACGGTGGTGGTAGATGATCCTGATAGAAATATTGGAGATGTGTATTATGTAGCGGAGAGCGGCAGCGGTGATCTGATTGTATATACTGATACCGTCAGTGAAAACGCAGTAATTCCGCTAATCGACTATTCCATGACTTTAAAGTTCAAACCAACGACAGAAGGCCAGGTTAAACTGCTGTTCCATGTCACCGACCGTCAGCATTTAAGTGATACGGCCACTCTGACCTTAACCACCTTTAAAAATCTTCCGCCTATTGGCAGTCTGAACCCCAGCTATGTTGGTGAAAGCAGCCCTTATGAATATAACATTGATGCCAGCGGATCCTATGATGCGGATCACGATTTTGGTGGATATATCAAAGAATACATATACAACATTGATAATGAAGTCATTAAGACTACAAGAAAAAGTATTAAATATATCTTCCCTTCTCCTGGTACCTATAACGTGCAATTACAGGTAAAGGATAATGATGATGTGCTTTCAACGATCATAAGCAAGCAAATAATAGTCGCAAATAATTAACAATGAAACTAAAGTATCTAATAATATTCTTTCTTTTTGTAAGCACCGCCACGGTGGCGCAGACTACAAACAGCACTGTTGGCCTTCATTACCTTACGGTCTCCCCTGATGCCCGTGGTGCAGCTCTGGGGATCTCTGGGGTGTCCACCTACGCAGACAACTTTTCCGCTTATTATAATCCAGCAAAGCTGATCTTTTTAAAAGACAAAGAATACGGATCTGCGGCCAGTGTCGGAAGTTGGCAGCCCAACGGAGGCACTAAGGGAACTTTGTTCAGCTTTGCAGGTTTTAAGAGAATTGATGATTATAGCTCCGTTGGGCTGGATCTGCGTTACATGAATTACAAGTCTATCCCATTTTATGATGAAAATGGCTATAAGATCTATGATTACTCGCCCAACGATTACAGTGTAGGGCTGACTTATTCCAGGACAGTGAATGATTACCTTTCTTTTGGATTCACACCCCGTTATATAAGATCTTCCCCAGCTTTAGGTGTTCGCTATTATGGCCGTGAGATCAAGTCAGTAAGTGCCTTTGGCCTTGATGCTGGCATCTATTACCAGTCCACTGGGTCTTATGATGACTATACCTATGGTAACCTATCTGCTGGCTTGGTATTGCAAAATTTCGGTACGAAATTAAAATACCTCGACAGCTCGCTGAGCTCCATCAGTCAGCCTACGGCCATTAAGTTTGGTGTCACCTATATGTTACCCAATAATGGCCTCCATGCGCTAAGCATAACAGCAGAGCCGACTTATTTTTTCAGTTATGGTTTCTCCGTTGGTGGTGGGCTGGAATACACGTACAATAACGTGATTAGCCTGCGCACCGGTTACCGCCATGATAACCCCAAAAACAGCGATCTACAGGTGATTACGGTAGGAGCTGGGCTGCATTTGGGTGCCGTTGGCATAGATGCGACATACTATACCAATGTGGGATCCCCTACGGGATCACCACTTGTATATAAAAATTCATTCACCGGATCCATTTATTTTCAATTAGACCGCCTTTAATGCGCTGTATTTTAACCTTCATATTAAGCTGTAGCGTTTTCCTTGTATATGCGCAACAACCCTTTATAATAAAGGGTAGGATCATCAACCAGGAAGACCATAACCCCATCGGGGATGTACCGCTGCGTATATTATCTGATAATGACCAGCTGCAAGCCATGACAACGGATTCTGGAAGGTTTGAAGTGAAGGTGTTCAACGAGAAGGATTATAATCTGCTAATCGATTATCTCGGCTTTCAAAAAAGAAATATACTGTTTTCTACAAGCAACAGTCACATTGTTGATCTTGGTATCATCTATCTGACCCCTCAATATAACAGCTTAAATGCTGTATCTGTAAAAGGCTATAGGAACACACATACCTTTTCAGTTAATGGAGACACTTTAAAGATCGATGCAAAGGCGTTAAAAACGCATGAAAACGCTGATCTGGCGGATCTGCTCAAACAGATCCCTACATTATCGCTTAACCAGGACGGCAGCATTACTGAACGTGGCCGCCAAATCGACATTATTCTAATCAACAACCGCCCGTATTATTTAAAAGACCTCAAACAAACCGTAACCAACCTACGGGCAGACATGGTAGACAGCTTAGAGATCTACCAACCGGTAGCCACGCCTGGCAACCATCGTCCCAGTGGTAAGATCATGAATATCACGCTCAAAAAAACCGCCCGAAGAGAGGTTTTTGGTGAACTAGAGGCCGCCGCAGGATCTGACAACAGATATGAAGGCAAAGCCAGTTTAAACGCCTTTATGGACAGCGTTCGAGTGGGTGCACACTTTGGCTTTGGAAATACGGCCTCCGCAAACAGTAATGACCTTAGTAATTCAGGGGCATATACGGGCTTTGGCTCTCCCAAAAACATGAGTGCTGGTGCTCATGTTGACCTTGCCCGTAGGCGCTCAACGCTCGCCCTGGATTACAACTATAATAAAGACGATATTACAGGCAAAACCACCCAGCAATCAAAGCATATTGTTGATAACCTGAACACACAGGGTTATCAGGGTAGCATTGATTTTAAAAACAAAGCGCAAAAGCATAATGTGACTGCGGCCTATAGCCACACTGGAAAAAAGCTAAGCTTATCCCTATATGCGGACGGATCCGCAGGTACGAAGCGCAATAATACGAGTGTGGTGGATAGCACGTTTTCTAATGAAGGCATTATCAATGCCAGCTCCCAGAAGTATGCCACAGAAAGTAAGGAGAAAACGCTCAATAGTATGGCCTCCCTTGTCTACAATATCAATAGCCAACAGTCGCTATCGCTGTCTTTTGGCAATAATTATTCGTCTGATTCCAGCAGCTCCCAGCTGCACAACAAAGCAGACTTCTATAGTCTGGATGCAGCTGGCAACAACACTATAGACAGCAGTCTGGATCATCAGTTCCAGCGGTTCACAAATATTAGCACTAATCAGGTTTTTGGCAAGTTAAACTATAGTGTTTTGCTTTCACAACCGGTACGGTTGAACGTTAATGCAAAACTAGATCAGCAAAAGGCTACCTCTGTAGTGTCCAACACCAATAACACCTTGCAGGATCAGAGTGGCGGATCCGCCAAATTAAACACGTTCAGTAAGCAGCTGGGCGCAGGGCTGGTATATAGCCAACAGGGCGCACAGATCTCTGCGGATCTAACGGCAGATATGATCCGTTATGATTTCAACGGACATATCAGAAACTTTGTGTATTTCAGCCCTTATCTGAATATACACTTGAATGGGGAGAGTAGCGACCTAGATGCCAGCTATGCAGGGCAACCGGTAGCGCCATCGCTACAGCAGCTGTACCCCATCCCTCAAACCATCAGCCCAATAAACGTCTACCTTCCCAGTGATTCCCTGAATTATAGCTACAGCCACATGGCTAATGTCTTGTATAATCTCTATTCAGCAGATAAACTGAACACATACACCGCTGCGGCCACCTTGAACATCTTACAACGCCCGATCACCTATAGCACCAATATAGCGAGTAATGGCGTGAGTGAGCAGCGTTTTGTTAACTCCCCGAAGTCCAACAGGCTGTTATCCTTTTCCCTCTCTGCGGCCAGGCAGTTAGCCCCCTCCTGGACAGGAAAAGCAACGCTTTCCTATAACATCAACAAGCTATATAATCTCACCAATAACAGCCTTGCTGCCATGACCAGCAATGCGTATATGTTATCCTTTAATGTTCGCAACTATGAAGCGGATAAAAGGGAGCTTAGCCTAATGGTACGTATGGCTTATAATAGGTCAACCAGCACGATTACGAACACTTATAATAACAATGGTCTGCTGCTCAATATCAACCCTACAGCAAAGCTGTTTTTGCCCTATAAATTTATGATCCAGTCCACACTGGATGCTATCATCCAGCCATCTAATACCACCTTTAATCAAAACCTGAACCGTGTGTTATGGAATGGATCTCTATCTAAGTTCTTTTTGAAAGACAATAGTCTTTCACTCAATTTATCCTGTTTTGACATCCTTAATGATAATAAGTTTTTTAACAGATCTGCGCAGAACAATGTGATCTCACAGAGTATCACCAGTACCCTTTCCAGGTACTTCCTGCTCTCCGCAGTCTGGCAATTTAAATAAGACAGACCTATGAAAAGAGTTTTCGCAATTTTAGCCCTTTGTGCCATGTGTGGCTGTACGGTAAACCGTACCAGCCTCCTTTACAAAAGAACCAGGGCAAAACAGCAGTTAGCCCCTCCAAAGGTTTTCGCAGATGGGCAGAGCGCACCAAAAAACGTGGTTACTACCACCGCAGATACCACACAAACCCCCAAAAGATCACGGCACAAAAAAATACGCACCCATGAAAAAAATTAACCCGATCCTCCTTAGCCTCGCATCACTGATAATAGGATGTAAGGCCATCATGCCGCATAAGCCAGCTAACAGCGCATATTCAGCAGTAAAGGGGCTGCATTATAGCCCCTCCC
>Ga0182744_1002284_pt1 | contig 15865 bp, 18 predicted proteins | sample eDN3rd30CKraftMG_FD_128525 | JGI IMG/M metagenome (GOLD analysis project Ga0182744, IMG submission 128525) | Enriched Miracle-Growth compost microbial communities from Emeryville, California, USA - eDNA 3rd pass 30_C Kraft MG (version 2) (version 2) ...
CGTCTGCCACTATCTATGATTTCAAGAGATAAATTGTTCTCATCCGTTTGTTTTATAAAAAATGTAGCAGTTTTGAAATCATCCTCTTGGAAATACATCAAGTTTAATAACGGGTTAACCGATGGGAATTTAATCTCGCCACCCTGATTTTTTCTCGTAGGTGTTGGGCTTATTTTTCCGCCATATGTTTTGATATGCTGATTCCCTTTTATAATCAAGAAAGCCTCAATCGGTTGCTCTCTAAACATATTGGGTGTTTTTCTTTGATGAGTGGACAGGATACTTTTGACGTAGGCTTCAGGAAGAAGTGTTTTTTCTATTTGATTTGTTTTTATCTCCTGTGCCCATAATGGAAAGGCAATGGCCATTAAAAAAATGGCCCATAGCGTTTTTTGAAGTATTTCCACATTTTTTCCCATGATGTAAGGTTCAAGTTTCTTGATAATTTGTAAAAAACAATTATTTTTTGGGCTGCAAACCACCTTTTTAGAGGCCTGTTGCCGTCAGTGAAAGATTTAATCAACAAATTTCTCCACGCCATAAGTAAATACGCGGATTTTACCATCTTCATCTGCCAATATAAAATTTTCTTTCGTCGTATATTTTTCCCGAAGAACTTTATAGGTGAAGCGATACTCTCCAAAAGGCTTGCTTCCAGTCCTCACTTTAGTTGATGCGCCGATCAACGCAATATCTTTGATTTTTCCGAAACGGCGGGTACTCTCTGCTAAAATATATTGCATCTGTTTCTGTCGCTCGCTTTTCGTTTTAATTTCATTATTGCAATAATTGAAAATACTATCAGGTTTTTGTGCCATCACAAGTTCATAAAATTTGGACGTAATGGTCTTTGCTTTATCAATATCGTCCTGTCTATTGGTGTAGGTCATAGACGAAGTGCATCCTAATAATAGTAAGCATAAAATAACTATAACATTTTTCATGATAATATAAGCTTCATATGATAAATAGGTCTAAAGTTAACGTTGAAGGAATACATGCTTGCTAATTGGTTTTAGATGGTTAAAGGTTTAAATTTAATAGTTTCTGTAAAGAAAAAAAAATTTTTATTGGCAATGGATGCTGAAACAATTGCTCCGATCAAATAAATTGATGGTTAAGCTATTTGTCCCTATTGAATGGAACTTCGTACTATATAGTTATCATAAAAGGAATATAAACTGCGTTGTGCCTAGCCATATTCAAATCATTATGGAGCAATATATCACCAATAATGATTATATTGCATCATCATTCATAAACCTTCCACTGCGCTTCGGTAAAGATTGACACCTCGGAGGTATCTGCCTTGTGCCTGCATTAGGGTGAGTCCAGAGTGAGTCCACGTTCAGTCCAGGGTGACTCTACGTTTTTATTGATAAAACCTGGACTTGACCTGCACAAAACGTGAAAACATCCTGCTTAGATATTGAAGGTGGAGTAGACTTGGGGTAAAGCAAGTACGAGGAATATAGGGAGATATTCCGACGGGTGATAAATTAACAAACAATTATATACGCAATATACTGATTTTTTTAAATCCTCTGTCAGTATTTAATTTTGAAAATAATGTATGTGAAGATAATAGGGGAGGCGAGTCCGATAAAATACAGCAACTAACCCAATAGTTTGCCTCTTTTGCTATTGGCAAGCGGCTGTTTTTGAAAACAACAAAAAAAGCGATCCAAAGAGCATCACCATAATGAAATAGGTTTTGCCAATTGGTGGATAATGGTTTTTGTTTACTTTGCCATGATCATAATAATAGCTGAAAATGGTGTAAAAAATAAAATCGAAACCGGAAAGTATTTTGTTTAGCAAGTTTTTCATTGGTCTGCCAGTTCTTCCCTGATCCACTTGTTCCATTTGTGCTGCTGTTTTAGATTACGGCCATGTGCCGTTTCTTCATCATATTTGGTGTTCGTTTTATGTCCATTACCCAATAATTCAAAGAATTTTTGTTTGACTTCTTCTTTCCAATTGGCAGTGAAATTAAAAGCAGGCATCGCTTTTTCGATGTTATTGCCACATATATAAGCCAGATAGAAATGCCCTTGTTCGTGGATTAACATTTGTGTCGTATCTTTTTTATCGATTCGAATGGTATCCCAGTAACTTTCGTCCGCTCTTGGTTCAATCTTAGTCCTAACAAAGACCTGGTATCTGTTTTTCTTTTTTTGAATGACAGTATCTATCCGGTAATATATCCTTGAATTGAAATAAATAGGAAACTTCGCTTTTTCGGGTACGGGTGCACGAAAATCTTTCAGGGTGAGCAAGGGTACTTCCGCCAGTTTAAATTGAGCGCAAACTGATGTAGCGCAGCATGCACAGATAGTTAAGGAGAGTAGGAATTGAAAAAGAAATTTCATGATTTAAAAATAATAAGTGGTTTAAATTTATTGTGTTAGAATCTTTTTAAAATCGGCAAAACATTTGTCTTTGCCAAACTTTTCGGTAATCCAGGTTTTGCTGGTTTCGCTTAGTTGGCACCTAAGGAGTGTTTCTATCGCAGACCATCCCATAAACATGCAGTTGAAGATGCTGTTTTGTCGTTATAAAAGGCCAAACATTTTCTAAAAACCAGATAATGGCATCTATGTTCCCAGATCATCAAACCTAATCAGCAGCGTCCTGAAGCTGTCGATTCAAGCGAAACAGCGCTCGTTCACGAAGCGTTCCTTGTAGACCTGCGGATTGAAGGAACGTTTCCTGGTAGTTTTCAGCTTCTGAACTCATATAGTTTCTAGGTAGCACGATGCGGGATTAATCACACTATCAATTTTTTTTCCATCGTATTGCATATTAGTTTTTATTTGAATATTCAAACAGCCCCTTCAATACGGATAGACCTTACCGTCCAAACTGTCAAAGAAAGCCTTGTCTTTAAATGCTATCTCACCCCAGGTACTTTCCATTACATCTTTCACCTTTTTATTATCTTGGGGTCTATAATAGTATTTGATTATGACAGACCCCAGGTTTCTTTTGTGAAAGACCAGGACTTTGCAATCCCGGTATACCCCCCTGTACAGGTCATCTTTATCGTGGGAGAAACTGAAAACATACGCTTCATCGGCGTTCAGTTTTCCGGTTTTCGCCTGGGGGCACTTATAAGGGGTGTCCTTGGCAAGGGCCAGAAATCTTCGATGATCATTATCCGCGCTGTGCCATTTGTCCATGTTTGCCGTAGTGTCCGGTCTCTCTTGGTACAGGTGGTTCATATAGGGCCATTTATCATTTGTGGGGAACTTTACGCTGATGACAATCCCGTTTCTTTCAAACGCAAACTGCTCCCCCCAGAAATAATACAGGTTCCGGTAAATTTTGCCTTCGTTCCACTTCGTGTCGAGTGAATCCCCCAGTATATCCGGGTCAATTTGGACGTAATGCCTGTCGAGCTGGGTTTTTATACTGGCGGGAGAAACCTGTGGCCTGTCTTCGAAGCGGAACATATGTTGGGTAGACTTTAATACCTCATCCATTTGGGCTTTGGATGATTCTTTGAACAGATAGGTCACCTGTAAAAAGATTTGTTCATGCTTATTGATTACTAGGTTGCGGTTATATTTGAAATCGCCAAGTGTATTCCGGCTTCCCAGATCGCGCGTAAATTCGGCGATCCAGTCTGCATTCGAATACCTGCGTTTGCGGGCAGGATAGTATATGACCGGGCCGTGTGTTGTGTCCGCATAAATGACCGTATGGTTAAATCCAATTCTACTTGGATCGATCCAGTAATGGTTAAATATATCAGGAACCATGGGCGAGTAATCGTAAGATTCGATAAGGATAAGAATAGAAGAATCTCTATTGACAAGATAAAAATCCGGTAGTATATTTCTCCTCCTGTCATCGGGCTTTGCCATATAAAAGAAATACTCTAGAAAAGGCTTGTCGTTATTATTGTACATTTTAAAATGCGGCGGTTCTGTAAACTTCACACCATATTCCGCCGCCATTGTTTTTGAAAAATCCTGACCATGGCCTTCTTTGGAGCAAAATAATATCGTAATAAAAATTAACGGGAGTAAATGGTAAAATCTTGTTGTTCTCATATCAAAATCGTTGTATGCTAGAAAATATGTTGGAAGGTCTAAGCTATGCAGCCTTCCCAGCATTAAGTCGTTGTAAGCAGAATGGGTGCTAATTTCTATAGAAATTATAAACACCATTTAAATCCGAATCAGGAACCCAGATATATGGATTGTTAGGGTTAGTGGGGTCAAACAACCTTACCTTACCGTTACTCTTTTTTACTTTGTTAACCACATAGTTGTGCCCGTTATAAGATACACCTACCTTACCGCCACTCATATCCAATATACCCTGGATATCAGCGGCACTTGGGGTATCATCGAAGGAAATGGTGTAGTCTGATCTATAAGAACACATATAAGAGACTACATCATCCGGGTCATAGCTATAGGCGGGCAGGCCATTCTCTAAGGTTGTTTGCGTAAACGTATACTGGTCCATCAATTCATCCTTATAACATTGTGCATCATCTGTATCTCCGTCCAACATATAGGCCACCATATTAAAAAGACAGTCACCGTTGGGTAGAGGGTTTCCATAATCACCGTATCCACCGTAGCTACCTGTGGTGTATTCTCCATAGTCCCCATACTCACCATCCGTTCCCGGAGGGTATCCGCCCGGCCATTGGTTATTATACCGCCATACCCGTTATAGTTCCCGTAGTCGCCATCTGTTGGAGGGTTTCCCGGGTAATAAGTGCCCTCTGGTGGTACATATCCGTTCTGTATAGCATTCCACAGCTCTTCCTAGGAATTATATCCGCCATATTCTCCGTAACCGCCCTTAAGGCCACGCATATATTCAGCATCCAGCATTTCCAGTTCTTTACTTAGTTCTTCTAGGTTTAATTTCAGTCTTTTCATCTGTTGTTATTTAAGTTGAATATTGGATTGATTTGATTTTTTGGTCAGTCAACTGGGAAAATGAAAATGCACCCATCATAAACTCAATAGCTCTTATAACATAGCCAAGCGATTTTAATCCCCGGTAAAGTTGCCCAACATCCTGGGCAGTTTCATGGTGATACTTCCATCTTTATTTAAATGTACATAGATTTTGATCCTGGTATCGATGGGTCTCCCGCTGGTACCCAGTATAGCAAAATCCCACTTCGGTTTGCCGTTTTCCCCAAAGCTGGTCTCGTGGGCCATTAAGTTCTTTTTGACGATCTCGGAAAAAACGGATGGCTTTCCGTACAGCAGGCTCCCCAGCTCAAATTTTTCTCTTGCTGCCATGCCTTTTTCGACCGGAAACCTGGTGATGACAGCTCCGTAAACAAGCGTGGAGTCTATCGGTGTACTGGCGGCTGCAGCTGCCATGTCCTGGCTAATCCTTGCTTCTATATCCCCGAGATCTCCCACGTATTTTGCCGGTATTCCATAAAGAGATTTTGTATGGTCAGGTTTGTAGCCATGGGCATATACATATGTTGTACTGTCTAAATATAGATGAACTTCTTCAATGTTATATTTCCTGCTCGTATCCTCCTTTCCGTACCTATTCGTAACCTTCGTACTTGGTAAGGCTGGTAATTGAATGTGCGGATATTTTTCTTTAAAGACCAAGCGGTCACCCTCAAAGTCGAGATCATAGAAAAAGAATCGCTGACTGAAAACTCCTGCTAAAAAGGTTTTTTTAATATATGCCGTATCATACTTAGGATGTATACCAACAGTCGAAATGGTATCACTATCTATTGTGAAACTAATTCTTTCAATATGTTCATCGCCGAAGTGATTTTGAGCTGGAATTGTTATCCACATCATATTCATGATATCCGGATTCTTATACATTTCATCCCGTGTCTGGCCTTGCGCTGGCTTCAGTAAGCAGAATAGAATAGTCAAAATTAGGCAGTTTTTCATGTTTTTTCTCGATTATTTGTAATAAACTATTCGCCATAATTTCCATAATCCCCATCCGTTCGGGGAGGGGATCCCCAGGCCATTGGTTATTATACCAGCCATACCCGTTATAGTTTCCATCTGTTGGATATCCACTTGGGTAATATGTGCCCTCTGGTGGCTGGTATCCGTTCTGCATGGCATTCCACAGCTCCTCCCAGGAATTATATCTATAGCCGCCATATACGTTTATATATAACCGTAATACCTCAAAAAAAGTGCAAGAACAATCAAAATCGGTAAAATAATCATCATCAGCATCACATAAGCCAAACAAAGCAATCGAGATATGATATTCAGGTTTTTAAAATCTTCCATTTTTTGCCATTCATCTTTTGCATTGATTTCCTTGTTGGTGTGGTATAAAAACAAAGGGATGAGAAGCAACAAAAAAGGTCCAATGATCAGTGGTAAATTGATTCTATAAACATGCTGTATCCAATACAGTAGTAAGAAATAAAGAATTCCGATGGTCATATTCAGGAAAAGATAGCCGCTAATGGTATCGAAATAGCGGCCAAATATCCAGTTTTGCACCACAAGGCATGCGCCATCAAGGGAATAATAAAATCGAAATATCGGTTTTAACATGGGTTGAATTTTTCAGGATAATACGCTTTTAACGCTTGCACACACGCATCAAAATTAACGATATACATTTCAGAAAGAATGTAACTTCTACCATCTGTTGTTTTAATTTTTAGATATGCATTCCGTATGTTGTATCGTGAAAAATAAATCCCTGAATTTATAGAGCTGATACTATCCTTATCATATAACCGAGCGCCTACTCCCGCTCTTTTCAGGCTAATAGTGCCTGAATATAAGGTAACGGACACCATTTTTTTATAAATTTCCTCATAGAAAGTGTAAATCAACAACCCGCCAACGATAAAGGTACTCAGTCCCAACGTCAAAGCTGTACCACTTTTAAAGAAGTCGAAATAAGCGGTGCTATACCCCAGGTAATGGCGTGTGTTCAATACGAATAGTATTGTGCAAACAGAGATAATAGAAAAGGGTAATAATACCCATAGGCTTAACTTTGATTTCATTGCTAGTTTATAATAGGTGAATATAAACTTTTTAAATGCTATGTACAATCCATTTTTATATAAATATAAGTTCCGAAACAACAGCATTACGTTTTCTATACCATTTCTATACTTATTCATAGCATCTATACCCAACATTCACTTCGCTTATAACGTGCCTTAACTAAGGCGGAAATAGGGCATGGGTATACCTCAAGCAGGGAGAGGCTAAAGGAAAGTTAAAGGATAAATAAAGGGAAGCTATAAGGTGAACGGACTTGAGCAGACTTGAACGGACTTTTTAGCGTGAAATATGAGGAAGGTTAGATTAAAAAAGCTCTTTCCTTTTTGGAAAGAGCTTCATATACCGATATGCACTTCATTATTATTGTGCAGCGTTCTCAGCAACGATTTCTTTTGCAGCTTCAACAGCATCTTTGATGTGATCGTTGTGTGCAATGATTTCTTTGAATGTATAAGCGCCAGTTTTAGGCGACCGAACAGCGGTGATTACTTTTGTGTAATCCTTACCTTTACCGGTTTTAAGGGATGCAACGGTTTTCTTAGCCATTTTCTTTTATTTTTACGCCTGTGTAGACTGTTTGTTAAAAGACTTATTTAATCTCTTTATGAACGGTTACTTTTTTAAGTACGGGGTTATATTTCTTTAACTCCAAGCGTTCAGTAGTGTTTTTCTTATTCTTCGTGGAAATATAACGAGACATGCCCGGCAAACCACTTTCCTTGTGTTCAGTACACTCTAAAATTACTTGAACTCTGTTACCTTTTTTAGCCATTGTTGTATGATCTTAATGCCGCCTATCGACGGTAATTCCTGTTTTATTCGCAATAAATTCGAAAAGGACCTCGCTTAAACGTAGCCTTTCTTGATGAATTTATTGATAACTGCTGTAATACCATTTTTATTGATGGTTCTAATAGCAGAAGTTGATACCTTTAAAGTTATCCAACGGTTTTCTTCCGGGATAAAAAACCTTTTTGTTTGAAGGTTGGGATAAAACTTACGTTTGGTTTTCACGTTCGAATTAGAAACGTTATGCCCGTTTAATGCTCCCTTACCTGTTAAATCACAAATTCTTGACATGACTATATGCTGTTCGTACTATTTAAAACTTTCAGTTTCTTAAAGAGTGTGCAAATATCTGAAAATGTTTTTATTTATGCAAGTGTGCTAATGAAAATGTTTTTTATATGCGATTTTATAGGAATTTGCACGAAATATATTAATTTGCGTTTTTGTTATTTATAAACCACTTGATAGAAAACCAATTAAAACCGTTGCAATCGTATGGCAAATTTAGCTGCAGAAACCACTTCACACAAAGGCTTATGGAAAATTATCGGCGCTTCATCACTCGGAACCCTCATTGAATGGTATGACTTCTATATTTTTGGCAGCTTGGCGGTCATTATCTCGACTAAATTTTTTCCTGCAGATAATCCCACCGCAGCATTTTTGTCTACCTTGGCTACGTTTGCTGCTGGTTTTGTAGTAAGACCCTTTGGTGCCTTGTTTTTTGGACGGATAGGCGATATGATCGGTCGGAAATATACCTTTATGGTCACACTGCTGATCATGGGTTTATCCACGGTAGCTATTGGCCTGATTCCCGAATATAAAACCATTGGTTTTATGGCACCGGTACTCATATTGTTGCTGCGGTTGCTACAAGGGCTGGCTCTTGGGGGCGAATATGGAGGTGCTGCTACCTATGTGGCTGAACATGCGGAACCACATCGACGCGGCGAACGCACTTCATGGATACAGACAACAGCATCCTTCGGGCTATTCATTTCGCTGGCAGTTATCCTGCTTACCCGTAAATCTATGTCTGATGAGGCGTTTACCGAATGGGGTTGGCGTGTCCCGTTCCTTATTTCGATATTGATGGTGGTGGTGAGCTACTTTATTCGTAGGAATATGGCCGAATCGCCTTTATTCCAGCAAGTAAAGGCAGAAGGAAAAATATCTGCTAACCCATTGAAAGAATCGTTTGGCCATAAATACAACTTTAAATTCGTTTTGCTCGCGCTCTTTGGTGCAGCGATGGGACAGGGTGTTGTTTTTTATACCGGGCAGTTTTACACATTATCTTTTCTACAGCGGGTTTGTAATATCGATTTTGATCAGACAAATTATATTCTGGGTATCGCCATTTTTTTTGGAACAGGCTTATTCATTTTTTTTGGATGGCTTTCGGATAAGATCGGGCGTAAGGTTGTCATGCTCACGGGTATGTTTTTAGCAGTGGTTACTTATCGACCTATTTACGATAAAATGTACCAATTGGCCGATACCAGTAAAAAAACCGAAATGGCCGATCGTTTGGAAGTAAAGCACACGGAAGAGAAGGTGCTGAATGATGAACATGGTGCTGATCTGGCCAAAATAACTACTCAGGTTCATGCGTATACGGATGGTACTCAAAAACAGGAAGTAAAAAGCGATTTTGTGAATTCGATTACTGGAGAAGTGCTGCACACGACACAATCTACCAAGGTGGTATTGACCAATGATACCATTTGGTTATTGGTTTTATTGATATTTGTTCAAGTAGTTTATGTAACCATGTCATATGGGCCAATAGCGGCGTTTTTGGTAGAAATGTTTCCCGTCAAGATCCGGTATACATCTATGTCATTACCTTATCACATTGGAAACGGTGTTTTTGGAGGGCTCATGCCAGCAGTTGCAACCTATTTGGTGGCCAAGGCACAGTCGGCCAATACACTTGCAGCTCAAGCGGGCAGTACATTGCCCCATGAAAAACCTTATTTGGAAGGACTCTGGTATCCCATTATCATTATCGGCATCAGCTTCCTGATCGGTGTGTTCTATATCACTAATAAAAAAGAAGAGAAATAATCATTGAATTAAACAGTCTTTGAAATGAATGCTATTAGACGAATTTTAGGTGTTGCTTGGATCGTGTTGGCTATTGTAGCGGGCTATTACCTTATTGTAAGCCAAGCCATTCCCCAATTTGAAAGCGGAAACACGGGTGATTTAGTTCCAGCTATTATTTATACTTTTATATTGACGCCCATCGTCAGTGGCGGCTTATTGGTGTTTGGATGGTATGCATTGAAAGGGGAGTACGACGAGGAACGGTTGTGAGTTGCCAGTCGTGAGGTGTTGCCTTTCGTTATTAGTTGTTCGTTGTTTGTTGATGGTTGTTCGTTGTTGGTATGCTTTTCGCTTTATGGCTTTCCGCCCTTACAACGTATTACTTACAACTTAAAACTTTGAGAGACTGCTTCGGCTCACCCGGCCGATGCTTCGCAGTGACGGTGCTATGAGCCGTCATTGCCGATCCGAAGCGTAGGCCACAGGTTTGGAGTGAAGCAATCTCTTTCTTTCCGCTTTAGGCTTTCCGCTTTCTTAAAACGTAAAACTTATTACTTATAACACACGACAGTTGCGCTTTCCGCTTTCGGGTTTTCGCTTTAAACCTTCCACTTGCAATAATTTTTTGGCGAAATCGAATAAATGTCTCATTTGCAAAGCCTTGTAAAGATTGCTAACTTGTGTGCGCAAAAAACTAAACAGAGCTAACCCTGTTAAGTGGTGGATTTCATGGCCGATAAACGAATAAATATACAATTAAACTAACTAAACAAGCGAAGAATGAATCTGAAAGTCAAGTCATTTGAAGATTACAAAGAAACCTACAAAAAGAGCGTGGAACGGCCTGAAGAATTTTGGTCGGGTGTAGCCGAATCATTTAAATGGCGCAAAAAGTGGGATAAGGTATTGACCTGGGATTTTAAAGGACCGAACATTAAATGGTTTGAAGGCGCAAAATTGAATATTACTGAAAACTGTTTGGATCGGCACATCGCAGAGTTAGGCGATAAGCCCGCTATTATCTGGGAACCTAATGATCCGAATGAAGCCTATCGTATATTAAGCTATAAACAGCTGTTGTTCAATGTAGAGCAATTTGCCCATGTACTAAAGAATAATGGCGTTGGAAAAGGGGATCGTATTTGCATTTATTTACCGATGGTGCCCGAGTTGGCCATTGCTGTGTTAGCGTGCGCACGTATCGGCGCCATTCATTCGGTGGTATTCGGAGGCTTCTCTGCCCAATCCATTGCCGACCGTATCAAGGATGCGCAATGTAAATTGGTCATCACCGCGGATGGTAGTTTTAGAGGTACCAAAGTCATTGAACTCAAAGATATCGTGGATGATGCTTTAGGACAATGTCCTTCCGTAGAAAAGGTCATCGTACTCACACGTACGCGTACGTCCGTGTCTATGATTAAGGGGCGTGATGTGTGGTGGGAAGATGAGATCAAAAAAGTAGAGACACAGGGTAACCCACATTGCCCCGCAGAGGAAATGGATGCAGAAGACATGCTCTTCATCTTGTATACGTCAGGGTCTACAGGAAGCCCGAAAGGCGTGGTACATACCTGTGGTGGATATATGGTTTACACCGGTTATACCTTTGTAAACACCTTCCAGTATGAACTGGGGGATGTTTATTTCTGTACAGCAGATATTGGGTGGATTACCGGACACTCATATATTGTTTATGGGCCGCTTTCGCAAGGGGCAACCTCGTTGATGTTTGAAGGTATACCCACCTATCCGGATGCAGGTAGGCTTTGGGATATCGTCGAGAAGCATAAAGTGAATATATTGTATACAGCTCCAACGGCTATACGCTCATTGATGGGGGCTGGTGACGAATTTGTAGATCATAAAGACTTCAGTACGATCAAAACATTGGGTTCTGTGGGCGAACCCATCAATGAGGAGGCATGGAAATGGTTCAATGAAAAAGTGGGTAAAGGTAAAGCACCCATCGTGGATACCTATTGGCAAACAGAAAATGGTGGCTTTATTATCAGTCCGATTGCCGGTATTACGCCCACTAAACCTAGTTTCGCCATGTTTCCACAACCAGGCATCCAGCTGGCCTTGATGGATGAAAATGGTAAAGAAATTGAAGGGAATGGTGTTAGTGGCAATCTGTGCGTGAAATTCCCCTGGCCAGGCATGTTGCGTACCACTTACGGTGATCATGAACGTTGTCGGAAAACGTATTTCTCTACTTATGAGAACATGTATTTCACGGGCGATGGTTGTTTGCGAGATGAAGATGGACACTACCGCATTACCGGTCGGGTGGATGATGTGCTGAATGTTTCCGGACACCGGATCGGTACGGCCGAAGTAGAAGATGCCATTAATATGCACAGCGATGTAATCGAATCAGCCGTAGTAGGTTATCCACATCCGATTAAAGGACAAGGAATCTATGCTTTTGTGATTGCAGGTGGACATTTAAAAGATCCTGATCTCATGCGGGGTGATATCAATAAAACGGTCGCTCGTATTATTGGTGCAATCGCTAAACCAGATAAGATCCAGTTCGTAAACGGATTGCCGAAAACGCGATCGGGAAAAATTATGCGTCGTATCTTACGGAAAATTGCAGAGGGAGATACTTCCAATTTAGGCGATATCTCCACATTATTAGATCCGGAAGTCGTAGAAGAAATCAAAAAAGGTGCAGAAGCATTGAGATAATTTCAAACAAATTGAATGGCGTACTGTTTAACTAATAAAGAATAATTTTATTTACTTATTAAAAACAGACATATGAGCAATTTGAAATTGAAAGGTGCATGGAATGAAGTCAAAGGAAAGGCAAAGCAGGCTTATGCTGATTTAACCGACGATGATTTGTTGTATGAAGAAGGAAAAGAAGATGAGTTGGTAGGACGCCTGCAATCAAAAACAGGCAAAACAAGGGATGAAGTGGTTGATTGGTTAAATAGCCTTTAAAGGCAAACAAAATGAAAATAGCGCCCTGATCTGAAAATGGTCAGGGCGTTTTTGTTTCCCCGCTAAATGCTTAACTTCGCAACATGACGAAGCAAAAACCAACCATCTTGGTGGTAAACGATGATGGTATAACAGCCCCTGGGATTAAAGTATTATTAGAAGAAATGCAGCATCTGGGTCATGTGACTGTTGTTGCACCCGAAAGTCCGCAATCGGGCATGGGGCATGCTATTACCATTGGAAAGCCGCTACGTGTAGATCCGGTTCATATTTATCCCGATGTCGAAATGTATCGTTGCTCGGGTACACCGGTCGACTGTGTGAAGCTTGCCGTTAACAAAATTTTTAAAGGGCGTAAACCTGACCTTTGCGTCTCCGGTATTAACCATGGGTTGAACAACTCCATCAACGTGCTCTATAGCGGTACCATGTCGGCTGCAGTAGAAGGGGCGATCGAAGCTATTCCATCCATCGGCTTTTCTTATGATGATCATGCCTTCGATGCTGATTTTGAGGCATGCCGACCGTTTGTACGCGAGATTGCAGCACAAGTACTTAAAAATGGTATTCAGCTAGGAACGCTATTGAATGTTAATTTTCCACAAGGCAAGATAAAAGGTGTAAAGGTGTGCCGACAGGCTGATGCGAAATGGGCCGAAGAATTTGATGAACGGTTGGATCCTTACAATAGACCTTATTATTGGTTAACGGGTAAGTTTGTACTGAACGATCGTGGAGAAGACACGGATGTATGGGCGCTAAGAAACGGTTTTGCTTCTTTGGTACCTGTACAGTTTGATATGACTGCGCATCACGCCATTCCGCAATTGAATGCATGGTCTTTTGATGTTTAGTTGATTTCGTTGTTGGTTGATAGTTGTTCGTTGTTCGGGAGATTTCCTCTTATAACGTAGCACTTACTACTTACAACTCAAAATGCTTTCCGCTCTTTGCTTTCTGCTTTACGCTTTATAAACATGTTCAAAAAAAATAATCTTTTTATAGGAATCATCATCGCGTTAATCGCACCACTGATCGCATACTTGTTTACAGAGTTTACCACTTTGGGTGTGCGCTTTGCTAATAAACCTTTGGCTTTGTATGGTATTGCCGGTGCGGTCAATTTACTCATTGCACGGTACTTTTATAAACAGCGTGCCTCCAAGACAGGAGGTGGGTTGATAGCCGTTACTTTTGTAGCTTTATTGCTATTGTTATTCCTAAAAGGAGGGATAAAGATTTGATAAGCAATTATAGATAGATGTAACATGAATTATTACTTAATAGCTGGTGAAAGTTCGGGCGATTTGCATGGAGCAAACCTGATTCATGCGTTGCAACAGGCTGATCCAGCGGCATCTTTTCGTTTTGTAGGTGGCGATCAAATGCAAACCGCCAGCGGTGAAAAAGCCGTATTACATGTGCGTGATATGTCTTTTATGGGTTTTGTGGAAGTATTGTTGAATATCAAGACCATTTTAAGGAACCTTCGGCAAGTAAAAGCGGATCTGCTTGCGCACAAACCGGATGCCCTGGTGCTGATCGATTTTCCAGGATTTAACCTGAAGATGGCAGCGTTTGCCAAAAAGCATCATATCCAGGTTTTCTATTATATATCACCAAAAGTTTGGGCTTGGAATACAGGGCGTGTGAAGCGGATTAAGCAAGTCGTTGATCATATGTTTTGTATTCTGCCTTTTGAAGTCGACTTCTACCGTACTTGGCAAATGCAGGTAGATTACGTGGGCAATCCACTCTTAGATGCTATCAGTAAGTATCCGTTCAATCCGCAATTTAAGGAGCAGAATCAGTTAGGAGATAAACCCTTGGTAGCGCTATTGCCGGGAAGCAGAAAGATGGAAATCAGTAAATTATTACCCGAGATGGCTAAAGTAGCCCGTTTGTTTCCAGGACATCAATTTGTAATAGCCGGTGCTCCACATTTTGATGCAGTGTTTTACAAGCAGTTCTTGGGCGATTGGGATATCCCTATTGTATTCCACCAAACATACGATTTGTTACGTCATGCAGAAGCGGCCATTGTAGCCAGTGGGACGGCTACCTTGGAAACGGCACTCCTAAATATTCCACAGGTGGTTGTCTACAAAGCAAATGCGTTATCTATTGCCATTGGACGAATGGTCATTAAAGTGGATTACATTTCATTGGTTAATCTCATTATGAATAAAGAAGTAGTCAAAGAGCTCATTCAAAAAGAAGCAAATCACGATGCCATAGCCGACGAATTAGATCAATTGTTGAACAATAAGACTTATCGAGCAGAGATGCTTACGCAGTATCGTAGTTTACACGAACGCATGGGGTTACCGGGTGCGTCAGCGAAGGTGGCGAAACATATACTGCAGTATTTACAGTAAAAATAATTGTACATACGTTTACCTAAATAGAATTTATTTTGTTCTACATATAAACAATATTGAAATAGGCTTTTATATTTGTAGCATGGAGAAATTAAACAGAGATTTGCAACGGATCAATCCCCCTACCATGGCAGATATTGTTGAAGTGCGGTTGATTGAGTTTTTAAAAAAGAAAGCATTCAAGCCGGGAGATGCCTTGCCAAAAGAACTCGAAATGGCCGAAGCGCTGGGTGTAAGCCGCAATGTGGTGCGTGAGGGACTGAGCAGACTGAAAATGCTGGGATTGATCGAGTCGAGAAAGAAGCGCGGGATGGTTTTTGTTAACCCAGATATATTGGGCACCTTTGAGAAAATCCTGGATCCCCTGATTATTGATCAAGCAACATTAAAAGATATTTTTGAATTACGTTTGGTGCTCGAGTTGGGTTTAGGTGAACTCTTATATCTGCGGAAAACCGATAAGGATATCAAAGAATTGGAAAAAATTGCCCGTAACCAAGATGTGGAAGACAATACCTTCCGTATTAAACAGGAAATTGCCTTTCATGGGAAATTGTATGAGATGACCGGTAATGATACCCTACGCCGATTCCAAAAAATGTTACTGCCTATTTTTGGCTACGTTACGGCCATGGAAGATAAACCTGTACGCGGTGCGGTGAGCCACCTCGATTTAGTAGA
>Ga0182744_1002288_pt1 | contig 15845 bp, 12 predicted proteins | sample eDN3rd30CKraftMG_FD_128525 | JGI IMG/M metagenome (GOLD analysis project Ga0182744, IMG submission 128525) | Enriched Miracle-Growth compost microbial communities from Emeryville, California, USA - eDNA 3rd pass 30_C Kraft MG (version 2) (version 2) ...
CGATCATGATCTGCACGGTCGCAGCGATGCTACTCGAAAGTCTACAGACTCATAAGTATCATTCGACCTCCTCCCGGGCTGGGTCGGCTGCCACCGCGGCGTGATGGTGGGAGCGAGACTAGTGATGCTACTTATAGGTGTCAATACTCCGAGTATCGCGCTCCCCGGACCAGCCCGCCTCCGAAGCAGGCTGCCTCACGGAGGGATGCCACGAGCGCGCCCGGATGCCGCGGACCACCTTGCAGATCCTTGAAGGGATCGAGGACGACTCTCGTCCTCGCGGCGCCGAACATGGGGCAGAATGTTTCTGCGCCGTTTCGGAAGCGTGACGATCACGTAACGCGAGGCGTACCAGGCTCGTCGACTCGCATGACACGACACGGGAGAACACGCATGACGTCAGCAAGCACGCTCGACCACATCTACGCGACGGTCTTGCGCCGCAACCCGGGTGAGACCGAGTTCCACCAGGCGGTCAAGGAGGTCTTCGAGTCCCTGGACGCCGTCCTGGACGCGCACCCCGAGTACGGTGCCGCGAGCATCGTCGAGCGCATCTGCGAGCCCGAGCGCCAGGTCATCTTCCGCGTGCCGTGGGTCGACGACGCCGGAAACGTGCAGCTCAACCGTGGTTTCCGGGTGCAGTACAACTCCGCCCTCGGCCCGTACAAGGGCGGGCTGCGGTTCCACCCCTCGGTGAAGCTCGGCACGATCAAGTTCCTCGGCTTCGAGCAGATCTTCAAGAACGCGCTCACCGGCCTGCCCATCGGCGGCGGCAAAGGCGGCTCCGACTTCGACCCCAAGGGCAAGTCCGACGCCGAGGTCATGCGCTTCTGCCAGTCCTTCATGACCGAGCTCCAGCGTCACATCGGTGCCGAGACCGACGTCCCCGCCGGGGACATCGGCGTGGGCGGTCGTGAGATCGGGTACCTGTTCGGCCAGTACAAGCGCCTCAACAACCGCTACGAGTCGGGTGTGCTCACCGGCAAGGGCACCGCGTGGGGCGGCTCGCTCGCACGCACCGAGGCGACCGGCTACGGCACCGTCATCTTCGCCCAGCAGATGCTCGCCACCATCGGCACCACCTTCGAGGACAAGCGCGTCGTCGTCTCGGGTTCGGGCAACGTCGCGATCTACGCGATCGAGAAGCTCCAGCAGCTCGGCGGCGTCGCGGTCAGCGCCTCCGACTCGGCCGGCTACGTCTACGACCCCGACGGCATCGACCTCGAGCTCCTCAAGCAGGTCAAGGAGGTCGAGCGGGGACGCATGTCCGACTACGCCGCGCGTCGAGGCGGTCGCGCCGAGTACCGCACGGGCCACGTCTGGGACATCGCGAAGGAGGGCACCGTGCACGTGGCCCTCCCCTGCGCCACGCAGAACGAGCTCGACGGCGGCGAGGCCGCCGCGCTGATCGCCGCGGGCCTGCTCGCCGTCGCCGAGGGCGCCAACATGCCGTCCACGCCGGACGCCGTCCGGTTGTTCCAGGAGGGCAACGTGCTGTTCGCCCCGGGCAAGGCCGCGAACGCCGGCGGCGTTGCGACCTCGGCCCTGGAGATGCAGCAGAACGCCTCGCGCGACACCTGGAGCTTCGACTACACGGCCGAGCGCCTCGAGTCGATCATGGTCAACGTGCACGACGCGTGCCGGGAGACGGCCGAGACGTACGGCCAGCCGGGCAACTACGTGCTCGGCGCGAACGTCGCCGGGTTCACCCGCGTGGCCAACGCGATGCTGGCGCTGGGCGTCATCTGAGACCGTCGTCCGACGGCCGAGCGGACCACGCGACGGGCGCACCGCGGCCTCCGGCACGGAGGCCGCGGTGCGCCCGTCGCGCTTGGCGGCAGGGGTTCCAGCAGGCTCGTCCCCGCCGATCGACCGGCGGGAGGTGAGGGTGACCCGGCGCGCGCCAGGGGCGACCTGGGGTCAGCGGGCGCTGCTCGCGACGGTGGCCTGGGCCACGACCCGGGTGCCCTGGTAGGCCACGAGGGACTGTCCCGGCGCGACGCCGCGCAGCGGGTCCAGGAGGGACACGGAGAAGCCGTCGTCGGAGCTCGCGCGCAGCCGGGCACGCACCGGATCGCCGTGCGCGCGCACCTGGACCTCGACGTCGATCCCCTCGTCGGAGGCGAGCCCACGCTGCCCGTCGTCGTACCAGACAGCGCCGTCCGAGACGACCTCGCGCACGGCGAGCATCTCGGCAGGACCGACGACGACGCGGTTGGACACCGGCTCGATGTCGAGCACGTAGCGGGCCCTGCCGTCGGGGGCCGGGCGGCCGAGCGCGAGCCCCTTGCGCTGCCCCACCGTGTAGGCGTACGCACCGTCGTGCCCCCCGACCACGGTGCCGTCCGTGTCGACGACGTCGCCCGGGCGGCTGCCCAGCCGCTCGCGCAGGAACCCCTTCGTGTCGCCGTCCGCCACGAAGCAGATGTCGTACGAGTCGGGCTTGTCCGAGACGGTCAGTCCGCGGCGCGCGGCCTCGGCACGGACCTCGTCCTTCGAGGCGAAGCCACCGAGCGGGAAGATCGCGCGGGCGAGCCGCTCGGGCCCCATCACCGCGAGCACGTAGGACTGGTCCTTGGCCATGTTGGGCGAGCGGTGCAGCTCGCGCACGAGTCCGCCGTCAGGGGCGTCGCGGAGCACGACGCGGGCGTAGTGACCGGTGGCCACGGCGTCGAAGCCGAGGGCGGTGGCCTTGTCGAGCAGGGCCTGGAACTTGATGTGCTCGTTGCAGCGCACGCAGGGGTTGGGGGTGCGACCCGCCTCGTACTCGGACAGGAAGTCGGCGATCACCGTCTCCTCGAACTGCTCGGCGAGGTCCCACACGTAGTACGGGATCCCGATGAGATCGGCCGCACGCCGGGCGTCACCGGCGTCCTCGATCGAGCAGCAGCCTCGCGATCCGGTGCGCAGCTGATTGCGGTTCGCGCTGAGCGCCATGTGGACGCCGACCACGTCGTGCCCCGCCTCGACGGCGAGCGCGGCCGCTACGGCGGAGTCCACGCCGCCGGACATCGCCGCCAGGACGCGCATCACAGCACCACCCGTCGTGCCGGCGCGGGCGCGGAGCTCAGGCCCGCCGCGCGGGCGCGCTCGACGACGCCGGGCAGCACGGCCAGGAGCCGCTCGACGTCGGCCGACGACGAGCCCGCGCCGAGCGAGAAGCGCAGCGCGCCGCGCGCCTGGACCTCGTCCACGCCCATCGCGACGAGCACGTGCGAGGGCTGAGGCACACCCGCCTGGCACGCGGACCCCGTGGAGGCGCAGACGCCCGCCGAGTCGAGCACGAAGAGCAGGGAGTCGCCCTCGCAACCGGAGAACGTGAAGTGCGCGTTGCCGGGCAGCCGGTCGGCCGTACCCCCGGCGGCCCCGCGCAACCGAGCCCCCGGCACGGTCGCGAGCACGCCTGCCACGAGAGCGTCGCGCAGCGCGGCGATCCGCGCCGTCTCGGCCTCCCGCTCCGCGACCGCCAGCTCCAGCGCGACCGCGAAGGCGTGGGCACCCGGTGCGTCGAGGGTGCCCGAGCGGATGCCACGCTCCTGACCGCCGCCGTGGACCACGGGCACGACGCCCAGGTCGCGCCGCGCGAGCAGGGCACCGACCCCCACCGGCCCGCCGAGCTTGTGCGCGGTGACCGTCATGGCGTCGAGCCGGCTGGCGGCGAAGTCGACGTCGAGCACGCCCGCCGCCTGGACCGCGTCCGAGTGGACCGGTACCCCGTGCCGGTGCGCGAGCGCCACGACGTCCGCCAGCGGTTCGACCGTGCCCACCTCGTTGTTCGCCCACATCACCGACACCAGGGCCGTTCGTCCGCCGTACTCCTCGAGCTCGGCACGAAGCGCGTCGAGGTCGAGCCGTGCCTCGGCGTCGACGGGGAGCAGCGAGATCTCGGCTCCCGCGTGGGAAGCCATCCAGAACGCCGGGTCCAGCACGGCGTGGTGCTCGACGCTCGAGACCGCGATCCGACGCAGCCGGGGATCGGCGGCGTTGCGCGCCCAGTACACGCCCTTGACGGCGAGGTTGTCGGCCTCGGTCCCGCCGCTCGTGAAGACGACCTCGCTCGGACGGGCGCCGAGCAGCGCCGCGACCTTCTCGCGAGCCTCCTCGACGGTCCGGCGGGCCTGGCGACCCGCGGAGTGGAGCGACGAGGGGTTCCCGGTGCGCCCCAGCGCGGCGGCGTAGGCGCTGACGACCTCCGGGCGGACCGGGGCCGTCGCGGCGTGGTCGAGATAGACCACCTCGTCGGTCACCGCCCGCGCTCCGCCAGGTGCTCGCGGATCGCGGCGGCAGCCTGCGGCAGCACGTCGGCGAGGTCCCCCACGACAGCGAGGTCGCTGATCTCGACCAGCGGTGCCTCGGGGTCCGAGTTGACGGTGATGATGGTGCCCGACGCCTGCATGCCACCGCGGTGGTGGGGGGCGCCCGAGATGCCGGCACCGATGTAGACGCGCGGTGCGATCGTCACCCCCGTCTGACCGATCTGGGCGTCGTGCTCGACCCAGCCCTCGTCGACGGCGTCACGCGTGGCGCCCACCGCAGCGCCGAGCGCGTCGGCGAGGTCGTGCACCGGGGCGAAGTCTCCGAGGGTTCCGCGACCTCCGGCCACGACGATCGCGGCCTCCGCGAGCGCAGGACGGGCGTCGGCGCTCACCGGGTGCACGGTGCGGGAGACGAGGGCGGCAGCCGTGGCGCGCGGCGAGGGCGTGGCGGACAGGTGCTCGGGCGTGAGCGGGACGGGCTGCCCGACCGGTTCGGCGACGGTCTCGTTGGCACGGACCGTGAGGACGACCTGGTCGCTGCTCGCCTCGCTCACGACGTCCCAGGACCCCGCGAACACACGCTTGGTCGCCAGGACCCGCCCCTCGACGAGGTCGGGGCGCGCGTCGACGACGAGGCCGGCCCCGAGCTCGTGGGCGAGCAGCGCCGCCGCCTCCTTGTTCTGGAAGCTGGACGTGAGCAGCGCGACGTCCGCACCGACGGCGCGGACGGCGACCGCGAGCGCCTCGGCGACGACCGGGGTCAGCGCGACGTCGCCCGCCGGGTCCACGACGAGGAGCCGCTCGGCACCGAGCTCCGACGCCTCGGCGACGACCTGCGCCGAGGGTTCCGCGAGGGCCACCGCCACGACGCCGCCCAGGGGTCGGGCGAGGGTGAGCAGCTCCTTGGCGGGCGAGCGCAGCGCGCTGCCCGGGGTGTCGAGGAGGACGACGACGGTGTGCGCGCGGGCGCTCATGGGATCTCCTTGAAGGACGTGCAGGTGGCTGACGCCGTGCGGCGCCGGGCGGTCGGACGGGTCTGCACCGGGCGACCGGACCGGTCCGTCAGACGAGCCGGTTGTCGATGAGGTAGGTGGCGAGCGCGAGGCCGCCCTCGCCGTCGTCCACGTGGACGACGGCGGGCTCGCGCGGCGGGCGGGGTGCGGCGGTCACGACGCGGGTGCGTGCCCCTGCGTCGCCCACCGTCGCGGGCTCGATGCCGAGGTCGGCGAGGCTGAGCACCTGGATCTCCTTGGTGCGTGCCGCCATGATGAGCGCGAAGTTCGGGTAGCGCGGCGTGTTGACGTGGTCGGTGACGGAGACGACGGCCGGCAGCGGGGCCGTGAGCTCCTCGGTGACGCCGTCGAGCTCGCGGGTGACCGAGGCGACGCCGTCGGTGACGTCGAGCCGGCGCGCGAGCAGCAGCTGGGGCCAGCCGAGCTCGGCGGCCAGGAGCGCGGGCACCACCGACCCCAGCCCGTCGAGCGCCGCCATGCCGCCGATGACGAGGTCGACCTCCCCCGCGGCCCGGACCGCGGCGGCGAGCACGCGCGCCGTCGCGAAGTAGTCGGAGCCTGCGAGAGCGGCGTCCGTCACCCGCAGCGCGCGGTGGGCGCCGAGCTGGTAGGCCTTGCGCAGCGCGAGGTCCGCCTCGGCCGGACCGACCGTCACGACGACGACCTCGCTCGTCTCCTGCTCGGCGGCCTCGAGCGCCTCCACGAGACGGAGCGCCGCCTCGATCGCGTTCTCGTCGAGCTCGTTGAGCGTGCCGTCCGCGGCACTGCGCTCCACCCGGCCGTCCGCACCGAAACGGCGGTCCGACTGGATGTCCGGGACGAACTTCACGGGCACGACGATGCGCATGGGGGCACTCCTCCTTGGTTCAGAAGAACCCTACAACGTCGACCTTCGCCCGGGCCCGGGACCAACGACCCACGGACGACCCTGCCGGGCGGTGGGTCACAATGGGGCCATGACGCAACAGGCCACGCAGCAGCCGACCGTCCGGGTGACGCCCACGCACGGCGTGGTCCCGCCGCTCGGGGTGCACCTCGTCGACGGCGGCGTCCGGGTAGCCGTGCTCGCGGCCCACGCGACCGCCGTCGACCTCTGTCTCCTGGACGAGGCACCGGACGGGTCGCTCCTGGAGCGGCGCCACCCGCTGCTCCAGCTCGACTACGGGGTCTGGAGCGGCTTCGTCCCCGACGTGCACGAGGGCCAGCGCTACGGCCTGCGCGCGGACGGCCCGTGGGACCCTGCCGCCGGGCACCGCTACAACCCTGCCAAGCTGCTGGTCGACCCTTACGCGCGCGCGCTCGTGGGTGCGGTCCAGGACGTGCCGGAGACTCGCGGCCAGTCGGTCGACGCCGAGGGCGCGCCGACCGGCGAGCGTGACGACCGCGACAGCGCGCCGTTCGTCCCGCACGGCGTCGTCGTCGGACCGTCCCCCGGCGACGCCCCGGTGCGGCACCCACGCGTCCCGTGGTCCGACACCGTGGTCTACGAGGCGCACGTGCACGGGCTCACCATGACGCTGCCAGGCGTGCCCGAGGAGCTGCGGGGCACCTATGCGGGCCTCGCCCACCCGGTGACGATCGAGCACCTCACGTCGCTCGGCGTCACCACGATCGAGCTGCTGCCGATCCAGGCCTTCGCCGACGAGCCGCACCTGACCGCCCTCGGGCTGACGAACTACTGGGGCTACAACACCCTCGGCTTCTTCGCCCCGCACGCCGCCTATGCGACCGCGGCCGCGCGGGCCGGCGGGCCGGGCGCGGTGCGCGACGAGGTGCGCGGCATGGTCCAGCTGCTGCACGAGGCGGGGCTCGAGGTCGTGCTCGACGTCGTCTACAACCACACGTGCGAGGGCGGCCCAGACGGGCCCCAGCTGTCGTGGCGCGGCCTGGACAACCGCTCCTACTACCTGCACGACGACGGCAACCCGATCGGCTACGCGGACGTCACCGGCACCGGCAACTCCTTGGACTTCCGCCGCCCCCGGGTGATCCAGATGGCGCTCGACTCGCTGCGGTACTGGGTCGAGGAGATCGGGGTGGACGGGTTCCGCTTCGACCTCGCCGTGACGCTCGGGCGCACCAGCAACGGCTTCACCGCGGAGCACCCGTTCCTCGTGGCGCTCCAGACCGACCCCGTGCTCTCCTCGGCCAAGCTGATCGCCGAGCCGTGGGACATCGGTCCCGGAGGATGGCAGACCGGACAGTTCCCCCCGCCCTTCAGCGAGTGGAACGACAGGTTCCGGGACGCCGCCCGGGGGTTCTGGCTCGCCGACCTCGCCGCGGCGTCGCACGGCAACGCCACCGGCGGCGTCCGTGAGATCGCGACCCGGCTGGCCGGGTCGGCCGACCTGTTCGGCATGAGCGACCCGCCGCTGGTGCGCGGCCCGGTCGCCTCCGTCAACTACATCACCGCGCACGACGGCTTCACGCTGCGCGACCTGGTGACCTACGACCACAAGCACAACCTCGCCAACGGCGAGGACAACCGCGACGGCAACGACAACAACCTGTCGTGGAACCACGGCTCGGAGGGCCCGGCCCAGGCCGAGGACCTCGAGCTCGCGCTCGACTTCATCCGGCGCCGTTCCCAGCGCAACCTCCTGGGCACGCTGCTGCTGGCCGCCGGGACCCCCATGATCACCGCGGGCGACGAGATCGGACGCACGCAGCAGGGCAACAACAACGCCTACTGCCAGGACGGACCGATCAGCTGGGTGGACTGGGACCTGCAGCCCTGGCAGCAGGACCTGCTCACGACGACCAGGTACCTGCTCGCCCTGCGCCGCGAGCACCCCGCGCTGCGCGTCGACGGCTTCTTCATGGGTGCGCCCCGGCCGCAGGACGCACCGAACAAGCCGGACCTCACGTGGTTCGACGCCGCTGGTTCCCTCGTCACCCACGACCAGTGGCACGACACCGGCGTGCGGACCCTGCAGATGCTGCGCCGCGGCGCGGGCGCCCATGCCCACGTCCTGCTCGTCATCAACGGCGCGCTCTCCGACAGCGACGTGACGCTCGCCGGGAGCGGGAACACGGAACGACGCTGGGACCTGGTGTGGGACTCCGGCTGGGAGACCCCGACCGAGGCGATAGACCTGGACACGCAGGTGCACGGGCTCGCGGCGGGCGAGACGGTGGAGGTCGACCCGTTCACCCTCCAGGTGTACGTGGCGCGCACCGCGGTCGAGCAGGCGAGCGAGTAGCGGTGGTCCACCGTCCCTGGCAGACGGTCGCGGCCGCCGCCGGTCTGCTCGCCGCGGACGGCGTCGTCCGTCCCAGCGTCTTCGCCGAGGTCTCCGCGCACGCGGCCCGTACCGGTGCCCTCAACCTCGGCCAGGGCTTCCCCGACGATGACGGTCCCGTCGCGGTGCAGGAGGCCGCGGCCGCGGCGATCCGCGCCGGCGCGAACCAGTACCCGCCGCTGCGGGGGACCGAGGCCCTGCGCGCGGCTGTCGCCGCGCACCAGGAGCGCCGGTACGGCATCCGGCTCGACCCGGCCTCCGAGGTGCTCGTGACGACCGGGGCCACCGAGGCGATCGCCGCGTCCGTCCTGGCGCTGGCAGGGCCCGGGGACGACGTCGTCACGCTCGAGCCCTACTACGACTCCTATGCGGGCGTGATCGCGACGTCCGGGGCCCGCCACGTGCCCGTCCCGCTGACACGCACCTCGACGGGGTTCCGGCTGGACGCGGCCGCGCTGCGTGCCGCGGTGAGCGACCGCACGGCCGTGATCCTGCTCAACACACCGCACAACCCGACCGGGACGGTCCTGGACGGCGGGGAGCTCGCCGTGGTGGCGCAGGCCGCCCGGCAGCACGACGCGGTCGTGGTGACCGACGAGGTCTACGAGCACCTGGTGTTCGACGGTGCGGTGCACGTGCCGATAGCGACCCTCCCCGGCATGGCGGCGCGGACCGTGACGATCTCCTCGTCGGGCAAGACGTTCTCCTTCACTGGCTGGAAGATCGGGTGGGCGACGGGGCCGGCCGAGCTGATCACCGCGGTCGCGACGGTCAAGCAGTTCCTGACCTTCGCCTCGGGTGCGCCGTTCCAGCCCGCGATCGCCGGGGCGCTGGCCGACGACGCGTTCCCGGGCGCGCTGGCGACCGACCTCGCCGCGCGGCGCGACCTGCTCGTCGGCGGCCTGGAGCGGGCCGGGTGGGACGTGACCGTGCCGCAGGGGACCTACTTCGTGGTCGCGGACGCCGCCACGCTGGGGCACGAGGACGCCGCCGCGCTGTGCCGGCGGCTGCCCGACGAGGCCGGGGTCGCCGCCGTGCCGGTGAGCGCCTTCTGCTCCCCCGGAGGTGACGGGTACCGCTCGCTCGTACGGTTCACCTTCGTCAAGAAGGAGGCGACGCTGCGCGAGGCGGTCGCACGGCTCACCGGCTGGTCGGCGAACCAGCGGTAGCCGCGGCGTGCACCAGGTCGATCACGGACCGAAGCTCGGGCGCGGCGACCTGCCCGGGCGCGCTGGCCGCGCCCACGGCACCGAAGCTCAGGCACGACCCGAAAGGCTCCCCCACGAGTCGCGAGACCGCACCGAGACCGCCCATCGCCATCGTGACCGCCGGACGGGTCGCGTGGTTCGTGCGGAAGTCCTCGGTCGCGTCGAGCAGCGTGAGGACGTCTCGCGCGCTGCGCGGCATGACGGCGACCTTCACGACGTCGGCGCCCTGCTCCTGCTGCGTGCGCAGGCGGGAGACGATCTCGTCGTGCGACGGCGTGCCGTGGAAGTCGTGCGAGGACATGACGACGGGCACGCTGTGCGCGTGCGCGTGCGCGACGACGCGTGCCAGCACGTCCGGTGCGGTGAACATCTCGACGTCGACCGCGTCCACGAGGCCGGAGTCGACGACCCGCACCAGGAGACGTTCGTAGGCCTCGGGCGACAGCTCGCGCTCGCCGCCCTCGCGGGCGGAGCGGAAGGTGGCGAGCACGGGCACGGCCTCGTCGAGCGAGGCGCGCACGACCGCGAGCGCGTCGAGGACGACGGCGCTGCTCGTGCGGGCGGCGGGACGTCCGGCCGGGCCGTCCGGGTGCGGGCCGTCGAGGTGCGGGCCGTCCGCACGGTCGACGCCGACGAGGTGGTCCAGCCGCAGCTCGACGAGATCGACGACGTCGGACGGCAGCTCGGCGACCGCCTCGCGCAGGTGCGCGGCGTCGGGCTGGACGAGCGGGACGCAGACCTTGGTGCGGCCGGTGCCGAGCGTGACGGACCGCAGCGTCACGGGCTCGATCACGGTGGCGCGGCTCGTCGCCGGGGAGTCGGTCATCGTCCGATTCTAGGCTCCCCCGCCGTCGTCCGACGTGTCCTCGGACCTCGCTAGGCTGGCCGCATGTGCACGAGCTACGGGATCGACCCGGGGTTCTCCAGCGGCGGCGACCTCTTCGGGTCCTACTTCCGAGAGCTGCTGCGCGACCTGCACCTGTGGGCGACCCGGAACGCCGCGGCCACGCTGCTCCCGACCGGGAAGAACGCGCGCAACCTCAACCCGCTGATCGTCGAGGACGGTGGTCGGGCCCGACCCGCGGCGGGCTGGTGGGGCTACCTCGCCGGCGGCGAGCCCGTGCGGTACCCGTCGATCAACACCCGTTCCGAGCGCCTGCGGGACCAGCCGGGCTCGTCGCCCGGCCGCGCGCTCGTGCCCGCCACGCACTGGTTCGAGACGCAGCGGCCCACCCGCACCCGCGTCCGTCTCGGGTTCGAGGGGCTCGAGGCGTTCAGCATGGCCGCGGTGACCAGGTGGGGAGCACCTCGCGGCGGCAGCCCCGTCGTCTGCTACTCCGTCGTCACGCAGCCCGCTGCGGAGCACCTGCGCGCCGTCCACGACCGCATGCCGCTGCTCGTGCCGACCGGCTTCGCGGAGGAGTGGCTCACCAGCAGGGCTCCCGCGCACGACCTCGTGGGCGCGGCGCTCGACGCGGGGCGCGGGGTCGCCGAGAGGGTCATGATGGCGCAGGTCGGCTGAGCCAGAGCGTCCGGCCCACGACGGCCGACTCCGCGCGGGGGCGGGCCGCACGAGATCGCGTGCCGTCAGGCGCCTTCCGGCCGGAACGCCGGAGTCAGGCGCACGGGCCGCACCAGCCCGAAGCCCTGCAGCTCCACCGGGGCGAGCTGGGTGAGGGCGAAGCGGTCGTGCCGCGCGAGCTCACGGGCGGTCGCGGGGTCCACGAGGACGCTGCCGGGATCGGCCTGCTCGCTCAGCCGTGAGGCGAGGTTGACCACGGGACCGAAGATGTCGCCGAAGCGCGACAGCACGCGGCCCCAGGCCAGGCTCACCCGGACCGGCGCGGGCCCGGCGGCTCCCGAGGGATCGGCACCCGCGCCCGCGGCGGCCAGCCCCAGCGCGACGTCCGCGCCCGTGGCGACGTCGTCCGCGACGAACAGCACGGCGTCGCCGATCGTCTTGACCACCCGGCCGCCAGCACCCGTGATGACGTCCCGCGCCCGGGCCTCGAAGTCCTGGACGAAGCTGGCGAGCTCGGCCGAGCCCAGCCCCGCGGTCCGCTTGGTGAAGGCGACGATGTCCGCGAACCCGACCGCACGCGGCAGCGGGAGAACCCGGCCGGAGCCCGCGTCGTCGAGCTCCGCCTCGGGGTGCCCGTCGGTCGCGAACTCCACCGCGTAGCGCCCGGCGAGCGAGGCCGCGTGACGGCGCCAGGCGTGGACGAGCTGAGACTCGAGGACCGGGGCGAGGTCGCCGAGGTGCCGCAGCACCGTGCGGCGCGCCTCCGCGTCGTCGAGCTGCTCGGCGCGGACCGTGTGGTCGACGAGCGCCTCGACCTGCCACAGCGCCAGGCGGTCCATGGTGTGCCCGACGGAGCGCACCAGGGTGGTGACGGTCGCCTCGTCGAAACCCTCGCGGCGGGCGACCTCGAACAGCTCGGCCACGGCGCGTGCGTCGCTGCGGGTGAAGACCGGGGCGTCGTCGTCAGGGAGCGGGAAGCCGAGCGCGCGCCAGTACTCGCGGGCGAAGGCCTCGGCGACCCCCGCCTCGGCGACGAGCTCGCGCGCGGTCAGCAGCCGCTCCTCGCCGAGCAGGGCGCGGTCGAGCGACGCGGGGGTGACGGGCTCTGGCACGCTGCCAGTGTAGTGGGCGCGCCCAGACGGAGTGAGGTGGGTCACGCGAGGGGGCAGGACGGGGCGGCCGGCGGTTCAGCCCGAGGTCGGCCGGAGCGGAGCACGCAGGTGGTGCACGTCGCCGCTGCGCACCTCGGTGCGGCGACCGTCGTCGGAGGCGATCACGAGCGCGCCGTCGGGCGCCAGCCCGACGGCCTCGCCCGTGACCTCGCGCCCGTCGGTGAGCTCGGCGCGCACCAGCGAGCCGAGCGTGACGAGCCGCTGCTCGACCTCGGCGAGCAGGCCGCTCGTGACGATCGCGTCGCTGTCGCGCGAACGCCCGGCCGCCGCGTCCCACCGGTCGATCGTGGCGAGCAGCCGGGTCAGGACCGCGACCGCGAGGTCGTCGCGCGACGGCGCGACGTGGCTCGGCCCGTCCGCGCCGAGGAGCGCCGCGGCGAGGGACGTCGCGGCTGCGACGGGGAGCTCGTCGGCGGACTGCAGCACGTTGAGGCCCACCCCCACCACGACCTGGCCCGCGGGTGTGACCTCGGCGAGGATCCCCGCCACCTTGCGACGACGGCCGACCACCGGCAGCTCGTCGGCCCCCGGCACGGCGACCAGCACGTCGTTGGGCCACTTGAGACCGACGTCGAGCCCTGTGGCCTCGTGCACCGCCGCACACACCGCGAGCCCGGTGAGCAGCGGGACCCAGGTCAGCGGACGGGCACGGGGGGCGAGCAGCACCGACATCGTCAGGGCGGTGCGGGCCGGCGTCTGCCAGACCCGGCCCAGCCGACCCCGCCCCGCGACCTGGTGGTCCGCGAGCAGCGCGGCCGGCGCGCGCCAGGTGCCCGGGTCCGAGGTGGACGCCGCCGCGAGGGAGGTGTTGGTGGACGGGTCCGTGGGACGCACCTCGAGATGGCGCAGCGGGCCTCCGGGCCGCAGCAGCGCCGCGGCGAGGGCGTCGTGGTCGAGAGCGGGTCGGCCGTGGGCCGCCGGGGGCAGGTGGGTCACGGTGCTCATCATGGTCTCGTTGGTGGGTTCCTCCAAGACCGCGCCTGCCCGACGCGTGTCGCCGCACATGCCCCCGGCGGGCCACCAGCAACTAGGCTCGTGCCGTGACCGAACCAGCTGCGCACACCGCGAACCGCACCGCCGACCTGGGCGCCGAGACGCCTGTGGAGACCGCGCCCCCGACGACGAGATCACGGCTCGAGGACCTCGCCGCGCGCGAGCACGCCGCCGTGACCGCGCCGGAGGAGGCCGCCCGGACCAAGCAGCACGCTCGGCGCAAGAAGACCGCCCGCGAACGCATCGGTGAGCTGCTGGACGAGGGCTCCTTCGTCGAGCTCGACGCCTTCGCGACGCACCGCTCGGTCAACTTCGGGCTCGACAAGAAGAAGATCGCGGGCGACGGGGTCGTCGTCGGTCACGGCACGATCGACGGCCGCCAGGTCTGCATCTACTCCCAGGACTTCACCGTCTTCGGCGGCAGCCTGGGCGAGGTGCACGGTCAGAAGATCACCAAGGTCATGGACTTCGCGCTGCGCACCGGGGTGCCGCTCATCGGCATCAGCGACGGGGGCGGCGCGCGCATCCAGGAGGGCGTCGCGGCGCTCACCCAGTTCGCGGAGATCTTCCGGCGCAACGTCGCCGCCTCGGGGGTGATCCCGCAGATCTCGCTCATCCTCGGTCCGAGCGCCGGCGGAGCGGTCTACTCCCCCGCGCTCACCGACTTCATCGTCATGGCCGACGGCACCTCGAACATGTTCATCACCGGCCCGGACGTGATCCGCGCGGTCACCGGGGAGGACGTGGGGTTCGAGGAGCTCGGCGGCGCGCAGACCCACAACGAGCGCTCCGGCGTGGCGCACTACATGGCCGCCGACGAGGACGACGCCTTCGACTACGTGCGCCACCTGCTCACCTTCCTGCCGCAGAACAACCTGGCCGACCCGCCGGTGTTCGCCGAGGAGCCGGTGCTCGAGGTGACGGCCGAGGACGAGGCGCTCGACGACCTGGTCCCCGACTCCGTCTCGCAGCCCTACGACATGCACACGCTCATCGAGACGATCGTCGACGAGGGCGAGTTCCTCGAGGTGCAGCCGCTGTACGCGCGCAACGTCATCGTCGGCTTCGGCCGGGTGGAGGGGCACAGCGTCGGCATCGTGGCGAACCAGCCGCAGTCGATGGCCGGCACGCTCGACATCAACGCGGCCGAGAAGGCGGCGCGGTTCGTTCGCACCTGCGACGCCTTCAACATCCCGGTCCTCACCCTCGTCGACGTGCCGGGGTTCCTGCCCGGCACCGACCAGGAGTGGAACGGCATCATCCGCCGCGGCGCGAAGCTCATCTTCGCCTACGCCGAGGCCACGGTCCCGCTCGTCACCGTCATCACCCGCAAGGCCTACGGCGGCGCGTACATCGTCATGGGCTCCAAGCAGCTCGGGGCCGATGTCAACCTCGCCTGGCCGACCGCGCAGATCGCCGTCATGGGCGCCGGGGGTGCCGTGAACATCCTGCAGCGCCGCGCCTTGCAGGAGGTCGCTCAGGCCGGCGGCGACGTCGAGGCGGAGCGCAAGCGGCTCACCGACGAGTACGAGGACGCCATCGTGAACCCGTGGGACGCTGCCGCGCGCGGCTACGTCGACGCCGTGATCGCGCCGTCCACCACCCGCGTCCAGATCGTCCGCGCGCTGCGGGCCCTGCGCACCAAGCGCGCCAGCCTGCCGCCCAAGAAGCATGGGAACATCCCCCTGTGAACGACCAGTCCCCCACCCCCGAGACCGAACCCGACGACGACCGCAGCGGACGACCGCTCGTGGTCAACGCCGCCGCGCTGCACGCGCTCGTCGACGAGATGTCACGGGCGCTGCACTCCTACGTCGACGTCGCCGTGGGCGTGCGTGCCGAGTTCGACGCCGAGACCGCTGACGACGACCCGCGGGTCGAGCTCGCCGAGGCCGCCATCGAACGCCTCAACACTGCCTTCGACGAGCAGTTCGAGTCCGACCTCGGCATGACGAGCGCGCACACGAGCTACGCGTGGAACGAGGAGAGCGAGGACGAGGAGGACGACTCCGAGTACGAGTCCCTGCAGCTCGAGATGATGCTCGAGCGCGCCGGGCACACCGACGCGGAGCTCGACGAGGCCCTCGAGCTGCTCGACACCGCGGCGCAGTCGCTCGCCCAGATGCTCGAGTCCCGCGGCTTCGAGGTTCCCCAGTGGGCGTGCTCCCACGAGCGGTACCTCGACGACGACGAGGTGGAGGACGGCGACGAGGACGAGCACGGCCCTGTCTCGCTGACGAGCCTGGGGAACGGCTTCGACGGCGCTGGGTATGACGGGACCGGGTACGACGAGGACGCCTTCGACCTCGGGATCGCCCGGATCGTCGACGACGAGCTGGGTGGGGACGGGCAGAGCGGAGACAGGCAGAGCGGGGAGGACGCCGACGGGGCCGACCGCTCCGAGGGGCCGGGCGCCGGCGACGACGGCCGGGACGTTCC
>Ga0182744_1002293_pt1 | contig 15810 bp, 15 predicted proteins | sample eDN3rd30CKraftMG_FD_128525 | JGI IMG/M metagenome (GOLD analysis project Ga0182744, IMG submission 128525) | Enriched Miracle-Growth compost microbial communities from Emeryville, California, USA - eDNA 3rd pass 30_C Kraft MG (version 2) (version 2) ...
GAGAAGGTCACACCCGTTCCCATACCGAACACGGAAGTTAAGCTTCTCAGCGCCGATGGTAGTTGGGACAAGCGTCCCTGTGAGAGTAGGACGTTGCCAGGCAAAAATGAAACACAACCTGATAAGGGTTGTGTTTTTTTGCTGTCTATTAAGACAATTGTGCCCGCGCGGCGACATTTTGAGGGAAAAAAGGAACGATAACCGAAAAGACATGCCCTAGCAGAGCAATATCTTTAGAGGAGGTTGGGGGAATGATAGTCAGAGTGCCAAAATACAGATTCGAAATGGCAAAGTGTGATCACAAGAAAAGCCTAAGTGACCAAAACCTAGATTAGGAATGGAAAAATTGGTCACAAGAAGAGTCCTTGTGACCAAAACTCAGATTCAGAATGGAAAAAGTGGCCACTGCCAGTACGGAGGCACTTATAAAGAAAAAGGTACCGTTTAACCGGTAATCGAACCCGTGTGGCGCCACTTAAAGAGAAAATGGTAACCAAGCAATATACGTGCCTGGCAGCGCCATCTTTAAAGAAGACTGTATCGAATAAGAGATAATCGTGCCTAAAAATAACTAACCCATCAAATACTCATAAATCAAAAACGGCCCCTTTTGCAAAGTAATATCCAGGAATGTCTTAATAAATGGATAATCTCGGTTGGGCATCATTTTTGTGAGTTCACTCCACCACTCTGTTTCATATCTTGCTATCATGCTTAGGTTATAAAGCAAGAGGTAATGCACCATTAGTTCAGGAAACAGGGACAAATTTTCTTTCTTGAGAGGCAGTACGTAAGAACTGTTTTCGAAATTAAGCTGGATTGTTGATTTCCCGTTAGATGAACGTTTATTAAATTGAAAAAGGAGTCCCTTCCCTGTGAATTCTATCTGATTTTCAGACTTTGTAGTTAGAAATTCCTTCAATCGTTCCTCTGTCATATGGTAATGATCTAATACTTTTTCTGGTACTGCTAAATGCCCGTTACGAATGTATAGTGGTGTAAAAGTACTTTTGGACTCATGTACCATAAATAAATCATCTAATTCTGGAATAAGCTCTAACAGTTCCTCCATCGTAACTTTATCTCCCTCCAATTGTTTCATGTGGAACATTTTCTCAGACATGAAGGGAAAAAGCCCATTTTTTTGAAACTTTACTTCATCATGGAAAAATTGATAGTTTTGTTTTTTTCTTTTCCTTGTAGAAACTCCGTGTGCTAATACAGAAGTTGTTTCCGGATATGCTGGATCCACCGTTAAGATACATGCTTTAATTAAATGTACAAGTCCATAAAAAAGCAGAATTGGTTTTAAGAGTAGTGGTGCATTTTCTGCTTGTTGATAATAAATTTGGCCATGCTCGAGATAATATAAAAAGGCATAGCAGTTTTCATAGCTTTTTTGTTCAGGGTTATCAATATTCCACTTTTTATAATGGTTTTTGAGATACAACTGGCAATGCTCTGCAGAGAAGAAACTTGCATAGCTTTTCCAGCCTTTATAGTAAATAGTCATTGGTAATCACCTTTTTCAGAAAAATTAGACTAAATCGTTCTCCTTGACAGTATTTTGTCCAATTGATAACCTACAATTAAAAAATTTTTTCCTGGAGGCCATAAAAATGTGGGAGAGTAAATTTTCAAAAGAAGGTTTAACGTTTGATGATGTCTTATTAATTCCTGGTAAATCAGAAGTACTGCCACGTGATGTCAGTCTTCAAGTAGAGTTATCGCCTAAGGTAAAGTTAAATATTCCTATTATTAGCGCAGGTATGGATACTGTGACAGAAGCTGAAATGGCAATTTCAATGGCTCGCCAGGGTGGTTTGGGCATTATCCATAAAAATATGACGATTGAACAACAGGCTGAACAGGTTGAAAAGGTTAAAAGGTCCGAAAGCGGCGTTATCACAGACCCATTTTTCCTCACACCAGAACATCAGGTATATGATGCTGAACATTTAATGGGCAAGTATCGAATTTCTGGTGTGCCGATTGTTAATAATCTTGAGGAGCAAAAGCTTGTAGGGATTATCACTAATCGTGACTTACGATTTATTCAAGATTATTCTTTCAAGATCTCAGATGTTATGACAAAGGAAAATCTTGTTACTGCTCCAGTAGGAACTACTTTAAAAGAGGCTGAAAAAATCCTTCAAAAGTATAAAATAGAAAAGCTCCCTCTTGTGGATGACCAAGGTGTTTTAGAGGGATTAATCACTATAAAAGATATTGAGAAGGTAATTGAGTTTCCAAACTCAGCAAAGGATAGCCAAGGACGTTTATTAGCTGGTGCGGCTGTTGGAGTAACAAAGGACACAATGATGCGGATTGAGAAGCTGGTTAAAGCAAATGTAGATGCTATCGTTGTGGATACCGCTCATGGTCATTCAAAGGGTGTGCTTGATACCGTTAAAGAAATACGTAGTCAATATCCGGATTTAACCATTATTGCTGGAAATGTCGCTACTGCTGAGGCAACAAAGGATTTAATAGAGGCAGGTGCAGATGTCGTTAAGGTCGGAATTGGACCTGGTTCTATTTGTACAACGCGTGTGGTAGCGGGTGTAGGTGTTCCACAAATCACGGCTGTTTACGACTGCGCTACAGAAGCTAATAAGCGTGGTAAGACGATTATTGCGGATGGCGGGATTAAATATTCAGGTGACATCGTTAAGGCACTGGCTGCAGGCGGCCATGCGGTTATGTTAGGAAGCATGCTTGCAGGTGTTACAGAAAGCCCAGGAGAAACTGAAATTTTCCAAGGTCGACGCTTTAAGGTTTACCGTGGTATGGGATCTGTAGCAGCAATGGAAAAAGGTTCAAAGGACCGTTATTTCCAAGAAGATAATAAGAAGTTCGTACCAGAGGGAATCGAAGGTCGCTTACCTTATAAAGGGCCATTGGCTGAAACCATTTACCAACTAATCGGCGGCTTACGTTCAGGTATGGGCTATTGCGGAACAAAAGACCTAGAAGAGTTAAGAAATAATGCACAATTTATTAAAATGACAGGGGCAGGTCTGAGAGAAAGTCATCCTCACGATGTACAAATTACAAAAGAGGCACCAAATTATTCATTATCTTAATTCTTAAACAGAGAAGCGCTGACTTCTCTGTCTTTTTTTTGTAAAAAGATAGGCATATCATCTGTCTATGATTTGGACCCCAGTTATGTTAAAATAACCAAAGTGTAATAAATCGTTGGAGGGTATTATTGTGAACAAACTTTTTTTCCGTAAGCTTATTGCCAGCTCCTTGGCAGTGCTCATGTTTTTAAGCCTAAGTGTAGGCATAAATAAAGCAGAAGCAGAAACAATCGGGTTAGATGTAAATGCATCTGGGGCTATATTGGTTGATGCAGAAACAGGCATGATTTTGTATGAAAAGAATTCTGAAACAGCGCTGGGAATTGCAAGTATGACTAAGATGATGACAGAATACTTACTTTTAGAAGCAGTAAAAGAAGGTAAGGTAAAGTGGGATCAAGAGTATGTAGTTTCTCCTGCACTTTCTAAAATGTCTCATGACGATAGTTTAAGTAACGTTTATTTACGTGTTGACGGAAAGTATAAGGTAGAAGATCTGTATGCGGCAATGGCGATTGAATCTGCGAATGCTGCTACCATGGCTATCGCTGAAATCGTAGGGGGATCTGAGGCGAAATTTGTTGAATTAATGAATAAAAAAGCAGCAGAACTTGGACTGAAAACCTATAAATTTGTAAACTCCTCAGGATTAAATAACCGTGATGTCTTAAAGCATCTTCCTGATATCGTTGGCGACCCCGATGAGGAAAATATTATGTCTGCAAAAGATGTGGCAGCATTAGCATTCCACTTAATACATGATTTCCCAGAGGTACTGAAAACATCTAGCATTCCGGAAAAGATTTTTGCACAGGGTACGGAAGATGAATTTGTAATGGACAACTGGAATTGGATGTTAGAAGGATATGAAGAACTTGCAGCAGATTACCCAAATTATCAACAATTTGTTTATGATGGTTTGGATGGTTTGAAAACTGGTTCAACTCCTTTTGCAGGGTACAATTTTACTGGGACAGCCTCTAGAGATGGTCAAAGATTTATCTCGGTAGTTATGAATACAGGTTCCCAATCTGAACGTTTCAAAGAAACAAGAAAGATTCTTGACTTTGCCTTTAATAATTTTAAAAAAGAAGAAGTTATTTCAAAGCATTATCAAGTTAAAGGGAAGAAGACTTTACCAGTGATTAAGGGTAAAGAGGATCAAGTTAAAATTTATACAAAAGATGCTGTTAATATGGTTGTTAAAAACGGAGAAAAGGATAACTTCAAAACTGTCTTAACACTCGATAAAAAGAAGGTTAATAAACAAGGTGAACTTACTGCGCCTCTTAAGAAGGGTGAAAAGGTTGGAACGTTAACCATTCAACCAAAAGAGACTGGAAATCTAGGATTCTTAACAAAAGATGGCCAGATTACGGTTGATGTCATTGCAGCTGAGGATGTTGAAAAGGCAAATTGGTTCGTTCTAATGATGAGAGGAATCGGCGGGTTCTTCGGAGACCTTTGGGGAGGTATTTCTTCCACTGTTAAAGGTTGGTTTTAATTGATAGGGAATATTTAACAAAAGGATTCTTGTCTTGACAGGAGTCCTTTTTTGTTGCTTTAATGTCTTTATGGGAACAATCTAATTCCGAATGAATTAACACTATTTCCTAATTTTATACGTTAATTTTTTGTAATATTTATAAAAGTGTAACTTACAAGGGGGATTTATTATGAAAACAGGTACAGATCGAGTTAAACGCGGAATGGCCGAAATGCAAAAGGGCGGCGTCATTATGGACGTTATTAATGCAGAGCAGGCAAAAATCGCTGAAGATGCCGGTGCGGTTGCAGTAATGGCTTTAGAGCGAGTGCCATCTGACATTCGTGCAGCTGGCGGTGTTGCAAGAATGGCTGACCCAAGAATTATTGAGGAAGTACTAAATGCAGTATCTATCCCTGTAATGGCAAAAGCTAGAATTGGCCATATCGTAGAAGCACGTGTGCTTGAAGCAATGGGTGTTGATTATATCGATGAGAGTGAAGTATTAACTCCGGCAGATGAAGAGTACCATTTATATAAGAGTGATTTTACCGTGCCATTTGTTTGCGGCTGCCGTGACCTTGGTGAGGCTGCCCGCAGGATCGGTGAAGGGGCTTCTATGCTTCGTACCAAAGGTGAACCAGGAACAGGCAATATCGTTGAGGCAGTACGCCATATGCGCAAGGTGAACGGACAGGTTCGTAAAGTAGTAGGAATGAATGAAGATGAGCTAATGACAGAAGCAAAACTATTAGGTGCTCCATTTGAATTGCTTCTTGAGATCAAACGCCTTGGCCGTCTTCCAGTTGTTAACTTTGCTGCTGGCGGTGTTGCAACTCCTGCTGACGCTGCATTAATGATGCAGTTAGGTGCTGATGGGGTATTCGTAGGTTCAGGTATTTTTAAATCAGAGAATCCTGCTTTGTTTGCAAAAGCAATTGTAGAAGCTACTACTCACTACCAAGACTATAAGTTAATTGCAGAGCTTTCTAAAAACTTGGGAACACCAATGAAAGGTATTGAAATTTCATCTCTTTCCCCTGAAAATCGTATGCAGGAACGTGGTTGGTAATGGTTAAGATAGGAGTACTTGCCCTGCAGGGCGCTGTTCGTGAACATATTCGTTCCGTTGAAGAATGCGGTGCAGAAGGCATTGCCATTAAGAAGGTAGAGCAGTTAAACGAAGTTGATGGACTCATCCTTCCTGGCGGGGAAAGCACTGCAATGCGGCGCTTAATCGATAAATATGGTTTTATGGATGCATTAAAGGAATTTGCTGCTGAAGGAAAACCTATGTTTGGTACATGTGCCGGTCTCATCCTTTTAGCCAAAAACCTAGTTGGTCATGAGCCTCATATCGGTGTGATGGACATTACGGTCGAACGCAACTCCTTTGGCCGTCAAGTTGATAGCTTCGAGGCTGACCTCGCGATTAAGGATGTAGCTGACAGCTTCCCTGCTGTCTTTATCCGCGCGCCGCACATCGTTGAGGCAGGAGCGGAGGTAGAAATCCTTTCAAAGCACAATGACCGCATTGTGGCAGCTCGTGAAGGACAATTCCTTGGATGTTCATTCCATCCCGAATTAACAGACCAACATGACATTACGGCTTACTTTGTTGAGATGGTTAAGGAAGCAAAAGCAAAACAGTTTGCATAATTTGGTTGCAATTGGTGGATAATTATAGTAAATTATCTACAATAAATAAATATATTAAAGCAATGAGAGGAAATAGTAACAGGAAGTTCATTCTAAAGAGAGCCGGTGGCTGGTGCAAATCGGTGTTTGAAGCTTGTGAATCCCTCCTCGAGCAAGGTGTGGAACACCCTATAAGGGTAAGTAAGTGCCTTCGGTAAAAACCGTTAATTTTTTTCAAGGTGGACAGACTAAATCTGTCAACCAGGGTGGTAACGCGGGTAACTCTCGTCCCTGTTTTTGGGGACGGGAGTTTTTTGTATTTATTTTTTATTAATCTAGCTGCAGCGCCTAGGGGCTCTCAGGTCTAAGCCAAGCCGACAAATAGGTTAAAAGGCAACCTTTCCGCCGGTTCGTCTAGACTCACGCCCCTGTTCAAGACGCTTACGCTTTATAATTAAGGAGTGGAAAAGATGTTAGATATTAAAGTTTTACGAGCTAATTTTGCAGAAGTAAAAGAGAAACTTCAGCATCGCGGTGAAGATTTAACAGACCTAGGTAAATTTGAGGACTTAGATCAACGCAGACGTGACTTAATTGTTGAGGCAGAACAATTGAAGAGCAAACGAAATGAGGTTTCTCAACAGGTAGCTGCTTTAAAGCGTGAAAAGGCAGATGCAGATCATCTTATTGTCGAAATGCGTGAGGTTGGAGACAGGATTAAAGTTCTCGATGAGGAGCTCCGCAGTGTCGAGGAAACACTAGATATGCTACTTTTGAGCATTCCAAATATTCCGCACGAAAGTGTTCCTATCGGTGAATCAGAAGATGATAACGTAGAAATCAGAAAATGGGGTCACGTTCGTGAATTTGAGTTTGAAGCGAAGCCTCACTGGGATGTAGCGGATCACCTAGGTATTCTGGATTTTGAACGTGCGGGCAAAGTTACCGGTAGCCGCTTCGTGTTTTATAAAGGGCTAGGAGCTCGTTTAGAGCGCGCGCTAATAAACTTTATGCTGGATCTGCATGTAGATGAGCATGGATATAAAGAAATATTACCACCATATATGGTCAACCGTGCGAGCATGACAGGTACAGGTCAATTGCCAAAATTTGCGGAAGACGCATTTTTAATTGAAAATGAAGATTATTTCTTGATTCCAACAGCAGAGGTGCCTGTCACCAATCTCCACCGTGATGAAATAATAAACGGAGAGGAGCTTCCAATTCGCTTTGCGGCTTACAGTGCATGCTTCCGTTCTGAAGCTGGCTCTGCAGGGCGTGATACGCGCGGTTTAATTCGCCAGCACCAATTTAATAAGGTAGAGCTCGTAAAGTTTGTTAAGCCAGAGGATTCTTATGAGGAGCTTGAAAAGCTTACAAGTGACGCAGAACGTGTTCTACAATTACTTGAACTGCCTTACCGTGTATTGAGCATGTGTACAGGTGACCTCGGCTTTACGGCTGCTAAGAAATACGATATTGAGGTATGGATTCCGAGCTATGGTACGTACCGTGAAATTTCTTCTTGCAGTAACTTTGAGGCTTTCCAAGCACGCCGGGCCAATATCCGCTTCCGCCGTGAACCGAAAGCTAAACCAGAACATGTTCATACTTTAAATGGATCTGGCTTGGCGATTGGAAGAACAGTTGCTGCTATCCTGGAAAATTATCAGCAGGAGGATGGAAGTGTCGTGATTCCAAAGGTACTTCGTCCGTACATGGGGAATAAAGAAGTTATCGCTCCAGAATAAATAAAGTTTAATATTGTGTTGACAGAGATAAATGGAATGTGTTATTCTATATCTTGTCAATACGGAGGAATACCCAAGTCTGGCTGAAGGGATCGGTCTTGAAAACCGACAGGCGGGTCAAACCGCGCGGGGGTTCGAATCCCTCTTCCTCCTCCATTAATTTATTATAATCGCGCATAAAACTGGAGATAAAATCCGTCCCAAGCTATTGGGCGGATTTTTTTATGTTCTTTTTAATTAGATTGTGTTAAAAGTACAAATTAACAGCCCATTTAAAACAGCATAGAATAAAAAAAGAAAGCACATATTGGATTAACCAATATGTGCTTTTGTCATATTTAATATTTCTTTTAACCGCTCATCAACCTCACGACATACTCTTAATGCATCTTCAGGCCTTTTAACAACATCCGTATTATCCATATCAACAATCAAGACATCACTTGAGTTATAGTTATTAATAACCCAATCATCATAGCCCTTCCATACCTCAAAATAATATTCTTTCAGTTCCGGGTTAATTTCGAAGCTTCTGCCGCGAGCCATAATACGATCAATTACCGTATCAAAGGAGCCTTTTAAATAAACCATCAAGTCAGGTGCCTTCTTAGGCAGTTCATTTAACTCTTCCATCATATTCTCTACAAGGTCTTCATATATTTTAAATTCTAGTTCAGAAATTCTCCCTAGATTTTTATTTACATATGCAAAATACCAATCTTCATAAATGGAGCGGTCTTGAATGGTGTATATAGGTTCTCTCCAACTCACACAATCTTTAACCGTTTTAAAACGTTTATTTAAGAAAAATAATTGTAAAAGGAAAGGAATTCTTCTTGCATCTAATTCTTCTGGTGTTAATTCATAATAAAGAGGAAGAATGGGATTATCATCAACTGCCTCATAAAAAACCTTACTCTCAATGCCCTTTTTTTGAAAATGGGCATTTAATGTATCAGCTACACTTGTTTTACCAAGCCCTATCATACCACCAATAACGATACTCACTTACATCCCCCAATTCTTATCGTGTGTTTGTCGTGCTGCTTTTCTTTAATGAGCTAATAAGCTTTTCGATAATAAAATTTAAATCATCTTCATTTTTCACAAAATCTAATTCATCACCATTAAAGCGTAGAACAGGTATATCAGGATGTGATTGCTCAAAGCTGCTTATCGTTTGTTCGTAGTCAATAGATAGCTGTTCTAAATATAAGGGACTAATATTTTTCTCTACTTCACGTCCTCTTATTTTTATTCGCTTTAGAAGAGTATCTAAACTCGCATTAAGGTAGATAATAACATTCGGCTTTGGCATGTCTTCTGTTAGGAGCTGATATATTTTATAGTATTTTTTGTATTCATCGGGGTTTAAAGTCCTTTGGGCAAAAATTAAGTTCTTTAAAATATTGTAATCTGCAACAACAGGTTGACTTTTACTTAAATAGTGGGTATTAATATCCCCTAATTGCTTATAGCGATTGCAGAGGAAAAACATTTCTGTTTGGAAACTCCATTCTTCAATATTCTCATAGAACTTCCCCAAAAATGGATTTTCATCAACGATTTCCTTTAATAATGCAAAGTTAAATTGATCTGAAATAGCTTTTGCGAGAGATGTCTTACCTACACCAATCGGCCCTTCAACGGTAATAAAGGGAGTATACCCCATTGCATGTCCTCCTTCTCCAACTGCCTGCAACTTCTATGTTTAACCAGCAATTTACTGGTAACTCTTATTTAAACTCATAATGGCACAAATAATATATTATCATAATCTGACACAGGTAGGGATATGGAAATTATTGAAGAAGAAATTTTAATGTCGAAGATAGGAAAAAAACTGCCGAAATACGGCAGTTTATGTTATGAAAATAAATTAACCCCTTTTTACCACATTGAAATTTTCCACAATTAGGAGCCAATTTTGTGGGAAGGCCAAACCAAGCTTCCAGTAACTCATTCCTCGAAGGTTTAATTCTTTTACTAAATTAAACTTAGCTTGGATGGAACGAGCATCCTCAAACCAAACTTCATGCTGCTTACCATCTGCGGCAGTATACCGGAAGAACGGTGCCTGGGCTTTTGTATCGAACTGAATCGCGACATTGTGTCTAGCGGCAATTTCGATGGCTTGCTGAGGGCTTATTGCCTTAGCCACAGACCCTTGAACGAAAGGAAGTGTCCAATCGTACCCATATAGATTCTGTCCCATCATAATTTTATTCGGAGGCATCTCAGTTATCGCATATTCTAACACCTTTCGGACTTGATCGATGGGGGATACTGCCATGGCTGGGCCACCGCTATATCCCCATTCATAGGTCATAATAACGACAAAATCAACTATTTGCCCATGAGCCCGATAATCATGTGCCTCATACCATGCTCCTTGTTGTGCAGCACTAGTTTTCGGTGCCAGTGCTGTTGAAATTAACCAGCCTTCCCTTTGAAACCTTGCTTTTGCCTTTCGTAAAAATGTATTATAGGCTTCACGATCTGCCGGACGTAAAAATTCAAAATCAAAATGAATATCTCTAAACCCATATTTCTTTGCAGTGGCAACAATATTATTTAAGAATCTATCTTGTATCGGAATATCATTAAGTAAAATACGCCCCAATTCATCACTAAATTGATCATTTTCCTGGTTCGTAATAACCATCATTAAAACATTTCGATTGGCGCGTGCAATGGCTGGAAATTGATTTAACAAGGGCTCCTTTAAACCTCCATCGCGAAGAGCTTGAAAGCTGAACGGGGCCAGGTAGGTTAAATAGGGTGCAGCTTCTCGTGCACTTTGTTCTAAATTAGGTGCCACACTAGTGCCTCGAGGTTCAACATAGGCATTAAATTCTCCTCTTCTTTTTGGTCTCGGTGGGATATAAAGACGGAAGCCAACATAGAGTTGCTGGTTTAGCGATATACGATTAACTGAGGCTATTTGTTGATAAGGCACACCGACTTTTTGACCAATTGACCATAGACTGTCCCCAGGCTGTACATAATAAAAACTGCCAACGATCGGAATCACCATCGCTTGACCTACGACGAGATTATTTGGATTAGGGATGTCATTTGCTTCAACAATATCATTCACTGTTGTATTGAATGCTCTCGCAATGGTTGTTAATGATTCATTTGCTCTCACAACATGAATTTGCATACTCTTCCCCTCCTAAGCAAAACGCTACATCTATTCTATGAGGAAGGTGATTGATTCATGATATAATGGAAAAAATATCAATATTGCAGATAGATATGAATATATTGTTAGGCGGTAATTCTCATGACAATGAAAGAATATACTGATGAGTACTATATGAAGGAAGCCATAAAGGAAGCGAAAAAGGCAGAAGCTTTGGCCGAGGTTCCGATTGGAGCAATCGTCGTTATCGATGGGAAAATTATTTCACGTGCCTATAACTTACGTGAAAGTAAACAAAGTGCCGTTGCTCATGCCGAGCTTTTGGCCATTGAAAAGGCTTGCCAGGAAACGGGTTCATGGCGCCTGGAGAATGCCGTTTTATATGTTACACTTGAGCCCTGTGCAATGTGCTCGGGCGCTATAATCTTATCAAGGGTCAAACGGGTGGTATATGGCGCACAAGATCCAAAGGGAGGCTGCGCAGGTACCTTTATGAATCTGCTCCAGGATGACAGATTTAATCATCAAAGTGAAGTGACAAGCGGTGTTTTAGAAGAAGAGTGTGGACAGCTTCTGTCTGACTTCTTTCGTGAGCTTCGAGAAAGAAGGAAAATAATGAAAAAACAACATTTACAGGAATTTACAATGGATAAAGATTGATTTTTTTTTCGAATATTAGTATACTAAAAAAGCGTCAGATAAGACGCCTTAAATTATTATCAACTTTGCCGTGCTAGGCGGGGAGGTAGCGGTGCCCTGTACTCGCAATCCGCTCTAGCGAGGCTGAATCCCTTCCCGAGGCTGGTATCCTGTAGGGTCCGCCTTAAGTAAGTGGTGTTGACGCCCGGGTCCTGCGCAATGGGAATCCATGAACCATGTCAGGTCCGGAAGGAAGCAGCATTAAGTGGAAGCTCCCATGTGCCGCAGGGTGGCCTGGGCCGAGCTAACTGCTTAAGCAGCGCCTATGGGTGCGTAGTCGACGGAAGGTGCACGGCAGTTTATAATGAAAAAACAACTCATCTTAATTACGAGATGAGTTTTTTTGTATTCTCTTTGATAAATAGAAAAAAGATAAGTTATAATGAGTAAGATAGAATTTTTTGAAGGGGGCGATGTTTTTTGGCTTATCAAGCTTTATATCGTGTTTGGCGTCCTCAGCAATTTATTGATGTAGTAGGACAAGAACATGTTACAAAAACATTGCAAAATGCCCTATTACAACAAAAAATTTCCCATGCGTATCTATTTAATGGGCCTCGAGGAACAGGTAAAACGAGTGCAGCGAAGATATTGGCTAAAGCAGTAAATTGTGAACGCGCACCCATTTCGGAACCTTGTAATGAATGTGATTCTTGCAAAGGAATAACAAATGGGACAATATCTGATGTGCTTGAATTTGACGCAGCTTCCAATTCCCGAGTGGAGGAAATGCGGGATGTTTTAGATAAAGTAAAATTTGCACCAACCTCTGTTCGCTACAAGGTCTATATTATTGATGAAGTACATATGCTATCCATTAGCGCCTTTAATGCTTTGTTAAAAACGCTAGAAGAACCGCCTAGGCATGTTATCTTCATTTTAGCCACGACTGAACCGCATAAAATACCACTAACCATTATCTCAAGGTGTCAACGATTTGATTTTAGACGAATTACAGCACAATCGATTGTAAATCGAATGAAGTTAATTGTCGAAGAAACTGGTGTTAATTGTGAAGAAGATGCTCTAAAGATGATTGCTAGAGCGGCTGAAGGTGGAATGCGGGATGCATTAAGTCTATTAGACCAAGCTATATCATTTAGTCAGGAAAGTGTAACAGTTGAAGATGCATTAACTGTAACGGGATCTGTTTCACAGGGATTCTTAAACAAGTTAGCAAAGTCTGTACTAGAAAAAGATGTAGCCACCGGTCTAGAGGCCTTAGAGGAATTGCTATTTCATGGGAAGGACCCTTCAAGGTTTATTGAAGATTTTATTTTATATTACCGAGATATGCTGTTATACAAAACAGCACCTAATCTTGAAGAATCATTAGATAGAGTCTTGCTGGACGAGGAGTTCCGTCAAATTGCTGAGGCTGTTTCTTACGATCAGATTTATCAGCTCATTGAATTATTAAATAAAACCCAACAGGATATGCGATGGACCAACCATCCGAGGATCTTTTTGGAAGTGGCAATTGTTAAGTTGTGTCAAACAGAAGGTAAGCAAACAGAGCAAATGTCATCTGGACAAATGGTTCAGCTGTTGACTAAGATTGAACAGCTTGAGCAAGAATTGCAACAGTTAAAAACCAATGGACCAGTTGTCCAAGAAGCAGTACCTCAAGCTTCACAAAAACCTGCTCAAAGAAGCTCAAGAAAAGGATTTCAGCCGGCCGTTGGCAGAATAAATGAAGTATTAAAGAATGCGACAAAGAATGATTTAAATCAAATTAAAAGCAGATGGGGCGAAATGAGAGACCGTTTAATGAAATCTCATGCGGCTCTATTAAATGAGGCAGAGCCAGTCGCTGCCTCAGCAAATGCTTTTATATTAAAATTCAAGCACGAAATTCATTGTCAAATGGCAATGGATAATAACCGTTTTATCGAGACGATTTCACTTGCTCTTCAAGAATTAACAGGCACTAGATATAATGTGCTTGGGGTACCGGAAGAGCAATGGCTATCGATTCGGGAAAACTTCTTAAGTACTCAGCATCAAGTGGAGGGTGTATCTTCCGAATCCAAACCTGAGGAAGAACCGCATATTGCGGAGGCCAAAAACCTATTCGGTGCTGAATTTGTTGAAATAATTGACTAATAATTGGAGGTTGAAGGAAATATGCGTGGTGGAATGGGTAATATGCAAAATATGATGAAGCAAATGCAAAAAATGCAAAAGAAAATGGCTGAAGCTCAAGAAGAATTAGGTCAACAAAAGATTGAAGGAACAGCAGGCGGAGGCATGGTGACTGTCATTGTAACTGGACATAAAGAAGTGGTAGATGTACAAATTAAACCGGAAGCTGTAGACCCTGATGATATCGAAATGTTACAAGATCTTGTGTTAGCAGCAACTAATGATGCATTAAAAAAGGTAGAAGAGCTTACAAATAATACGATGGGCCAATTTACAAAAGGAATGAATCTTCCGTTTTAATAAATTGATCCAGTCTATGCGCCTTTTTAAGGCGCATATGCTTTTCTAGGAGAGGAATAATAAATCATGCACTATCCAGAACCGATTTCTAAGTTGATTGACAGTTTTATGAAGCTTCCCGGTATCGGACCTAAAACGGCTGCTCGTTTGGCTTTTTATGTTTTAAGTATGAAAGAAGATACTGTGCTGGATTTTGCTAAAGCACTAGTCAATGCTAAAAGAAACTTATCATATTGCTCAGTCTGTGGTCATATTACAGATCAAGACCCGTGCTATATATGTGAGGACCAACGCAGGGATAAGAGTACGATTTGTGTTGTTCAAGATCCAAAAGATGTGATTGCCATGGAAAAGATGAAGGAATTCAATGGGATGTACCATGTACTTCACGGTTCCATTTCACCGATGGATGGTATAGGTCCAGAGGATATTAATATTCCTGACTTACTAAAACGTCTCCACGATGAAACTGTTCAGGAAGTGATCTTAGCAACCAACCCTAATATCGAGGGTGAAGCAACAGCGATGTATATATCTCGCTTACTTAAGCCGTCGGGTATTAAGATTACAAGGATTGCTCACGGATTACCTGTTGGTGGAGACCTCGAATATGCGGATGAAGTTACTTTATCTAAAGCTCTAGAGGGAAGAAGGGAACTTTAAAGCGAAAAGCACCAGTCCGGGGGAATAAAAATGTTTTTTCAACGTAAAGGGTGGCTGCGTAAGGAGTTTGATGAAAAACTTTTAACACAGTTACAACAATATAAAGGACATTGGCAGGAGCAAAAACAATTATTAGATAAAAGTTTTGATCCTTCAGAGGAAGCGGTATGTCATACGAAAATTGCACAGGTAAAATACCTCTTTCTTTTAAAAGAAGCAAAAAACAGAAATGTAAGTATTAAAAGGTAAATAGAAAGCTATTCCTATCTAGGTCTATTTTTTATAACTTGTACATATGTTGTTATAAAAGAGAGTTTGAAGGGGGATAGCTTTTTTGGAACCTATTGTAATCATATCGATATTAGGCGGGCTCATACTTATTCTTCTGTTCTCAGGAGCTCCTTTTAAGCCAGCTAGGTTTGTTGGTCAAGCTGTTGTAAAAATATTAATTGGAGCGTTGTTGTTGTTCTTCCTAAATACAGCTGGAAATAGTTTTGGTATCCATGTGCCGATTAATTTTGCAACATCAGCGGTATCAGGTTTTCTTGGCATCCCAGGGTTAGTAGCGCTGGCTGCCATTCAAAAGTTTATTATCTAGACGTATTAAAACCGCTGAATAACAGCGGTTTTTTACTGCAATAAAACAATTCTATTATTTATGTAAAAAACAGTTGACCAATTCTATAATGTGCTGTAATATATTAAAAGTCGTCACAAACGACAACGCAAGGCATTAAAAAAGTTATTGACTTTAATAACTTGATTATGATATATTAATAAAGTCGCTTATGAGCGATAAAGAAAAATTGATCTTTGAAAACTAAACAAACAATAACGTCAACAAACAATTTTTTAGCTTTTTATAAAAGCTAAGCCAACGTAACAAATGAGCTA
>Ga0182744_1002294_pt1 | contig 15807 bp, 15 predicted proteins | sample eDN3rd30CKraftMG_FD_128525 | JGI IMG/M metagenome (GOLD analysis project Ga0182744, IMG submission 128525) | Enriched Miracle-Growth compost microbial communities from Emeryville, California, USA - eDNA 3rd pass 30_C Kraft MG (version 2) (version 2) ...
AACGTGCAGAATTTGTCGCAGCCTTCCTGGATGGTGAGAAAGGCGGAGACGCCGCGGTTGCGGATCGCCTTCGCGCTCGGCTTGGCGAGATGCTCGAACTTGTCCTCGACCGGAAACTCGGTGTCGACCACGGGGCCGTTGTGCGCGCGGGCGACGAGTTCGGGCAGGCGATGGTAGTTCTGCGAGCCGACGACGAGATCGACCGTCCGCGCGCGATGGATGATCTCCTTGCCCTCGGCCTGGGCGACGCAGCCGGCGACGGCGATGGTGACCTTGCGCCCCTCCAGCGCGGCGGCGTCCTTCATCTCGCGCAGGCGGCCGAGTTCCGAATAGACCTTCTCGGCGGCCTTCTCGCGGATGTGGCAGGTATTGAGGATCACGAGATCGGCGCCTTCGGGCGTCGCCGTTTCGGCATAACCGGACGCGGCCAGCGTGTCGGCCATACGATGGGAATCGTAGACGTTCATCTGGCAGCCGTAGGACTTGACGAAGACCTTGCGCGCCGGCGCCGCGGAAGTCTGTCCGATCTGGGTCGCGCTGGCGGTTTTTGCGCTGCTCATTCGATCCGGTAGGCCACTAAGGGATTGAGAAAACACTCAAAATTCGACAGGTGCGGTCGCGCCGCGGAAGCTGGCGGGGTTTTAGCCCTTTTCGGCCGCGAATGGAATTGCCGGAAATGGCGGCGGAAGTTCGTGGCGGAGGCGGATTTCGGTATCGTCGTGGCGGGTTCCGCCGCATTTACCCGCCTCCTCCAGGGGAGGGTGGGCCGCCTCGTGCGTGAATCGCCTTGCGGGGGCACTCACGTCCGCAGCGCCCTTATCGTCATCGTGCGCACGGTCGATTCGAGCCGGCGCGCGATCTCCTTGCGGTCCGAGGTTTCCTCGAAGGCGACAGGTTCTCCCCACGTCACGGTGACGTCGAATGCGCCGCGTCGCAGGACGCCGGCAAGATGGGGAACGAGTTGGAAGTCGCCGTACCAGGCGATGAGCGGGCGATGCTGGCGGCCGAGCGGCACGCCCAGCATCCCGGTGTAGGCGAGCGACAGCGGCTGGATCCAGACGCGGCCGGCATGCTCGGCTTCGGCGAGGGCGTCGCGCGCCGCGCCGACCAGCGAAGAGCGGAACGGCAGGACGCGGTTGCCGTCGCCCGAGGTACCTTCGCCGAACAGCATCACCGGATCGCCGCTCGCGAGGCGCTGCGCGATCTCGGCGTTCACTTCACTGGTCTTGTGGCGGCGGTTGCGGTCGACGAACACCGAGCGCTGCAGCCTCGCCAGCAGGCCGAAGACCGGCCAGCGCGCGATTTCCGACTTCGCCACGAAGACGATCGGCGTGACCGCCGAGATGATCGAGATGTCCGCCCATGACACGTGATTGCTGACGATCATCAGCGGGCGCTGCGGGCACCGCTCGCCGACCACGCGGATGCGAAATCCGACCAGGCGGCAGACGGTGCGGTGATAGAATTGCGGCAGGCTGCGCCGGAGCGGCAGGTTGAACTTCACCGCGATCCACTGGATCGGGATCAGCATCAGGGTGATGAGCGCGATCGCGGGGACGACCGCATAAAGGCGCATCGGCGGCGAGCCTCGTTCGCTTTGTTCGTCAGTCTTCTTGCGTCGGTTCTTCTTGCGTCAGCTTTTCTTGTCGTCGAGCGGCACGGCGTAAAGGTCGAGCCGGTGATCGACCAGCTTGAAACCGAGCTTGCGCGCGACCTCGGCCTGCAGGCGCTCGATTTCCTCGGACTGGAACTCGATCACTTCGCCGGTGCGCAGGTTGATGAGATGGTCGTGGTGGCTTTCGCGCATCTGCTCGTAGCGCGCGCGGCCGCGGCCGAAATCGTGGCGCTCGATGATGCCCGAATCCTCGAACAGGTTGACGGTACGATAGACCGTCGAGATGGAGATGCGCGGATCGATCTCGGCGCAGCGGCGGTGCAGTTCCTCGACGTCGGGATGATCGTCGGCGCCGGCGAGCACGCGCGCGATCACGCGGCGCTGCTCCGTCATGCGCATGCCGCGCGCGGCGCACTGGGCTTCGATGTGATTTCTGGTTTCGGCCGTTGCTGGCATGTCTCGCTTCGTCGCTGGTCCGTTCATCGCCCGTTTCGATGCCGTCATTATAGTGCGCCAACCGTGACGGGGCCAAGGCGTTCGGCCGGCGCATGCGGATGACGGTGCTTAAAATCGTGCTTTCCCGCCGCTGCCGATCGGGAAAGACAGTGGTTCATGCGAGGTCGCGCCGCAGGATCAGCGCGGTCCCGCCTTTTCCGCCGGCCGTGCGGCCGTAATAGGCGTTGCGGCGGCCGACTTCGCGGAAACCGGCCCGCGCGTAGAGCCGGCGGGCCGGCGTGTTGTCCTCGTCGACTTCGAGGAATAGCGCCTTGCAGCCGAGGCCCGCAAGCCGGCGCAGGTGAAGATCGAGCAGCCGCCGCGCAAGCCCGCGGCCGCGCTCGGATGCGGCAACGGCGATCGAGAGGATCTCGGCTTCGCCCGCCGCCCCGCGCGACATCACGAAGCCGACGAGGCGGCGGCCGCGCGTGGCGCGGTGCGTCAATACGTTGCGCTCGCGCAGCAGCGCCGCGATCTCCGTTTCCGACCAGCCGCGGCTGAAGGACTGCCCGTGCAGCGCGGCGATCGCGGCGGCGTCGCCCGCGTTGGCCTCCGCGAGGAGCGGCGGCCGCCGGAACAGCCGGTCGAGGAGGGCGCTCATTTCTGCAGCAGGCGGCCGGAGGGCTGCGGCTTCGCGCCGGGCGCGCCGAGATAGTAGGGCTTCGGCGGCTGGTCGGCCGGCGCCGCGGCGCCGATCCTCGCCACCCAGGCGATGTCGGCGGCGGCGGTGTCGTTCACGCTCGCCACGCGCTCCGGCGCGAACAGGGCGGCGGCGCGGCGCGCGGCGGAGCCGACGACATGCATCGGGCCGAGCTTGAGCACGGCGAGGCTCTGCAGCGGTGAAAGCTGCGCCGGCAGCAGCGTCTTGCCGCTTTCGCCGAACATCTGCAGATAGGCCATGTCGTTGCGCGCATCGATGGCGACGAGCACCGGCAGGCTTTCGCCGCCGGCGAGATAGGGCGCGGCGAGCGCCATCGTCGTGATCACGCCGACGGCGGGCCTGCGCGCGGCCAGCGCGATGCCGCGCGCCGCGGAGACGCCGACGCGCAGCCCGGTGAAGCTGCCGGGACCGACGGTGACGGCGATACGGTCGAGATCGGCGAACGGGGTTTGCGCCGCTTCCATCACGCGCGCGATCATCGGGATCAGCGCCTCGGCGTGGCCGCGCGCCATCGGTACGGATTCATGCGCGACCATGCCGCGCTCGGTATCGAACACGGCAGCGGAGCAGGCGGCGAGCGCCGTATCGATCGCGAGAAGGCGCATGACCCCGGTGCGTTGCCGCCTGTCGGCGGGAAGGAAGATCAGACCGGACGGACTTCGACGACGTCGGGCACGAAATGGCGCAGCAGGTTCTGGATGCCGTGCTTGAGCGTCGCCGTCGAGGACGGGCAGCCCGAGCACGAGCCCTGCATGTGCAGATAGACGACGCCCTCCTTGAAGCCGCGGAAGGTAATATCGCCGCCGTCGTTCGCGACCGCCGGACGCACGCGCGTCTCGATCAGTTCCTTGATGGTCGCCACGGTCTCGGCGTCCTTCTCCTCGAAGAACTCGTCGGCATCGACGCCCGGCGCTTCATCCTCGGCGACGAGGGGAGCGCCGGACATATAATGTTCCATGATGGCGCCGAGGATCGCCGGCTTGAGCTGCGCCCACTCGCCCTCGGTCTTGGTGACGGTGATGAAGTCCGCGCCATAGAACACGCCGCCGACGCCCTTGATCGCGAACAGCTTCTGCGCCAGCGGCGATTTCGCCGCGTCTTCCGCCGTCGGCAGGTTCAGCGTGCCTTCCTCCAGCACGAGGCGGCCCGGCAGGAACTTCAGGGTGGCGGGATTGGGCGTGGGTTCGGTCTGGATGAACATGCTGCGCTCCGTCGCCGGTGCGGGTTCAAGGCCCGCGCGGACGCCCCATACATGGGTCTTTCCGCGGTTGCGGTCAACCGCCGGAGGCCCTCAGGCCATGGCGTCGAGCTGCTCGTCGGTCAGGTGGCCGGGCACCACGGCGACCGGAATGGGGAAGTTGCCGGCCGATTTGCCAAGCTCGGAGACCAGCGGGCCGGGGCCGTCCTTGCCGGTACCGGCCGCGAGGACCAGCACCGCGATGTCCTCCTCCTCGTCGATCAGCTTGAGGATTTCCTCCGCCACCTCGCCCTCGCGGATCACCTGCTCGGCGATCACGCCGGCGACGCTCTTGGCCCGCGCGCCGGCCTGCGCCAGCACGGTGCGCGCCTCGTCCTGCGCTTCCTGCCGCATGATGTCGGCAACGCCGAGCCATTGCTGGTTGCGGTCGCGGGTGGTGTTGATGCGGCACATCAGGACGCTCGCGCCGATCCGCGCGCAGCGGCGCGCCGCATAATAGATCGCGCGGTCGCACTCGGGCGTGTCGTCCACGATCACCAGAAACTTCGGCTTGTGTCCCGCTTCGTAGCTGCGGCGCTTGCGAGTCATGTGTGCGATGCTGCCATAACGGAGCCGGGCGCGACAAGCTCGACGGCCTGCCGGTCAGGCGCACGGAGGTATGCAACCCTTCCCCGACGGCGAGAGGGAGCGCGCCGCCGCCGCGGCGGAAGATACGCCCCGATGCGCGCCCGCAATCTATTGCCTGCGCACGAAGCCGACGATGTCCTTCACGGCGTTCATGGTCTTGTCGGCGATCGCGCGCGCGCGATCGGCGCCGTCCGCCAGCACGCCGTCGATATAGCCGGGATCCTGCGTCAGCCGCTTCATCTCGGCGCCGATCGGTCCGAGCTTGGCGACGGCGAGATCGACGAGGGCGTTCTTGAACGTGGAGAACTGCGCACCGCCGAAATCCTTCAGCACCTCGGCGCGCGGCCGCTCCGCCAGCGCAGCGAAGATGCCGACGAGGTTGTCGGCTTCCGGCCGCGTCTTGAGTCCCTCCTCCTCGCTCGGCAGCGGCTCCGGGTCGGTCTTGGCCTTGCGCACCTTCTGCGCGATGGCGTCGGCATCGTCGGTGAGATTGATGCGCGAATAGTCGGACGGGTCCGACTTCGACATTTTCTTCGCGCCGTCGCGCAGCGACATCACGCGCGTGGCCGGTCCCTGGATCAGCGGCTCCGGCAGCGGGAAGAAACCCTCGGCGAAGCCGTTGGCGGCGATCGAGGAGGCGAAATCGTTGTTGAACTTCTGCGCGATGTCGCGCGCGAGCTCGACGTGCTGCTTCTGGTCCTCGCCGACCGGAACGTGCGTCGCGCGATAGACGAGGATGTCCGCCGCCATCAGGTTCGGATAGGCGTAAAGCCCGACCGACACGTTCTCGCGATCCTTGCCGGCCTTGTCCTTGAACTGCGTCATGCGATTGAGCCAGCCGAGGCGGGCGACGCAGTTGAACACCCAGGCGAGCTCGGCGTGAGCCGAGACCTGGCTCTGGTTGAAGACGATGTGCTTTTTCGGATCGATGCCCGCGGCGATGAAGGCGGCGGTGACTTCGCGCGTCGTCTTCTTCAGCTCGACAGGGTCCTGCCACACCGTGATCGCGTGCAGATCGACGACGCAGTAGATGCATTCGTGGGTCTTTTGCAGGTCGACGAACCTGACGATCGCACCGAGGTAATTGCCGAGATGGAGGTTGCCGGTCGGTTGGACGCCGGAGAAAACCAGTGGCTTGAAAGACATTTGGACTGCCTCACGTTGGAAGCGCGTCAACTGCCATGTTGATAATCCCCGCGCAAGTGGATTGTCCCGCGGGCGCTTTCCGCCTCCGTGCAAAGCACGAATTTCATGCCCGTTGGCGCAGGCACCGTGGCCTGGATGAAGCGCAGCGCCATCCGAGGGCAGGCGCGCAGCGATTCATAATCGGTGGCGGGATGTCCCGGATTCGCTTCGCTCATCCGGGCTACCTTTTTTCAATGCGTGTGGCCGCGCAAACCGGCGATCAATTCGCCGATCCGCACGACGCCGAACAGGCGCAGGCCGAGCACGTAAATCGCGATCCCAAGCGGGATCAGCACGACGAGGGTTGCGAATTGCGCGGCGGTGGAAGGCAGCCCGGCCTGGACGTGCGGCCCGTATTGGCGGCACAGCAGCAGTACCGCACCCATGAGTGCGGCGGCGCCGGCGATGCCGGCAAGGCGGGCCGCGGTGCCGCGTTCCGGGCGCAGCCGGCGTCGCCGCAGCAGGATCGCGGCAAGTACCAGCGCGGAAATCCATCCGGCGCCCGCGAGCGCGGCCGCGATGCCGACATGGCCGCAGGACGGAAACAGTGCGAGCGCCGCGCCCGTGCTGACGGCGAGACCGACGAGGCCGGCGAGCATCGGCGCGCGCGCGTCCTCATGGGCGTAGGAGATCGCCGCCAGCACCTTCTCCAGTGCATGGCCCGGCAGGCCGGCGGCGAGCGCGAGGATCGCCGCGGCCACGGCGGCAGTATCGGCGGCGGTGAATGCTCCACGCTCGAACAGCACCCCGGCGATCGGGCTCGCCAGCAGCGCAAACCCTGCTGCGGCGGGCAGGCCGAGCCCCATGGCGATCTCGAACGCGCGCGACTGCGCGCCGGAAGACGTGGCGTCGTCGCTTTGCTGCACGCCGACGGCGATGCGCGGCGCCAGCACGGAAGCCGTGGCGATGGTGACGATGCCGAGCGGCAGCTCGTAGAGGCGGTAGGCATAATAGAGCCACGACACGGCGGAAGCCGACGACGAGGCGATGATGGTGCCGGCGATGAAGGTGAGCGCGGGCACGCCGCCGGCGATGACGGCGGAGGCGGCGCGGCCGTAGAAGCGCCGGATGTCGGCGGACCACGCGAGACGCAGGCAGCGCGGACGCCGCAGGGCGCGGCGCAGCGCCGCCGCGAGCAGTACAAGCTGAACAAGGCCGCCGAGGGCGAACGAAACCGCGAGCAGGATGCCGGAAGCCTTGCTGGTGCCGGTGCCGAGCACGACGGCGAGCAGGACCGCGCCGACAAGGATGCAGTTGAACGCAGCGATGCTGCCGGCGGCGGCCGCGACGCGGCCTTCCGCGTTGAGGATCGCGACGGCGATCGCCGCGAGGCCGGCGACCGCGACATAGCCGACCGACCAGCGCAGGAAGGTGACGGCGTCGGCGAAGCGTTCCGAGCCGGCGGGAAATCCCGGCGCGACGAGGTGAATGGCCGCCGGCGCGAACACCACGCAGAGCAGGGCGAAGCCGCCGAGCAGGAGCAGCATCGTGCCGAAAAGACGTTCCGCGAAGCGCCGCGCGGTTGCTTCGTCGCCCGCGGCGAGCCGCAGCCATGCCGGCACCAGCGCGCCGTTGAGCGCGCCCTCGGCCAGGAGCTTGCGGAACAGGTTGGGTATCTGGATCGCCGCGAAATAGGCGTCGGACAGGGCGCCCGCGCCGAGCACGCCCGCCACGCCCATGTCGCGCAGCAGGGCGAGCCCGCGCGACACCAGGGTGGCGGAGGTCACCGTGCCGAGATCGCGGGTCAGGGACATAGGCACGCAACCATGGTCGGCAGTTCTCTTTCCGGAGCGACACATTGCTAACGCGCTGCGCATGCCTGGAACAGGGCCGGGCATGACGACGCGCTTGCAACGGTACCGCTAACCGACAAAACAGCGCGCGGCTCGGCGTCTGCCCATCCGTTCTAGCCCACCAATCTTTAAGGCCGGCCCAACAAAACCGACGGTCTGGCGAGTTGCGCGGGGGGCTTGCGCCGCTATAGTGCCCGCGAATTTCACCCGCCCTTCCATCCCTCGCACCAGAAGACAGCGACGACGATCATGGCAGATACCCGTTACGACGTTCTCGGCATTGGCAACGCAATCGTGGACGTGATTGCCCGCGCCGACGACGCCTTCCTTTCGAAGCAGAGCATGGCGAAGGGCGGCATGGCCCTGATCGACGAGCCGCGCGCGGCGCAGATCTACAAGGACATGGGTCCCGGCACCGAAAGCTCGGGCGGCTCGGCGGCCAACACCATCGTCGGCCTCGCGAGCTTCGGCGCGAAGGTCGCGTTCGTCGGCAAGGTCAAGGACGACCTGCTGGGCAAGGTGTTCCAGCATGACATCCGCGCGGCGGGCGTCGCCTTCGAGACGCCGGCGGCCAAGGACGGCCCTTCGACCGCATGCTGCTACGTGCTGGTGACGCCGGACGGGCAGCGCACCATGAACACCTATCTCGGCGCGGCGCAGAACCTGCATCCGCGCGACATCGATCCCAAGCAGATCGCCGACGCGGCGATCGTCTATCTCGAGGGTTATCTGTGGGATCCGGCCGACGCCAAGGATGCGTTCGTCGCCGCCTCGAAGGCCGCGCATGCCGCCGGGCGCCGGGTCGCGCTCACGCTGTCCGACGCGTTCTGCGTCGGCCGCTATCGCGATGAGTTCCTCGGCCTGATGCGCAACGGCACGGTGGACATCATCTTCGCCAACGAAGCGGAGCTCAGCAGCCTTTACGAGACGAAGGACTTCGACAAGGCGGTGAACCAGCTTCGCAAGGACGTGAAGCTTGCGGCGGTGACGCGCTCCGAGAAGGGATGCGTCATCGTGCAGGGCGACCAGACGGTCGCCGTTCCGGCGGCGCCGATCCGCGAGCTGGTCGATACGACGGGCGCGGGCGACCTGTTCGCGGCGGGCTTCCTGTTCGGCGTCGCGCGCGGCGCGTCCCTCGAGACCTGCGGCAAGCTCGGCGTCCTCGCGGCGGCCGAGGTGATCCAGCACATCGGCGCGCGGCCGGAAGTCTCGCTCAAGGAACTCGCCGCCAAGGCCGGCCTGAAGGTCTGAGCTTTTCCGCGCCAGCGGTATTTCGATGCGAACGCCCGGACCGACGGTCCGGGCGTTTTGCGTCCATGGTAACCATCGGTTAAGCAAACATGGTTACCGATCGGTGAATCTCATCGATCGGGAGTTATTTCCATGGGCGCCAGCGCGACTCCGGACAACGCCGCCGGAAAGTCAGACGCTTCTGCGGACATTCCGAACGTCGAATCGCCGGCTCTGGTGCCGGAGCAGGGCGAAGCGGCCGAAGCACCCGCGGCCACGGCCGCGGCCACGGCGCTGGTCGTCGCCGCGCCGCGGATCGATCATGCCGGGGACGCGGCGGATGCTTCCGCAAGCGCGGCGAAGGCCGCTGCGTCGTCCGCCTATCTGCCGCGGCTTTCGCGGATCGCCGCGACCATCGCCGTGGCGGCCTGCGCCGGGGCCATTGCCGGTTCGCTCGCCACCTTCGCCGCCCAGCATGCGTTCGCGCCGGCGCCGCAGCCGGACCCGCACGTCGCGGAAGCGCGCGCCTTGAAGGATTCGGTTGCCGGACTGCGCGCCGAGCTTGCCGGCGTTCGCGCCGGCACCGAGGCGACGGTCAAGGCGGCGAACGCGCAGATCGCCAGGCTCAACGAACGCATCGAGCGCAACGAGAAGGCGGAGCGGGCGCGCCTCGCCGCGGCGCAGGCCGCGCCGGTGCCGGTCGCCGCCGCGGCAACCGTCGCCGCCGCGCCGTCGCCGGCGGCTTCCCCGGCCGAGCCTTCCTCCCAGCATGCGACCGCCGTCACCGGCTCGATCCCCGAGCAGCGCAACGCGCCGGCGAAGAAGGATGTCTCGCGGCCGCCGGTCATCAAGGGCTGGGTGCTGCAGAACGTCTACGCGGGGCTCGCCTATATCATAAGCCCCGAGGGCATCATGGAAGTCGCCGTCGGCGACCGCTTGCCCAACGGCGCGCGCGTCGAGGCGATCCGGCGCGAGAACGGCCGCTGGGTCGTGCTGACCACGCGCGGCATGGTCGTGATGCGCTGACGCCTTCCGCCGGAAAACGGCCGCATGCCGCGCCCCCGTGCGCGGCATGCGCGTTTGCGGATGTTGCTGCCGCCGCCACAATTCGCGCTATGATCGGCCATCCGCGGTCTGCCGGGATGGCTTGCCATGAGCTTGCGCTTGCTGCCGCTGCCGGAGTGGAGCCTTGCCGCCGTCGCGCGCGCGGCGTGCGCGCTGGCGGCGTGCGCGGTCGCAGGCCTCGCCTTCGCGCAGGCGCCCAAGGCGCCCGACAAGCCGCAGATGAAGGACGAGTTCTGCCCCGGCCTGGTGGCGCAGCGCGGCGTCCGCGCAAAGCCTGCCGCGCTGGCCGCCGATCAGGTGCGCATCACCTTCGTCGGGCACGCCACCTTCCTGATCGAGAGCCCGAAGCTCGTCCGCATCGCGACGGACTACAACGATTACGTCCGTCCACCGGTGGCGCCGGACATCGCGACGATGAACCGCGCGCATTCGACGCACTACACGGATCGTCCGGATCCCGCGATCAAGCATGTCCTGCGCGGCTGGCGGGACGACGGCGGGCCCGCCGGCATCGACCTCGGCTATGAAGACGTCCATATCCGCAGCGTATCGACCAACATCCGCGACTGGAGCGGCGGCACGCGCAAGAACGGCAACTCGATCTTCGTATTCGAGATCGGCTCGCTCTGCATCGCCCATCTCGGCCATCTGCATCATACGCTGACGCAGCAGCAGCTCGACGAGATCGGCCATGTCGACGTGGTGCTGCTGCCGGTGGACGGCTCCTACACGCTCGACCTCGACGGCATGATCGAGGTCCTGCAATCGCTCAAGGCGCCGCTGATGATCCCGATGCACTATTTCAGCCGGTTCACGCTCGACCGCTTTCTCGACCGCATCCGCGACAGATACGAGATCGAGCGCAGCGACGTTCCCTCGGTCGTGGTCTCGCGCGCGACCCTGCCTCCGGCGCCGAAATTCCTCGTGCTGCCCGGGCGCTGAGGCCCGGCCCGATCCCGGAAAGTGGACAGGGGTTGGCGGAAAAGATCATGTGCGAAACGCAAACAATGGCCTAAAGTCCGCCTCAACGACGGGTTGCCGGCGCCAGCCGGCCATTGAGTCCTGCCGGCGTCCTGCCGGCCATCGAACGACGGAATGGATATGCGCACCCAGGTTGGAATCATCGGAGCCGGTCCGGCGGGACTTTTCCTCGCTCACCTTTTGCATCGCGCCGGCATCGACAGCGTGATCCTCGAAGGGCGCAGCCGGAAGTACGTCGAGGACCGCGTGCGCGCCGGCGTCCTGGAATCCGGCACCGTCGACGTGATGCGCGAACTCAAGCTCGACGACCGGCTCAAGCGGGAATCGATGACCGACGAGGGGCTCGACATCCGTTTCTCCGGCAAGATCGTCCACATGGACTTCCGCAAGCTCGGCTCCGGCAAGGTCGTCACGATCTACGGCCAGCAGGAGGTGGTGAAGGATCTCATCGCGGCGCGGCTCGCCGACAACGGCAAGATATTGTTCGAAGCCGACGCGATCGCGATCGATAATATCGATACCGCCAAGCCCTCGATCCGCTACAACATCGGCGGCCGGCAGGAAACGCTGGAGTGCGATTTCGTCGCCGGCTGCGACGGCTTTCACGGCGTCAGTCGGCCCTCGATCCCCCAGCACCTCCTGACCGAATATGACCGCGTCTATTCGTTCGCCTGGCTCGGCGTGCTGTCGCATTCGCCGCCGATCAAGGAGATGACCTATTCCAACAACGAGCGCGGCTTCGCGCTGTGCAGCCGGCGTTCGCCCAAGGTATCGCGCCATTACCTGCAGGTGCCGGTGGACGAAGACCCCGACGACTGGTCGGACGCGCGCTTCTGGGACGAGCTTCACCTGCGCATGGACGACGTGACGAAGGAAGAGATCGTCGAGGGCGAGATCTTCCAGAAGAACGTCGCGCCGCTGCGCGCCTTCGTCGCCTCGCCCATGCAGTATGGGCGGCTGTTCCTTGCCGGCGACGCCTCGCACATCGTGCCGCCGACCGGCGCCAAGGGACTCAATCTTGCGGTTGCCGACGTGCGCGTGCTATCGCGCGCCATCATCGAGTTTTTCCGCACCGGCGACGCGAAGCGGCTGGAGCGCTATTCCGAAGTCTGCCTGCGGCGCGTCTGGAAGACCGTGCGGTTCTCGACCTACATGACCTCGACGCTGCACCGCTTCCCGGAGCATTCGCCGTTCGACCGCAACATCCAGCTTGCCGAGCTCGATTATCTCCACCGGTCGACGGCGGCGCAGACGACCATCGTGGAGAACTACGTCGGCTTGCCGTTCGAGGACGATTGACAGGGCAAGCCTCGCCAATCCGCAAAACGGTTTCGCATTGCGCTTTGCTTGATGCGGCTATGGGAGTACGCCGGCCCGGACGGGGGCGCGGGACAAGCCGGCCGTGATGCCGGGGAGTGGCCGGACTTGGCGCTTGATGCACGCGCTGCGTTTCCGGTCGCGAGGGACAGGCTGCTGGCTATCCCCGCTCCAACTTCAATTCGATAACCGGATGTTCTAGATTCAGGCGAACGTTTCTCGCCCGGGAGCCGCCGATGCCTTTCGCGATCATGCGCGACAACGTCCGCCTGCATTACGAGGAGGCCGGCAGCGGCACGCCGCTGTTGTTCGTCCACGAGTTCGGCGGCGATCATCGCGCCTGGGAAGCGCAGATGCGCTACTTTTCGCGGCGCTTTCGCTGCATCGCCTACGCGGCGCGCGGCTATACGCCTTCCGACATCCCCGCAGATCCGGGAAGCTACGACTACCGGCACATGATGCGCGACGTGGTCGGCGTGCTCGATCATCTCGGCATTGCCAAGGCGCATATCGTCGGGCTGTCGATGGGCGCCTATTCGACGCTCCAGGTCGGACTCAACCATCCCGAACGCGCGCTGTCGCTGACGCTCGCCGGCGTCGGCTCCGGCTCGGAGCGGGAGCTCGAAGCGGAATTCCGCGCGCGGACGGAAGCCAATGCGAAGCTGTTCGAGACGAAGGGCGCCGCGCATGTCGCGAAGACGCTCGGCGGCGGAGCGGGCCGCGTGCCGCTCGAAGTGAAGGACCCTCGCGGCTATGCCGAATTCATCGCGCAGTTCAGCGAGCACGATTCGCAGGGCTCCGCGCACGTCATGCGCAACTTCCAGGGGCGGCGGCCCTCGCTCTATGATTTCGAGGAGGCGATCCGCAGGCTCGCGCTGCCGGTGCTGATCGTGGTCGGCGACGAGGACGATGCCTGCATCGAGCCGAGCCTGTTCCTGAAACGATGGATTCCGGCCTCGGGACTCGCGATGTTTCCCAAGAGCGGCCACGGCGTCAATCTGGAAGAGCCGGCGCTGTTCAACCAGACCCTTTCGGATTTCCTCAGCCTCGTGGAAGCGAACCGCTGGGGTCCGCGCGATCCGCGCTCGGTGAGAAAGTAGGCAGCGCCGCCTCGCGGTTCATGGTCGGGCTTCTCCCCGCCGGCCTTGCCGATCAATGAAGCGCGATGCTCCCCCGGAGCGAGACCGCCGGACACAGGCGAGGGAAGCGATGCCGTTCTTGCAGAACGGCTTTGCCCGGCGATGACGGATGAGCGGTCAGTCGCAACAAACCGCAGGATACGAGCAGCTTCGAAGACGGGCTACCTGCTTTCGCGGGAGCCTTTTGTTTGTGCTTCGATCTTTTGTGCCTTGATCTGCGTTCGCTTCGACAGGGGCCGCCTCGTCCTTCGACGCCGCGTTTGGCGCGGCGCCTCGGGGCGAGGCGGAACCGACTTCGCCTGCGCGACGCTTACTTCTTCACCGGGTGGTCGAGCTTCCAGGGGTCCTTCACCATCGGGTAGGTCTTGATGTCGATATTGGTGAGCTTGCCGTTCACCTTGTCGATGCGGCGGATGTACATGTTGCCGATGATGTCGCGCTCTTCCGGATCGATCATGATCGGCCCGCGCGGGCTCTTGAGCTCCTTGCCCCTCATCGAGTCGATGTACTTGATCCCCGGGGCCTTGGCGCCGTTCTCCTTGAGCGCCAGGTAGATGAGCTGCATGCCGTCCCACGCGCCGACCGAGGCGATGTCGGTGACACCCTTGGCGCCGAACATCTTGGTGAGTTGGTCCTTCATCTGCTTGTTCTCGGGCAGATCGTTGGTCTCGGTGTAGTGGTTGACCGAGAGGACGCCGATCACATCGTCGGTGAAGTTCGGCAGGTAGAGCTCGGCGAACTCGCCGCCGCCCATCAGCTTGATGCCGGCCTGCTTGAGGCCGCGCTCGACATAAGCCTTGACGAAGGCGATCGACGGCGAGCCGCCGCCCTGGAACATGTAGATGCCGTCGGGCTTGGCCTGCAGCGCCTTCTCCATGTAGACGCCGAAGTTGGTCTCGGTGAGCGGCGTCTTCTCGGCGCCGATCACCTTGCCGCCGCCCTGCTCGAAGTATTTCTTGAAGTACTCGGCGGCATCGTTGCCGGTCACGTAGTCCGCCGTCATCGTATAGGCGGTCTTCATGCCGGAGTCGGCGGCGTAGCGGCCCATCGTCGCCGCCCATTGCGGCAGCGTGTCGCTGGTGCGCACGAAGTAGGGCGAAGCGCGGGTGATCGACGCCGTTGCGGCATTCATGATGACGGCGGGGATCTTCGCCTCGGTGATGGTCTGCGCGACGGCGAGCGCGTGGGGCGAGAGATCGAAGCCGGCGAGCATCTGCACGCGCTCGCGCAGGATCAACTCCTCGGCAAGCTGCTTGGCCTTGTCGGCGCCGGCGGAGGCGGTGTCGCGGGGGATGATCTGGACCTCGATGTCCTCGCCTTTCGGCCCCTTGACGGTCTTGCCGTAGATCGCCTGGTAGGCCTCCATCGCCTGCTGGAACTGCGGCCCCCAGGTCGCGAAGGCGCCGGTGTAGTCGGCGAGCAGGCCGATCTTGAAGACGTCGGCGGCTTGCGCGCGGCCGGTGATCGCGGCGAGCGCGACGGCGGACGAGCCGGCGAGAACGCCGCGGCGCGTCAGTTTGCTTGAAATACCCATCCCTGTTCTCCCTCCGGTCCGTGCAAAGGCACGTTGATGCAGATGCGGCCCGATCGTCGCGCCCTGCGGCGGCCGTCGTCCGTCTGCCCGCCTTCTATCATTCCGTATCGGGGGATAGAAGCCATGCGGCATCGGCGCCGTCATGAACGGACACCCGGGGAGCCGACCGGCATGAGAAACGGTCGCCGGACGGAGGGAAGTCACGTCCGTGGGCAAATGCCCATATCGACGCCGGATAGACTTGACCCTGAAAAAAGAAGTCCGCCGGCAGACGCCGGCGGACGGGCAGGGAAACGGCAGGGAAAGGGCGCGCAGGCGGAGCGCAGGTGGAGCGCCGTGCATTGGGGGGAAAGCGACGGCTCCCCGAAACTGCGTGCGACCTGGCCTCGCTACTTCACCGGGTGGTCGAGCTTCCAGGGGTCCTTCACCATCGGATAGGTCTTGATGTCGATGTTGACGAGCTTGCCGCCTACCTTCTCGATGCGGCGGATGTAGATGTTCTCGACGATGTCGCGCTCCTCCGGATCGATCATGATCGGTCCGCGCGGGCTCTTGAGTTCCTTGCCCTTCATCGAGTCGATGTACTTGATCCCCGGCGCCTTGGCGCCGTTCTCCTTGAGCGCCAGGTAGATGAGCTGCATGCCGTCCCACGCGCCGACCGAGGCGATGTTGGTGATGCCCTTGGCGCCGAACATCTTGGTGAGTTGATCTCGCATCTGCTTGTTCTCGGGCAGATCGTTGGTCTCGGTGTAATGGTTGGCCGAGAGTACGCCGATGACGTCATCCGTGAAGTTCGGCAGGTAGAGCTCGGCGAACTCGCCGCCGCCCATCAATTTGATGCCGGCCTGTGCAAGACCGCGTTCGACGTATGCCTTGACGAAAGCGATCGACGGCGAGCCGACCCCCTGGAACATGTAGATGCCGTCGGGTTTGGCCTGCAGCGCCTTTTCCATGTAGACGCCGAAGT
>Ga0182744_1002296_pt1 | contig 15801 bp, 9 predicted proteins | sample eDN3rd30CKraftMG_FD_128525 | JGI IMG/M metagenome (GOLD analysis project Ga0182744, IMG submission 128525) | Enriched Miracle-Growth compost microbial communities from Emeryville, California, USA - eDNA 3rd pass 30_C Kraft MG (version 2) (version 2) ...
ATCGAGCGAGTTGTTCATCATCGCAAAGTTGCCGAGCGAATAGAAGATCGGCCGTCCCTTGTAGATCTCGATCCCGCGCAACTGGTGCGGGCCATGCGCGATGAAGGCGTCCGCACCCTCGTCTATCGCACGGCGGGCGAAATCGACCGTGAAGGCGGGTGGCTGCTGCGTTTCCTCGTTCGGTTCGTGATTGTGGAAGGAAAAGATGACGAAATTGCCGTTCTGTTTCGCTTGCCGGATCGAGCGCAGATTGGCGGTCTCGTCCTTGCCGTTCGGCTCATATTCGATCGTCAGCGGCTGCTGGGGTGAGGGGGTGGCGCGATAGGTGCGTTCGCCCAGTGTCACCGGGGAACCGGGCTTCGCGCCCGCCAGCCTTCCCAGCACCGCGAGATCCGCGTCGGACACCAGCCCGATCTCGCGCGTGCGGATCACGTTCGCGCCCGGCCGTCCCGGCACCATGCCCAGCGGGTCGGAGGCCGGCGTCATCGGCGTGAAGGTGGAGGTAGCGGCCACCAATCCGATCCGGCCCGGCGGCGCGTCGAGATAATGCGGCGCGCGCGCTTCCGACATGGTGCGGCCCGTCCCGGCATTGACCAGTTTTGCCGCGTCGAGCCGCCGGATCGTTTCCAGCATACCCTCCACGCCCCAGTCGGTCGCATGGTTGTTCGCGGTGCTGACGAGGTCGAATCCCATCGAGACGAGATCGTCGACCACCTTGGGATCGCCGAGCATCCATGTGCCGCCGGATTCGGCCTGCGGCGCGCCCTTGAAGGTGGAGAGGTCGAACACGACTTCCTCGAAATTGCCGTAAGTGACGTCGGCGCGGCGCAGAATGCGCAGCATCTCCGGCGACTTGCGTTCCATCGTCGCCAGCATGGGCCTGAGATAGATCAGGTCGCCGACCGCGGCGAGAGTGAACGCCCCGGCGACCGGCGTGCTGGGAACGGGGGTGATGGCAAGCGGCTCGCGCTCATTCGCCGCAGCCGGCGCTGCAAGGCCCGCCATCACCGCCACTATCGCAAGCGTCGCGCAGCGCGATCTTGCCATCCATCCGATGCGTCCAGCCCCCATCTGCCATTCTCCCGTTCAAACCGTGCCGAATTTGGGCAGAGGACTAGAATGTCTCGCTGTCATCAACCTGTCATGATCGGCGGTCCGGGTCATTCTTCGGCGCCGGGAAATCGACGATCGCGCGCAGGCCGCTGCCGCCCGTTCCATCCGCCAGCGCGACATGCGCGCCGATCCGCTCGGCCAGCGCGCGGACGATCGGCAGGCCAAGCCCGCTGCCGGGCGGCGCATTTTCCCGAGGGACGCGATAAAAACGGTCCCACACCTTTTCGCGCTCGGCTTCGGGAATGCCCGGCCCATCGTCTTCCACGATCAGCCGCACGCCCTTTTCCGCGCGCTCCACGATCACGCGAACGGTGCCGCCCGTGCGGTTGTAGCGTATCGCATTATCGACCAGATTGCTGGCCAGCTCTGCCGCCAGCGCCGGGTCGCCCAGCGCGGCGAGCGGAGCCTTCGCCTCGAACACTATGTCGACGCTGTCATTCTCACTCCGCGCGGCATGTTCGGCCGTCACGCGGCCAGCGAGCGCAGTGAGGTCGAACGACTGGGCCGACAGGCTCTGCTGTTCATCGGTGCGCGCCAGTGCGATGAGTTGGAACAGCAGCCGTTCCAGCGTCTCCACGGCAAGGGTGATGTCGCGCATAGCCGCGCGCGCATCGGGCGTATGAGGACCCGCGCGGCGCAGCACGTCAAGATGCACGCGCGCCACCGCCAGCGGCGTGCGCATCTGGTGCGACGCATTGGAGGTGAACTGGCGGAGCGATGCGTTGATCTTCTCCAGCCTCGTCATCAGCCCGTTGAAGGATTCGACGAACGGCACCGCCTCGCGCGGCATGTCGGGCTGGAGATGGAGGCGGAATTGCGGTGACGGATCGGTCTGCGCCGCGCCGACCTGCCGGGTCAGCGCGGCGAAGGGCCGCAGGCCCCAGCCGATCGCCAGCCAGATCAGCAGCACCGCGACGATCAGCGTCGCCGCGCCTTCCCCCGCGATCTGGAGCGCGTAACGGCGGGTATAGGCTTGCTGGTCGTCGACATAATCGGCGATCTGGATCGCCACCAGATCGGGGCCGCCGTCCAGCCGGCGAATTTCGGTCGCTATCCTCGCCGGCCGGCCGTGCAGGGTCCCGTTGCGCAGATAGGCGGCCTGCGTCACACTGGCGGCATCTTGCGCGTGGACATAGCCGCGCACCATGGGGGTGCCGCGCGCCTGCTTGGGAAACTCGGTCGGCGGATGCCGATCGATCACGCTATCGTCGTCCAGGCGATAATCGGGGGGCGGGCGCAGGTCCGGATCGCCCATCAGCACCTTATTCCCCCGATAGACGCTGAAGTTGACCACAGGCCGGGCGCGGCGCTCCAGCAGGTGAATGACGATGGGGGCGATCTTCTCCCGCACGGCGGGCGGCTGACCGAAGGCGAGGCTGAGCGTGCGCACCGATCCGACCAGCACGCGATCGAGCGTTTCGGCTTCGGTGTTGCTCACCACCCAGCCGGCGATGCCGGTCAAAAGCGCGACGAGCAGCGCCACCGGCAGCATCACGGCCGCGATCAGCCGGGTCTGAAGCGACTTGTAGCGCCTGTGCGCCATCGTTCAGTGGGCCTCGATCATATAGCCCAGCCCGCGCACGGTGCGGATCGCAGGCCCCTTGTCGCCCAGCTTGCGGCGCAACCGCCCGATATAGACCTCCAGCGCGTTGATCCCGACATTGTCGTCGAAGCTGAACACCGAAGCGGAAAGCCGCTCCTTGCCCACCAGCCTGCCTGGCTGGGTCATCAGCGTCTCCAGCACGGCCAGCTCCCGCGCGCGCAACGGCACGACCACGCCCTCCAGCAGCACGGTGCGGCTGGAACGGTCGAATTCCAGCGCGCCGAGCTTCAGCACCGGGGCCGGCGTGCCGTGCGCCCGGCGCATCAAGGCGCGGACGCGGGAATGCAGTTCGCGCGGGTCGAAGGGCTTGACCATGTAATCGTCGGCGCCGTGATCGAGGCCCGTGACGCGGTCGTCGATCCGGTCGCGGGCGGTCAGGATCAGGATCGGTGTCTTCACTCGCGACTGGCGCAGGCGGCGCAGCAGCTCAATCCCGTCGAGGTCCGGCAGGCCAAGGTCGAGAATGATCGCGGCATAAGGCTCGCTCGGCGCGATCAGCAGCGCATCCTCGCCGCTGCCGACAATATCGACCGAGCATCCCTCGGACCCAAGGGAGGATGCGATCCCGCGGGCGAGCGCGGCGTCGTCCTCCACCAGCATGATGCGCATCCCGCTTTCCTTCGGTTGCATGCGTCCAATTCTTTCCGGAACTTCCTCGCACTCCCGCCAGCCACGTCAAGTGGAACGGCGCATTGAAAATGAAAAAGGGGGCGACCGCCGTGCGATCGCCCCCCTGTCCCTTTTCAGCGCCCTGTGCGACGCTGGATCAGAAGTGAACCTTCGCGCCGACATTCATGTAACGGCCGATCGAATCGTAGAAGATCGAGCCATAGGTGGTGAGCGGCGGCTTGCGGTCGAACAGGTTGTTGACGCTGGCGAACAGGGTCAGCCCGCCGATCGTCGCCTGACCGCCAAGATCGACATAGGTGCGGCTGCCGATCTTGTTGTTGGCAAGGTCGAGCAGGTGGTCATAATTGCCGCCGCCGACATAACGCACGCGCGCGTCGATGGAGAAGTCGCTGTTCGTGTAGGTGATCGAACCCGTGCCGCGCCACTTGGGCGTGCCGAAGTTGACGCCGTCGCCGACGTCGCCGGCGCGGTCCATGACCGTCACGCCGTTGTCGATCTCGACCTTGGGAACATAGGTCGCCAGGACGCGGAAGCGCAGCGAGCCGGGCAGGCTGCCGATGCGGTCCAGCGGCAGGGTGTAGGACGCTTCCATGTCGATCCCGCGCGTCTTGTAGTGCGCCAGATTGATGTAGGTCGAATAGATCGTGGTCGGCGCACCGTTGGTATCGCGGACGATCTGGGCGCACAGCGTGGGATTGCCCCGGCCCTGATCGCAGCCGCTGATGATATCCTGCGCGCCGAGCGACACGATCGCATCCCGGATCTTGATCTGGTAATAATCGACCGAGAGGTTCAGGCCCGGCACGAAGGTCGGCGTGAACACCGCGCCCAGCGTCAGCGTGCTGCCGATTTCCGGCCGCAGGTTCGGGTTGCCGCCCGCATAGCGGGTGACGTTGTAGGTATTGCCGCCCTCCGCGACCGAGAAGAAGCTGGTGGCGACCGTGGTGTACAGTTCCGTCAGGCTGCCTGAACGGATGTCGCGTGAACGTGATACGCGCAGCAGCAGATTGTCGAAGATACGGTCCGTCAGGCCCAGCTTCCATGACCAGATGCCGCCGCTGGTGCTGTAGTGGCTGTAACGCGCCGCGCCGTTGACGTCGAGCTTGCTGAACGGCTGGTCGAGCAGCGGCACGGCCACTTCGGCGAAGCCTTCCTGCACGTTGAACCCGCCATCGAGCGGCGAGAAGTTGAAGCGGCTGAAGCCGCTCGCCGCCGACACCGGATCAAGGTTGCTGGTCGAGATGCTTTCCCAGCGCGCCTCGCCGCCGATGGCCACCGAAACCGGACCGGCCCAGGTGTCGAAGGCATCGCCGCGCAGGCTGACGCCGGTCGAGTCCAGCTTGGTCGTGTAGGCGACATGCGCCTGGTTGCCGAACACATAGTTCACCGCCGCCGGATCGGCCGCGCCTTCGCCGAAGATGTGGAGTGGACGGCACGCGGTGCCGGGATCGGTGAGCGCAATGGCGCAGACGATGTTGTTATTGCCGTCGCGCACCGCATCCAGCGCGTTGGCAAGGTTCGTGCGGGTGATCTGGTTGTCGTAGCTCTGGGAATTTTTCAGTTCGCCATGGGAATAATAGGCGCTGTACTTCCAGTTGCCGTCGCCGATCGCGCCGTCGACGCCGATCGCGCCTTCGATGTTGCGGCGGCTGAACCCGAAGGTGCGCATGCCGTAATCCTCGAACACGCGGCCGACCGTGATTTCCGTTTCCCCGGCTGCGGCGAGTTGGTCCTGCACGCCCTGGGTCAGGAACGGGTTGGTAGCCGACAGCGTGTAGGTGCCGGTTTCCGCATAGAAGGGATATTTCGCCCAGATGCGGCTCACCGCGGCGTCGGCCCAGAAGGTCGCCTGCCCGACTTCATAGCTGAGGCGCGCATAGCTATTGTAGCGCTGGTAGGGGTTGGTCAGCGTATGCTCGCTGTTCGACGACACACCCTCGCCGCCGACCATGGAGCTGCCGCTCACCTGACCGAATTGGAACGGACGCAGCGAACCATCGGCATTGAAGGTCTGGCCCGCCAGGTCGCCCGAGGTGATCAGGCCGTTGGTGCCGAAATTGGAATAGAAAACATCGCGCGACAGGATCAGCTTATGCCCGTTGACGCCGCCGACCGGCGAAAACAGGTCGGTGCTGCCCACATTCGGACGCGAGAAGCGATCGAAGATGCCCATATCCTGCTGATATTCGCCGCCGATCATGAAGTGGCCGCGCCCTCCGGCGAAGCTGGTGCCGAACGAACCGTCGAAGCTGTAGCGGTGGCCGTCCCCGCGCGAGGAGATGCCGGTCTGCCCGCCGACCGTCAGCCCTTCGAGCTTGTCGTCGAGGATCAGGTTGACCACGCCGCCGACCGCGCCCGAACCCCAGGCCGCGCTGGCGCCGCCGGTGACGACCTCGACTCGCTTGATCATGTTCTGCGGAATCGTGTTCAGGTCGGCCGAGCCGGTGAAGCGGCGGTTGTTGAGCAGCGTCAGCGTGCGCGTCACGCCAAGCCCGCGCAGGTCCATCGCCGAGGACGAGGAATTGGTATTGGCGACCGTGCTGACCGGGGTCTGGGTCGCACGGAATTGCGGCAGGTCGTTGAGCGCCTGCGCAATGCTGGGACGCGCGCCCATGCGCAGGTCGACGTCGCTGACCACCGTGGTGGGGGTCGGTGCGTCGAACCCGGCCTTGTCGATGCGCGAACCGGTGACGATGATCTCGGGCTGCGCGTCCGCGTCGGCTGCGGCGTCGGTGGCCGGAGCGGTCTGCGCCAGCGCGGCGCCCGCCGCGAGCGAGGTCAGGAGGACGGCGGTGGCGGAGGTGCCCCTTAGAAGGACATGGCGCAGGCGATCACAATGAATTGACATGACTACTTCCCCTTTTGATTATCGGTCGACCGGAATGCCCGCGGTTTCGGGTCCGGTATCTTGTTGCTTGCTGTGCACGGGCGCGGTCGGACCGGCCCGGTTGAACAGAAAATCGAAGGCGCGGCCGTCCCCGGCGCGCAGCGTGTCGACGCGGCCGGCGGCGTCGCGCTGGAACTTCAGCACCAGCTCTGGCGCGACCGGCTCGGCGGCGCCGGTGAATACGTCGCGATAGGCCGGCACCAACGCCTGCCCACGCCAGCGCGGTCCGCTGAACACCAGCCGCCCGCCATCGGCCGCGACCGTGATGCATGAAAGATTATCGACGTTGCAGAAGCGGCCGAGATAGGGCGTCAGGTCATTGGCGGGCGGCGCGGCAAGGTCGGCGGGCAGGCGCTCGCCCTCCCGGACCTCACGGACGAGCGTGTCGCTCTTGAAGGCGAACACATCCTCGCGCAGCCGCCAGCGTCCCGCGCCGACCGGCGCGAGCGCGCGGCCATTGACGGTCAGCCCGCCCTTGCCGTCCGCGGCAAAGCGATAGGGGAAGCCCGTCAGCCGGTCGGCCCACACGCCTTCCGGCAGAGGGCCGCGCGGTGCGTAAGGCTTTTCCGGGCGCGTCGAGAGGTAAAGATCTGCCACATCCCGGCCCAGTGCCGGCGTGTCCGCGTCGCCGCTATTGCACAGCAGCGACACCGTCAGTTTTTGCGCCGGATAGCGCGCCATCCATGCGCGATAGCCGCCGGTCGAACCGGAATGGCTGACCTCGAACACACCTTTGTAGTCGCCCGCCACCAGCGCGAGGCCATAGCTGATCCTGGTGCCGTCCTTCAGCATGGCGGGCTGCTGCATCTCGGCGGCGAAACCCTTGCCGAAAAAGTCGTTGTCCAGCGCCGTCTGCCATTTGACGAGATCGCCAACGGTGGTCAGCAGTCCGCCGTTGCCATATGCGTCCTCGATCACCTGTTCGTTGAGATAGCCCTGGGGCGAGGCCTCATAGGCTCCGGTCCGTCCGGCAACGATGCGATGATGGTCGTCGCGCCAGCTCGTGCGGGTCATGCCCAGCGGCACGAATATGCGATCACGGGTGAATGCGGCCAGCGACTGGCCGCTGACCCGCGCCACGATGATCGCGGCGAGATTATAATTGCTGTTGCTGTAGAGATAATGCGTGCGGGGCGCGAAGTTCAGTTCCTTCTGCCGCACGACCATATCGAGCACGTCCTGATTGTCGGCGGTGCGGCTGTTGCGCGGCCAGCCTTCGATGGCGGCGATCGATCCCCAATCGCGCAGCCCGCTGACATGGTGCAGCATGTCGCGCAGCGTGATGACCGCGCCGTAATCAGGCAGCTCAGGGAGATATTCGCGCACATCGTCGTCGAGCGACAGCTTGCCTTCGCGCGCGAGCATCAGCAGCGCGGCGGCGGTGAACTGCTTGGAGTCGGACCCTGCTTCATAGATCGAATCGACGGTGGCCGGGATGCCCTGCTCCAGATCGGCCATGCCATAGGCGCGCATCGCGACCGGCTGGCCGGCGCGCGATACGGCCACCGCGCAACCGGGGGTGTCCTTGCCCGCCCAGCGTGCGAAGATCGCGTCCAGCCGGTCAAGCGGCGCATCGGCCGCCCACGCGGGGTTTACGCCAAGAGCGGCGATGCCAAGCGTGACGGCGACTGGCAGCCCCGCTATTCGTCGTATAGCATCGCGCACCCGTTTCCTCCGATTTGCGCCCGCCGCCCCTAAGTCGGATTTGCGGCGGAGGCGATCCAACGGCAGGCCGATAACGCAGATCGCTGTCATCAACCTGTCACGGAAATCGGAAGACGGGATGTAGTCTGAAACGCCGTGGGTAAGACCTGCGCCGCGCGGCGTAGCCGCTGAGGCTAAACGCCATCCTCCCGCCAGCCACCGCCCAGCGCCTGGTAGAGCGTCACGCGCGCGGTCAGTTCGTCGGTGCGCAACTGTACGAGGTTCAACTCTGCCGCGAGGAGCGCCCGTTCCGCGTCGATCCTCTCCAGCACACTGGCATAGCCCGCTTCGTAGCGGTCGGTTGCCTGCCGCACCGTCTGGCGCAAATTGGCGACCTGCGCCTCCTGGAGCGCGCGCTGGTCGGCGAGCCGGGCGATTGCGGTCAATGCGTCTTCCACATCGCGAAAGGCTGTAAGTGCCGCCTTCTGATAGGCATAGGCAGCCTGATCCCGCCGCGCTGCCGCCGTTTCGACACCCGCGCGCAGCGACCCGCCCCAGAAAAGCGGCGCGAGGATGCTGCCGCCCACCGACCAGATGGTGACCGGATCGGGCAGCGCATTGTTGAAGACCGCTCCGGCCGAGGCGGAAAGGCGGAGGCTTGGAAGGAATTGCTTGCGTGCGGCGGACAGGGTGGCATCAGTCGCGGCGAGCGAATATTCCGCCTGCGCGATGTCCGGCCGCCGCCGAAGCAGTTCGGAGGGTAAGCCCGTCTCCGGCAGCAGGGGAGGCGTAATGGTCTCGATCTCTGCGGACGGCACCGGTCCCGGCGTGTCTCCGGTCAGCAGCCGCAAGGCATTTTCCTGTCGGCTGATAGCCAGTTCGACCTGCGGCGAGATCAGCGCGGCGCTCTGATATTCCACCTCCGCCTGCCGCACTTCAAGGGCGGAGATATAGCCCGCTTCGCCGCGCTGACGCGCGAGCCGCAGCGCCCATTGCCGGACTCGTACCGTATCCTGCGCCACCCGCAACCGGCTGTGCAATCCGGCGAGCGTCAGCCAACCCGACGCGGTGGCCGCGGCGACCGACAGCCGAACCGTGTCACGAGCCGCCTCGCTCGACAGCGCGGCATTGCGCGCGGCCGACACCTGATCGCTTATGCGTCCCCACAGGTCTGCCTCGTAGGCTGCCTGAACGGCGGGCTGGGCTGTGCGTCCCTCTATACCCTGGCCGAGCGCATTGACCGTGCGCGTCTCGCTGGCGGAGGCGTTTGCGTCAAGCGTGGGGAAAAGCGCCGCGCGCGCCAGCCGTTCCTGCGCCCGCGCTTCGCGCACGCGGGCCATGGCGATCGCTATATCGGGATTGTGGTCGAGCGCGCGCGCCACCAGCGCTTCCAGCGGCGGGCCGCCAAAGCCGCGCCACCATTCGCTGTCGACCGGGGCGGTTCCGGCAAGGTCGCTGCGCCATGCATCGGGCGCCACGACGGCCGCTCCTTCAGGGGGCGGCGTATCGCGCAAGGTGCAGCCGGTGAGCAGCAGCAGCCCGGTGCAGGGAAGAAGCAGCCTTCCCATCAACGCTGCCTGGGCACGGGGCCGTCCGTCGTATCGATCCGCGCGATCACCGACATGCCGGGCCGCATCCGCCGGTAGAGCGGGTCTGTCCGATCAAGCGCGATGCGGACGCTGATGCGCTGCGGCACCTTCACAAAATTGCCGGTGGCGTTGTCGGAACGAATGACCTGAAACTCGTTGCCCGCCGCCGGGGCGAGACGCTCGACCCGTCCCTTGATCTCGGCCCGGTCAAGTGCGTCGACGCTAAGCCTGACCGGTTGTCCCGGCGCCATGCGCGCTGTCTGCGCTTCCTTGTAATTTGCCGACACCCAGATGAGCGGGGGCACCAGGAAAGTGAGCTGGCTGCCCGCAGTCACATATTGGCCCAGTCTCACGCCCACCTCGCCCAGTTGTCCGTCCTGCGGCGCGCGGATGATGGTGTTGGCGAGATCGATCTCCGCGAGGCGGAGCGCGGCGCGAGCCGCCTCGACATTGGCGCGCAGGCCGCCCCGGCCGACCGTGACAGTCCGGACCTGCTCGCCCGCGACGGCGCGCTGTGCCTCCGCTTGGCGAACGGCGGCTTCCGCCTGCCGCAGCGCCGCCAGCGTTTGGTCCCGCTCGCGCACCGAAATGGAACCGCCGCCGAGCAGGTCGTTCACACGGCGCATGTCGGCCTGAGCGCGGGCAAGCTGGGCACGGGCGCTCGCCACATTGGCTTCCTGCCCGCCTAGCTGCGCCTCGCTGGATCTCTGGCTTTGCTGACTGTTTTCAAGATTGGCGATCTGCGCGCTCACCTGCGCCCTCGCCTGGTCGACCCGCTGGCGGTATATGCGGTCATCGATGCGGGCGAGCACCTGTCCCTTTGTCACCCGATCATAGTCCTGCACCGCGACATCCACGACATAGCCGGATACTTGCGGCGCGATCACGGTCGTCTGCCCCCGCACATAAGCATTGTCCGTCGTCTGCACCGCCGAGGAGAAGGGAGGCAGGCCCCAGGCGTAGAGCACCAACGCCAGGCCGATAAGGATGAAGGCGACGGTCAGGATCGTGACTGTCCGTCCCGCACGCGGCGGCGCCCAACCGCGCTGCGGCTCGGGCGGAGGAGGGGCCGGCTCTATAGTATCGGCGGGCACCTCGACCGGGTCGTTGAGCCGCTTGTCGTCCTGATCGGGGCGGGCCGGCGTGTCCATCATGCGGACGCAGCCCTTTCCCGCATTGCGGCCATCGCCGCCAGTTCATTCGCCAATGGATTGATCCCCTTGATCGTGAAATAAGTCCAGCGTCCCAGAAGATAGACGAGACCGATCGTCGCTATCGATCCGATGAGAAGGAAAACGTCGTTGAACGCCAATATGGCCGCTTCGCGCGACACCTGCTGGGAAAGGAGGACGGCGCCTTCCGCCTGACGCAGTGCAGGGTCGCCCAGCGTGCGGCTGTAAGCGCCGCCAAGCTGTTGCAGCCGCAAAGCTACCTGCGGATCGGTGGGCAGGATCGACTGCGCCAGCATTTCCGAATGGAAGCGTTCGCGAACCGTCTGGAATGTGCCGAGCAGCGATGCGCCGCCAATGCCTCCCAACTGCTGGGAGATACCGAAAATCGCGGCGAAGCTCACGATATGGCTCGGGCCCTTGGCCAAGGCGTGCAGCACGCCCGACAGCATGGTCGGACCCATGAAATAAATCGCCGCGAAGGCGATCATCGCCTGCGTCAGATAGAGTTGCGCCGGACGAGTCAAATTGCTGGAATCGGCGTCGAGAAAAGCCGCTACCGCAATGAGGCCGCAGGAAAAGGCGACGGGCCGCAACAGGTCCATCGGGTTGAGGAAGATCATGCTTGCTATCAAACCCAGCACAGTGGCTCCCGTCACGACCGCATAGAAAGGCACAAGTTGCTCCTGCCCCATGCCGACAACGGCGAGCAGCCCGCTGGCGCCAAAATTCTGCTCCGAGAGCAGCAGACGCATGCTCGCAGCGACGATAGCGAAGCGGACAACGTCCGCGCTGGCAAGCCATCGCGTGTTGAGAAGAGGATTGGCTCGATTATGTTCAATGATCAGGGCTATGCCGATCAGGACGATGGAAGCAGCCAGCGCATAGCCGATCCAGGGCGTTGACCACCAGACGATGCGTCCTTGAACAAGGATGGCGCACAACAGAGCGATGCCGGGCGCGAAGAAGGCGAAGGTCAGGAAGTCGATGGGTTCGAACGCCTCGATCCGTTCGCTGGGCGGAAGGCGAAGCAGCGACACGGCGGCAAGCGACAGCAGCGTCAGCCCGAGTTCGAAGAGGAACAGGTTCTGGATATCGCCGCTGATGAGCAGCGCGGGAGAAATGACGCGCGCGAGCGGCAGCGCCACCTGCGATACGCCGATGCCGAGCACCAGCCCCTTGAGCCGCCATTTGGCCGGCATGGCCTGCATGAAGTAGAAAAGCCCCAGCGTGGAAAGGCCGCTTGCCACCACTCCGCTCGCCGCACGCACGATCAACTCCGTGCCATAGCTATGGACGAACAGTTGCACCACGTTGAGAATGAGGAAAGCGAACAGAAAAATGCGCGTAAATCTCTGAATGCCGAATTGCTGGCGGAACTTGATGAGCAGCAGGCTCATGCAGACATTGGTCATGGAATAGGCGGCCGTCAGCCAGCCGGCCTCTTCGCTGGTCAGGCCCAGCGCGCCCTGGATCTGCGGCAGGTTGGCGGTGAGCAGGCCGTTGACGAAGCCGCCGGTCAACCCGATCAGAATGCCTGCGGCGAAATAGCCGACCCGGCGCCGCAGCGGATGATCCGGAGTGGCCGGCGATCCCGGCATCATCGGCCGCTCATGGGGCGCGAACCGATAATCGCTGGATGTATGCTGTTCTCTCACCACATCGCTGCCCTGCTCCGCCGACGGTCCGAACGCAAGTCCAGATCAAATCTTTTCGTCTGGTTCTAAACGAGGGTGGCGAGAGTGGGCAAGGCGTGCGTCCCGAACCTCAAAAATTCGACCGGGACGCCGCTGATTGAAGCGCTGAAAGGCTCCGCATGTGTTTCCGGGCGACTAGCGCAGCCGGACGCCTTCCTTGTCCCATCGAACGGCGGCGGCTGTCCGGCGCGTGATGTTCAATAGCGCATCCTGATATTCGCGAACAACGTCCGGCCTGGCTCCGGAAAGCCATCGGTCAGCATGTAATAATCGTCGAACAGGTTTCGTCCGCCTACTCCGATGTCGATATGGTCGGTCAGCGCATAGTCGATGCGCAGCCCTGCATTCACATAGGCGCCCGTGCGATAATAGACCTGCGGCGCCCCAGCCGGGGTGGCGGTGAACAGTGTCCAGCGGTTCGACGCCAGATCGATGCTAGGGATTATGTGCAGCCCTTCGACCGGCGCCCAATCGATATAGGCGAAACCCTTGTGCGTCGGCACGCCGGTTGGGCGAAAGGCAGGATTGGCATCATATTCGAGCTTCCGCTTGATGCCCGTATAGTTGATCCCCGCGTCGAGGCCGGGCAGGATCGTCGCGGAAACCGACAATTCCACCCCGTAATAATGGCCCTCGCCGACATTGCGGCTCTGCGTGAGGTTGGTGAGCGCGCAGCCCGGCGTGGGCACGGCCGGGGGCAGGGTCGATGCGGTGCAGGGATAGGCGGGCGTCGGCACGCCGAAGATGGCGCGCCGGACCCAACTGTAGAACAGCGCGCCTTCGACGCGGATGGGCCCATCGGTCCAGTTGGCGCCGATTTCCGCGTTGGTGGCGCGTTCGGCCTTGAGGTCGGGGTTGGGAATGGCCGTGTTGAAACGCTGGCTGAACCGCTCGAAGATGGTCGGAAAGCGGGCGCGGGACGACAGGCTGGCATGCAGGTTCAGTGCATCGCCGGCCTGCCAGTCGATCCGTCCCTGGAGATTCCATGCGTCCGCGTCGCGTCGCGGATATTGGAAGAGGACTTTGGGCGTGGTATTGGAATTGGTGCCCAGCGGAGCGCCATATTCCTCCGCCAGCTTGAGGTCGCGCCAATCGAAGCTGCCGCCGACGGTGAAGGTCAGGGCAGGGGACAGCTTCAGTTCGTTTTCCAGCGCCAGCGACCATGTATTTTCAGTCTGGGTCTGCCTCGGTTCGGTCGTCGGCACGCCCGCGCTGGAGAAGCCCGTCTGGAATTCGACATGCTTGTCATGGCGATAGTGGAAGGCGAGGCGCAGCGTATCCGCCTCGCTTGCCTGGAAATCGAGTTGCGCGGACCCGCCCCACGCCCGGTCCTCATAAGGGCTGTCAAAGGCATAGCCCCTGCTCTGCGTCGTTTGGGCACGGGTATCGAAGGACCGCAGGATGGAATCGAACCGATTGTAATAGGCCCGCGTCTTGAGCGTCGCCCGATCACCGAGCGCCGTGGTGGAGAGGAAATAGACGCTGGTGATGTCCCAGGACGGCCAGTCCCAATAGCGCGGGTCGTTCACCGTGTCGCTGATGTGCAGCGGCGCGTTTTTCGCCCCTTCCTGATGCGTATAGCTGATCGCATATTCATCCGTCGCGTTGGGGGTGAAGCCCAGCTTCACATTGGCGCGCCAGTCGCGTGTGCGCGAAAAATCGCGCGCGCCGCCATCTTCGAGCGCAGGTATGCGCGCGGTGAAATCGTTGGGCAGGTCCCAATGGTCGGTGAAGCTGCGGGCGTAGCTGGCCTGCGCATACCATTTGTCCTGCCGGGTGCCGACCATGGCGGATGTGGAATAGCCCGCATAATCGGCGTCATTATCGAAATTGACCGTGCCGCGCACATCGATGTCCAGTGCCTTCGTCGGCTTGCGCGTGACGAGATTGATCGCGCCGCCCATCGCGCCCGGCCCGTCGAGGACCGAGGCATAGCCCTTGGCGACCTGCACCTCCGCAATGTCGGTGGTGAGGAAGCGGCCATAGTCGAGCCGGTTGTCGGCGGGCAGGTAGACGCGGATGCCGTCGATCGACAGCGGCACCTGGAACCGGTCGAAACCCCGCACGAAGACGAGACGTTCGTTGCGGGTGCCGCCACTGTTGCCAGCCGCAATGCCGGGCATAAGGTTGACCGCATCGTCGAGCGCGGTGCGGCCGAAGGTGTAGATGGCATCCGACGATAGCGTGTTGCTGTCGATCTCGATGCCCTGCGTTCGCGGAGCGGTGACGATGATCTGGCCAAGCGAGAAGCGGTCGGACGCATCCGCATCCGGCGCGGCAGCGGCCTGGGCGCGCGCCTGTGTCGTGAAAATGGTGCCCGTCAATAACAGGACAGTCAGAGCAGCGCGCATGAATTCCCCTTTTCCAGTCGTTCGACTCACTATATCCGGTCGTATATAGCTTTGAGTCTGCGAAGGAAGACCTTCATGCGATTACGGTTCCGCACCGTTCTACCGTTATTGGACATGGTGTGCCTTGCCGGACCGGCACATGCCCGGATGGAACAGGCGCCATCGACCTGTGCCGTACCCGCCGAATTGCCCGCTCCTCTTGCATCGTGGCGCAATCCGGCAGCGTTAAAAGGCGCCACCGATCGCAAAGGCGCGGCGCGCTCCGTGCTGGAGCCAGGCAAGACGGTGACGATGGCGCTCAGTCCTACGCCCAAGATCGACTATCCGGTGCGGCCCGCCAAACCGAGCGGATCGGTCAGTTTTGGCGGGCTTGCCGGTTTCACCGTGCGGGAAGCGGGAACCTGGCGTGTGGCGTTCGGCTCGGGAGCTTGGGTCGATGTGGTGAAGGATGGCGAGGCAGCGCCTTCGGTTGCCCATGGCCACGGTCCCGACTGCAGCGGCATCCGCAAGATGGTGGACTATGACCTGAAGCCGGGGCGCTATACGCTCCAAATTGCCGCCAATGGCGAGGATCGGCTGACGCTGCTGGTGACGCGCTTGCCGTGAGGCGCTTGTTGCTGGCCGCCGCGCTGCTGCTTTCGGTCGCGGCGGGTCAGCCGTGGCGCTGGGACCTTCCGGCGGGGATCGCAGCGCCGCCGGTTCCAGCGGACAATCCGATGCGCGAAGCCAGGGTCGAATTGGGGCGGCGTCTGTTTTACGATGCCGACCTGTCGGCGAACGGCACCATGGCCTGCGCAACTTGTCATGAACAGAAGCGTGGCTTTGCCGATGGTAATGAGACCCGGCCCGGCGTGCATGGCGATCCGGGCCGGCGCAATGTGCCGGGTCTCGCCAATATCGGCTGGTTCTCGCATCTGACCGTCGCCGATCCGCATCTCACGACGCTCGAAGCACAGGTCCTGGTGCCGTTGGTCGGCGAGCATCCCGTTGAAATGGGGATGAAAGGGCTGGAGGCGGAACTGGCGCGGCGGCTGGGCGCGGATCGCTGCTATCGCCGCATGTTCGCACGCGCCTTTCCGGAGCGGCGAGGCAGGATCGATCTGCCCGCGGTGACGGCG
>Ga0182744_1002298_pt1 | contig 15790 bp, 16 predicted proteins | sample eDN3rd30CKraftMG_FD_128525 | JGI IMG/M metagenome (GOLD analysis project Ga0182744, IMG submission 128525) | Enriched Miracle-Growth compost microbial communities from Emeryville, California, USA - eDNA 3rd pass 30_C Kraft MG (version 2) (version 2) ...
AGGATCAAACTCTCCAATAAAGTGTTTGATATAGCTCATAAAAATTTGTACTATATAGTACGTTTTTGTTAATCGAAATTAACGTTGGCACGCTTGGTTTTGTTTAGTTTTCAAAGATCATTTGAATTGGAGCGGGTGAAGGGAATCGAACCCTCATCATCAGCTTGGAAGGCTGAGGTTTTACCACTAAACTACACCCGCAAGAGATACGTCTGGTCGGGAAGACAGGATTCGAACCTGCGACCCCTTGGTCCCAAACCAAGTGCTCTACCAAGCTGAGCTACTTCCCGTAAATGTATTATGGCGCGCCCGAGAGGAGTCGAACCCCTAACCTTTTGATCCGTAGTCAAACGCTCTATCCAATTGAGCTACGGGCGCAATATATTATTTCATTTCAATTAAGCGACTTTACTATCATAACACCTTTAAATATTAGAGTCAAGCATTTCCCTCAAATATTTTTTGGTGCGGCCGAGAGGACTTGAACCTCCACGGGGTCGCCCCCACTAGGCCCTCAACCTAGCGCGTCTGCCATTCCGCCACGACCGCGAAAAACAACAATGGTGCGGGTGAAGGGACTTGAACCCCCACGTCACAAGGACACTAGATCCTAAGTCTAGCGCGTCTGCCAATTCCGCCACACCCGCAAGGTGTGTAAATGGTGAGCCATGAAGGACTCGAACCTTCGACCCTCTGATTAAAAGTCAGATGCTCTACCAACTGAGCTAATGGCTCATCTAAAAGATGATATTAAATAAAAATGGCTGGGCTAGCTGGATTCGAACCAACGCATGTCGCAGTCAAAGTGCGATGCCTTACCGCTTGGCTATAGCCCATTAATGTTAAAATCACAAGAATTAAATTATATCATATCAACCTTGGATGTTCAAGATGTTTTTTTGAAATAAATGGCGGTCCGGACGGGACTCGAACCCGCGACCTCCTGCGTGACAGGCAGGCATTCTAACCAACTGAACTACCGGACCAAGATTTTTTATAAGTTTCGAGAAATAAATAGGAGGTGGGCTTTTAGCTTTCGTAAATGCACCCACTTCCTAGTATACCTGCGATATGATATGACCCGTACGGGATTCGAACCCGTGTTACCGCCGTGAAAGGGCGGTGTCTTAACCGCTTGACCAACGGGCCATAATGAATATGGCGGAGAAGGAGGGATTTGAACCCTCGCGCCGCTTACGCGACCTACACCCTTAGCAGGGGCGCCTCTTCAGCCACTTGAGTACTTCCCCATATGGCTCCGCAGGCAGGATTCGAACCTGCGACCGATCGGTTAACAGCCGATAGCTCTACCACTGAGCTACTGCGGAATATTTCCTTACAGACTTCCTTAATTATATTAATTAGGGTTTGTCCTGTCAAGACTTAGATTATCGAAAAATTAACCGTCACCTGCGACGGCTTTTATAATTTAACACAGTATCAACTTTAGAGTCAACCCTTTCTGTAAAGATAGATTTTTCCAGAGCATTTCCCGCAAACAAGCCTTGTTGTATCCACTCTTCTCTTTCTTTTATATTCTTGATGACAATCTCTACATCGATATATCAAACATGCTTTCTGATCTTTTGTTTCATTACCTATTGAGCGGCAAAATCTCGGAGCTCCTACTTTCTTTAATAATAATTTAAAATCTTGATCACCATGCTTATATCCCTTACCTTCTAAATGAAGATGATAATGACATAATTCATGTTTGATAATCCCAATCACCTCATCCAGTCCGTACTCCTGAAAATACTTAGGATTTACATCAATGTTATGACTATGTAACATGTATCTTCCGCCAGTTGTTCTAAGACGGCTGTTAAAATATGCTCTATGTTTAAATTTTTTATCAAAATAAGTTAATGATATTTCTTCAACTAAACTTTGCAGCATTAGATCATTCAAAAAAATCCCCCATTTCTAGTAACACTTAAACTTGTACCTGCATACATTATAAACACCCATACTCCATTATAATAGCTGAGGAGGTATGAGCAATGCCATCATGGTTACAAAATCAAATGCAACGTGCCTTTTTAGAAAAAAACCGTTACCAAATAAAATTACTCAATCAATGCTGGTTCTTTTATAGAGAAAAACACTGCTCATAAGGCAGTGTTTCTTCTATATTCTTATTTATTTACCATCGTGAGTGCTACACGGCCTTTCTTGAAATCCACATCATCAACCCAGACCGTTACAACATCTCCTACGGAAACAATATCTAATGGATGTTTTACAAAAGAATTGCTTAACTTTGAAATATGAACAAGGCCATCCTGCTTGACACCAACATCAACAAACGCTCCAAAATCGACAACGTTTCTTACTGTTCCTTGTAATTCCATCCCCTTTTGTAAATCTTCCAACTTAAGGACATCCTTTTTTAATAACGGCTTAGAAATTTCGTCGCGGGGATCCCTTTCCGGTCGAATAAGAGCGTCACAAATATCCTTTAACGTTAACTCTCCCACACCGAGAGCTTCAGCCGCTTCCTTCATATTCATGTTTTTAATTTTCTCCCTAAGTTCCTCAGTTCCTAAGTCCGATAGTGATGCATCCAATTGTTTAAGAAGATTTTCTACTTCACCATATCGTTCAGGATGTATACTTGTTCGATCTAAAGGATGATCTCCATCGATTACTCGTAAGAAACCTATACACTGTTCAAATGTTTTTGCACCTAATCTGGGAATATCCTTTAGTTGTTTTCGATTAGAAAATCTACCTAATTCCTCTCTCTTCTTAACAACATTGTTTGCAACTGCTTTACTTAGTCCTGCCACATATTGAAGAAGAGAAGGTGAGGCCGTATTTACATTGACACCTACCTGGTTAACAACTGTTTCGACAACAAAGGTTAGAGAGTCATTTAATTTCTTTTGTGAAACATCATGCTGATACTGACCAACACCGACTGATTTAGGGTCGATTTTTACAAGTTCAGCTAATGGATCTTGTAACCTTCTAGCAATTGAAACTGCACTTCTTTCTTCAACTTGTAAACCCGGAAATTCTTCCCTGGCAAGATCAGACGCTGAGTAAACACTTGCTCCCGCTTCATTAACAATTAAATAAGAAGTATCACCGTTTAATTCTTTTAATATATCTGCAATAAATTGCTCTGTTTCTCTTGAAGCTGTCCCATTCCCTATCGCTACCACTTCAATGTGATATGTCTTTAACACATCCATAACTTTTTCTTTTGCTTGCTCCTTCTTATTAACTGGCGGGTGTGGGTAAACAACACCAATTTGAAGCATTTTACCTGTCTCATCTACAACCGCTAACTTACATCCGGTTCGATATGCAGGATCGACTCCAAGGACCATCTTTCCTTTTAATGGAGGTTGCAAGAGCAGGTTTCTAAGGTTTTCTGAGAATATATGAATGGCACGGTCTTCTGCCTTCTCAGACAATTCTTTTCTAATCTCTCTCTCAATAGAAGGTTGAATTAACCTTTTATATGCATCTTCAATCGCACTTATCATCACTTCATTAACTATGGATGTTTTTCGCCTAAGTTCTTCTCTCTTAAGGTACTCAATAATTTGTTCGGCAGGCGGCTGAATAGAAACCCTAATGACTTCTTCCTTTTCTCCGCGATTCAACGCCAATATTCGATGTGGGACAACTTTATGGATAGGTTCTTCATACTCGTAATACATTTCATATACATTTTTTTCATCTTTCTCTTCATCTTTGGCAGAAGAAGAGATTTGCCCTTTACGAAATGTTGTATCTCTTATCCATTGACGGTACTTAGGTTGGTCAGAAATTTGTTCAGCGATAATATCCTGTGCTCCTTGAATAGCCTCTTCAACAGAAGTTACTCCTTTTTCTTCATTAAGAAACCCCTCTGCTTTTTGCTCTATGCTCCCTTGATTAGGCAATGTAAGTATCCATTTTGCTAAAGGTTCTAAGCCTTTTTCCTTTGCAACGGTTGCCTTTGTTCTTCTCTTTTGCTTATAAGGTCTGTATAGATCTTCAACTTGTTGGAGCTTCATTGATGAGTGAATCTCAGCTGCAAGTTGTTCTGTTAACTTTCCTTGTTCATCAATTAGACGTAATACTTCTTCTTTGCGGCTCTCTAAGTTTTGAGTATATGTCCATTTTTCTGATATATCTCGAATTTGCACTTCATCTAATGCACCTGTTTGTTCTTTTCGGTACCTTGCGATAAATGGTACTGTATTTCCTTCTTCCAGAAGTGAAATCACATTAGACACCTGTTTTAGATTGATTCCCAGCTCTTTGCTAATATGATTCATAATACGTTCTTGTCTTTCTATCATTTTTAATCCTCCAAACGAGACATCTGCTTTTCTATGTAAAAACTTGAAAACACTTATAACCATTTTACCAAATATTTTGCCGCTAATAAAATATGCCCCCCAATAAGCTTGGCTTCCTCCCCGAGGCCTTGCTGGAGCAGAATGAAAGGAACCGATTTTCACCTTCTACTATATTAGCAAATTAGAAAAACTAAGGCTTTCGCCAAGCCCTGATGGCGAAAGCCTTAGTTTTTCTTATACTATCATCCATAAAATTTATATACTTCTGATCGTACAAAAAAGCCGACCAGCTAATTCAATAATTAAAACAGCTGGCCGACTATGTATGTTAAATCATCCGTTCTTTTTTTCGTATATATGTCAAGTTGTCGTGATAGATCTTCAACAGAATTTCCTTTATTCAACAATGCTTTTATTCCCGGCAATACTAAGCCATCAGTATAAATGATAAATTTCGAACCTATCTCATAGGAATATGTTTGTGTTCGATATTTTTGTGGTTTACCTGATAGATAACCTAGAATAGGAAGTGGATAAATAAATGCTCCTGAAGGCCCATAAAGCATAAATCGAATATTACCAACAGAACTATACGTAAAACTTTTAGAGTGAAAATCGACCTTTAAGATCGAAACAGTTGCTCCACGTTTATCCTTGAGTTCTTCGTTACACAATCGCATCAGCGCATCCACATCTTCATCATAGTTTTGTTCAACTAATGAGCTAATTGCAGCAGAAGATTCGTTAGCTCGCTCACCACTTCCAAGACCATCGGCTAAAGCACAAATCATAAAGTTATCTGTTGTTTTTATATAAAAGCTATCACCACAACAGGATTTACCTTCCTTAGGTAATTGAAAAGCCAATGTATGAACATGTTCATTAAACTCTTTTACAATCATCTATTTAGCTCCGGCGGCATATCTTTCGAAAGCGCTTCTCTCAACTTTTGAATAGCTCTCCTTTGCAACCTAGACACATGCATTTGTGATATGCCAAGTTGCTCACCAGTTTCTTTTTGACTTTTATTTAAGATAAACGTACATTCGATAATTTCTTTTTCTCTATCAGATAAAACATGCAATACACTTTGTAACATAAGCTTTTGATTTACCTTCTCAAAGCCCTGATCTTGAGAGCCTACAATGTCAAGAATTGTAACCGTACTTCCATCAGAATCCGCTTCAATTGAATGATCAACAGACAAGGCTTGATAGCTTTTACCCATCTCCATTGTTTCTAGCACTTCTTCTTCTGTCACATCTAAGTATTCAGCTATTTCCTGCACCTTAGGTGAACGTTGATTATCATTTGTTAGTTGTTCTACTGCTGCTTTAATTTTCGGCCCTAACTCTTTAATTCTTCTAGGGACATGTACACTCCATGTTTTATCCCTCAAGAATCTTTTAATCTCTCCAATAATGGTTGGGATAGCAAATGCCTCAAACGGCTTACCAACCGATGGATCATATCTTCTAATCGCTCCTAATAGACCAATCATTCCAACTTGTCTTAGATCTTCATGGAAACTTTTCCCCTTAGAATATTTTTTCGCTAAGGTTTCAACTAATCCTGTATAGTGTTCAACAAGGGCTAATTGAGCTGTTTCACTTTCATTTCGTTGGAATTCAAGAATAAGCTCAATTACCTGTTCTTTAGTTAGTTTCATACTTTGAGATGGTTGTGCCATGATCAATTCGCTCCCCGCTTAAATACTTGACCATGAAGACCGTTACTCCAGAATTAACAAGTACACGGACTTCATCCATGAGCGTTTCCATCAAATAGAGACCTAAACCTCCTTCTGGAAGTTGATCAACAGGGCTTGTAGAAGAATAAGGACCAAGTTCATTTTTCGTTTTTTCAAAGTCAAAGCTTTTTCCATTATCAGCAATCATGACTTCAAGGCGATCATCATAAAGACCAAAGCCTACTACCACTTCGCCTTCTTCACTGTTTTTATAAGCATGTTGCACAGCATTCGTACAAGCTTCACTTGTCGCAATCTTTAAATCTTCTATATCATCATATGAATATCCCATTCTACTAGCAATCCCAGAGAGTGTTAAACGGATAATCCCTACGTACTCTGGTTTAGCCGGCACCTTCATCTCTATATAATCTACTAGTTGCTTCATTGTACCCCACCTTCTGATTTTGAAGATATATCAATGATGTCACTTAGTCCAGTTATAGTAAATAAGCGTTCCAAACGATCCGACAACTCAATCAAATTCAATTGACCGTTGTTTTTTCTCACACTCTTTAACAACCCAACGAATACTCCTAAGCCCGTACTATCCATATAAGATACATCTTTCAAATTAATCGTAATGTTTGGATTCGCTTCTTCAGCTAATGGCAAAATTGCTTCCCGTAACTTTGGTGCCGTATAGGCATCAATTTCTCCCGCTACGGAAACGACCGTCTGAGCATCAAAATTATTTATATCAACTTTTATATTCATCCGTTATCACCTCGAAAAGAACTTTTATGCTATTACATACCCCGTATAAAGTTTCTTTAAACCATTCTTTTCATTATTATTAGTGTGAAATCATCTCTCAATTGGAAATCCTGCATCTTTTCAAAATGCCTGTAAATTTTATCCACCATTTCCTGAGCTGATAAATCTTTGTATCGGTTAATCAATTCTGTAATGGCAGATCTTTCAACAAAACCTTCATCTGTTCGTGATTCTGTTACTCCATCTGATAATAGAACAATCATATCTCCAGGTTCTACCCTGGACTGATATTGCAGGTATTTATAATTTTGATCTATACCTAAAACAAGCCCTTTCGCATCTAAATCTTCAAATGTTTGTGTATCAGCTTTAAAGTAGAAGCCGGGCTCATGTCCTGCTGAGGCATATGTAAACGTATGATCTTCAATATTATACATCCCATAAAACATTGTAATAAACATGCTCGGATCAACGTTGCGTTCAACCACCCGATTTAGATTTTCCAAGATTTGATTCGGATTTTTACGTGATTCAGGAAAGCTATCCATCGCATATTTAATCATCGACATGCACAAAGCGGCAGGAATACCTTTTCCAATCACATCTGCTACTGCAATACTAATTCCTTGATCATCTTGGACAAAGTGATGATAATCTCCGTTCATTTGCTTAGCCGGGACACTAATTGCTCCGATATCTAACGAATTAATACAAGGTACAGTTGTCTCCAAAAGAGTTTGCTGAACATTTGCAGCAATTTGTATTTCAGATCGGATCTCAAGTTGCTGATCCCGTAAACTTTGATGCTCCTGATAAGCAAGGCCATATCCCATCATAACCTCAAGCAAAAAGTCCAACGAAGCTAAAACATCCTTCTGTATATCCGGGAAAAGCTCTTGTAATACTTTTCGATGAGTACTAATAATCTCTTCAGGTGGAATTTGATGTTCAATCGTTTTCCTACTAAATTTTTGACCTTGATATAAAGCAGTTTCAGTTTGTTCATTTAAATAGTTTCTAAGTAGTTCCCGATATTTCGGTTCAAGCACATCGCGATAATCCATTTACACCCTCCTACCGAAGCCATTTCACCGCCTGAATATTAGTTCCTTCACCTACAGAGGAAGAAATATCAAAGTCATCCATTAAACGTTTTACCCCTGGTAAACCCGCTCCTAATCCCCCGGAGGTTGAGAAGCCGTCTTCCATAACTTTACGTATATCAGGAATACCCGGTCCACTATCAATGGCTATTATTTTTAAACCTTTTTTACCAAGGTCCTGAATGCGTTCAATGCGCATTTCCCCTTGCCCTGCATATAGATATATATTACGAGCTAACTCGGAAATAGCAGTTGTAATTCGCGCTTGATCAACCGTACCGAATCCAAGCTCTTTAGCAACATTCCGACCTAGTTGTCGAGCTGCTACAATGTCCCATTCGGTGACAATTTTAACACAGGATTGGTTTTCCATGCTTTACTCCCCCAACTCCCGCTGTAATGTTTCAAGACCTTTTTCTAAATCCAAGGCTGTTTGCACATCCTCAAGCTGGATGCCTAACTCGATCAATGTAATGGCTACCGCTGGTTGTATTCCTGTTAAAACAACCTTTGCTCCCATTAATTTTGACATGCTTATCACATCACCTAAAACCTTAGCAATAAAGGAGTCTATAACATCTACAGAAGTAAGATCAATGACTACCCCATTAGCACCTGTTTCATGAATTTTGTGAAGTAAATCTTCTTGGAATTGAAGGGCTGTTTGATCATCTAACTCCCATTGGATTGATATGAGCAAACAATTATATAATTTTAAAATCGGTATTCTAGGATTCATTTGCTATTCCCCCAAGGATACAATTTGACGATTTGTCATTTCTAATGCAGATTCTATTCCCTTTTGCAAACTGTTCTTTGTGATTACTTGACTTAGGTCTATTCCCAAGTTCACAATTGTTTGGGCTATCTCAGGTCTGATACCAACTAGTAAACACTTTGCACCAACTAATCTTACAGCTTCAGAAGCTTGAATTATATGATGCGCTACCATTGTATCAACAACAGGTACACCCGTAATATCGATTAATACTACTTCAGCTCGATGTTTAACAACCCCTTGTAGAAGGTTTTCCATTATACGCTTTGCTCTTTCTGTATCAATTGTCCCTACTAAAGGCATTACCGTAATATTATCAAACACTGGAATTAGAGGTGCCGACAGTTCTTGTAAGGCTATCTTTTGAAGAGACACCGTTCTCTCCCATGAAGAAGCATACTGGTGCAGAACTTCACTATTTATAGGAGCTATCCAATGATCAAACGCCCAAACTAAACTCATTTTTTCTTCTTCAGTACTATTAATTGTCATCATTTCAAATAATATTTTATTCATGTCAGATAAGCTGGTTGTAAGAAAACGTAATGACCATCCTAGCTGAACAATCTTTTGTGAAAAATCGCCAATCTTACTTGAAGCCTCGTCATCCGGATTCATGAAAGAATGTATTAATATATTAATATACTCATTGCAAATATTAGTATAAGTATGGTCTGAGATAACAGAAGATAGCTTTTGATCATCTTCCTTTTTCATCTTTAGTTCCCATTTTTCTATAAGTTCTTCTCTATTACCTTGAATAAATACCAAAAATGGATTAGAAGCTTGATTCATGTTTCTGATACTCCTCCTTAAAAATTAACGATCATGTCATCATTGTCAATTATACAGTTATTAGAAGTTAAAAAAAAGATATACGCTAATATGAAAAGCGCAAGCCTTGATCAGCCTTGGGCAAATAAATCGATTTGGAAGAATGCGATCTTTGAATCAATTCCAAATTGACTTATGACCTCGAGGGGCAGGCGCTGGCAGTCTAAAAACGCGACGTCCTGTCGAAACGACTGCACTTGCACATCCTGTGCTTCGGAGCTGGATGTCGCGCACTTATCCACAGTTAAAAGAATTTTATATAAGCAATATGAAAAACGCAAGTGCTCGGGCAGATAAAACGCAAGTGCATACATATTGTCGATCTTTATACATAGAAATTTTCTAATAAAACAAAAAAGGATGCTTTAATTGGCACCCTTTTGTTTTAAGTTCACGGTTCTATTATTAACATACATTAAAAATCGATAAGTCCTAAGCTTATTTGTAAAGCTTCATCAACTTTATCCATCATTTCATCATCAAGATGGGTAATTTTGTCAGTCAGTCTTTGTTTATCAATCGTTCGAATCTGTTCAAGAAGGATAACCGAATCCCTTTCAAACCCGTAACGCTTCGCATCAATCTCAACATGAGTTGGCAATTTTGCTTTTTGAATTTGCGCCGTAATTGCCGCTATAATGACTGTAGGACTAAAGCGGTTTCCAATATCATTTTGAATAATTAATACCGGACGTACTCCGCCTTGCTCAGAACCTACAACAGGGGAAAGATCGGCAAAATAAACGTCGCCACGTTTAACAATCAAATGATTAACCCCCGCTTACTAAGCGTTCTACGGTATGGTCAGCTTCAGATTCTGCCAAAAATGCTTCAGATGCAATGTTTAAATTAATCTTTGCCATTTCCATGTATCCACGTCGCATAGATTCACGAATCTGACGTTTTTTACGCTCTCTAATATACATTTTTGTCGCTTGATAAATAAGCTCGTTTCTGTTTCCGTTCTCCTGTTTCACCAGTCCATCCAATTCCGATACTAATGCTTGAGGTAACTGAATTAAAATTTCTGTTGTTGCGCTGGATTCAGACACAAACATACACCTCCACCAAACTTACCATCCTATTATATTCATTCCACATTTAATAATAACATTTACTTTACGAGATGCAAAGCATTTTAATAAGAAAAGCATAAGCGCCTTGATCATCGCCGTACAAACTGGAGAAGCATCGACTAAAGATTTAGGAAACACGGTAAGCGAAGCGAACCGATGTTGACTTATCGTAGGGAGATGATCTGAAGTTTGTTAGGTGATAGGCGTTGGAGCTAGACACTAAAACATAGTGCCAATTATTATACTTTCTTAACTTATAAAGAAAAGCGCAAGTGCTTTGGTCTGCATCCTTGATATTTATACAAAAGAAAAAAACATGACTACCTTTAAATGTTTACCCTTCTCTATTATCGTCATGTATATTTAATTTATTCATTATCTTGGTGACATTTCAAAAGTTAGGATTCCTTGGACATATTAGTTAAAAGAGGATTGCTTTGTTCCGAAATTTGTTTATCTTTCAGATACGTACGAGGAACACGTGTTGAGATCATACAAGGAATCTCATAATTAATTGTATCAAGTCGCTTTGCAACCTCATCTATTGAAATTTTTTGTCCCTTTTGCTCACCAATCAGCGTTACTTTAGTACCTATAGGCAATTCGTAAGGTAGCCTTACCATACACTGATCCATACAAATTCTTCCTACTAGTGACAAGCGTTTACCATCAATTAATACTTCTGAGTCTTTTAATTTTCTTATCCATCCATCAGCATATCCAATTGGCAACGTTCCAATCCATTCATCTTGCTGCGTCTCATAAGTGGCACCATAGCTGATCTTTGTTCCTTTCGGCACCTTTTTCACATGAACTAATTTCGTTTGTAGACTAAAAGCTTCTTCCAATGTAAAGGGAAGTTTATTTTTCATTTCTATTGAAGGGGATAATCCATACATCGAAATCCCTAGTCTCACTGCATTATATAAGTTTGTAGAAAATTTTAATCCTGTTGCACTATTTGCACAGTGAACAAGTAATTGTTCATGATCAATAACTGTTAGAAATTGCTGAAATCTTTCGTATTGGGTTAAAAAATATGATGGCTCATCTTCATCAGCTGTTGCAAAATGCGTAAAGATCCCTGTAATTTGAAAGTATGGTGAAGAATCAACAAACTCAACTATTTCCTTCAACTCATGCTCTTCCCTTACTCCCAAGCGTCCCATACCCGTATCAACCTTAATATGAAGATGAATCCCCCGTGACTCACAATTCTCGCTTGCTTCTTTAAGCCATTCAATTGAAAAGCACGTAAGAATAAGATCAAACTTACCTGCAAGTTCAATATCAGCAGCACGAATTGCCCCCAACACCAATATTGGAGCCTTAATCCCTTGTTGCCTTAACGATATGGCTTCATCTATAAACGCAACAGCAAGCATCGATGCACCAGAATGGAGTGCGGATTCAGCCACTTGCTTTGCCCCATGTCCATAACCATTTGCTTTGACAACGGCAATTAATTTAACTTTTTCACCTATATGTTTTTTCATCCTTCTAACATTATGTTCAATTGCATCCAGATTTACTTCCACCCATGTATCACGATAAAAACCCACTTGCATAACTCCACTTCCTCATCTTATCTTCTAAGAATGATTATCCCGATTAAGAGACAGTAATGTCAAATAATGATGAGAAAAATTTGAGGAAATTGGATAAAAATAACCATGTGGTAAAATGAGGGGTATAAATTAAAGAGAAAAATCGGGTGGATGACCACCCGATTTTTTACTTAGCTGTTTGACCTTGGACAGATTGGGCAACCATTAACATTTCTTCTTCCGTTAAATCTTCTGAGGCTAGCATATAATCTACTCCATCATGTGACCATGTTAAAGAATTCTCTGACATCGCCCCGATTGTAAATCCTAAATCAGCAGGGTATCCATCAACATATGTTGATGCTGAAGCTGATGCCGGTGTCGCAATCTCTGCAGTCTCTTGAATTAACGTGAATGATTTTTCTCCGCCAAAGCTTAAGATCACTCGTTTACCATCATCAGTTTCGACTTCCGTTTCCTCCAGAAGCTTAACACCTTTTGGTTGCTCTAAAGGATACTTTACAGCAAATGGCTCACGGTCACCTGTTGCCATTGTCGGAACTTCAATTTGAGCACTCGACATATTTTTTTCTACATCAAATGAGTTGTCATCAAACGATGCATTAAATTCAAAGCTTGAAAATTCAACAACAACTAGTGGGTTCCTGTCAGTATCCATAACTTTCACCATTGTTGGAGCTAAATCTTTTTTATTAAACGTAATTTCCTGTGCTGGTAGCATTTTATTATTTTGATAATTTGTTTTTGTTTCAAATACATATTTGTCCTCAGCAGCACTAAATTTCGCTTCTGTATCCTTTAAAATATCACTAACTAATGATTCAAAGAGATATGCTTGACTGCTGTTTTGAGGCCAATCACTTTGGAATCGGAAACTCTTATTAAGTGCTGGAGTTAACACGAATACACCTTCATCATTACGCAAAATCATCTGACTTTGATCTTTTTGAGAATTTTTCAGATTTACTCGATAGTATGTCGGTCCTTTATGCCAAATTTCAATTTCATACTCCTGTGGTTCACTTCCTGTTTGAAGTGTCATTTTTCCCTTTGCTTTGTAACCTGACATTTCTTCAATCTTCTTTTCCAATGCTTGGACGACATCAGCCTGTGATTTCTCCCCACATCCCGCTAGAACTAGTACTGTTAAAAGCCCTACTAAAAATAACACCAAGCTTTTTTTCAACTTTTTCAACCCCTTTGCCTCATATAACGTTATACAGGAAGAATGTTCACTAGACCTCATCCCATAACACTCAAGTTTATCTACAGATGATATCTAAGAAAACAACTTGTCTTCCCTATCGCATTACCCAATATATGAGACAACACTACCGAATATGCAAACTGCAGGAAAAAGAAAAAAGAAGTAAGGACTACTTTCCCTTACCTCTCTTGTAAAATCACCTGAGCAGCTGCATATTGGCGCGTATGTGTAATTGAAACAAAAATACTTGGATTTTCCGGTGTTTCTTTTAATATATTGATGTACGGTTTTCCTTTTTCATCATTATTAACCTCGATATCTTGAAATCCTATTCCCTCACCTATTCCTGTTCCCAATGCTTTTGAATAGGCCTCTTTGGCAGCAAATCGCCCTGCTAAAAATTCAACCTTTCTTTCTTTCGAAAGAGTTGCGAACTTCTCAATTTCGTTCATCGTTAGTATCCGCTTTATAAAGCCCGGTTGGCGCTCAACAATTCTTCTTATGCGATCAAGTTCAATTATATCCAAGCCGATTCCTGTTATCATATGTATAACAACACCTTCCAAATCTATTAATAGTACTAATTGCCATATCTTGTACATATTCGTGTTAGTATAAAACTAATAGTAAAGATAAGAAAAGCGCAAGCGCCTTGATCAGCCTCGGGCAAATAAGACGCAAATGAATAGAAGACGTTCTTTGTCTTCAATTCATTTGTGGCTAGACCGTAGAGGAGCTAGGTGCTGGAGCACACCATGTACAAAAATTTATACTTTCTTACCTTTTTAATAAAGCTATTCGCCTGCCAGCTTAAAAATAAATAACTGCAAGGAGGACAAGATGTTTACTAGATCTGAAAACTTTCGTACGTTTCTTCAATTATACCCTGTTGTATCGGTTCTTGTTTGTATTCACATCTTATTTTGGTTACTACTTCAGATACCTATACCTCAACTCAAGATCTTATTAGGTTTAGTAGATGGATATAATGCCGGGATAGCAAACGGAGAATATTGGAGAATTATTACACCTATCTTTTTACATATTGGGTTTGGTCATCTGTTTTTTAATTCCATCTCTCTTATCTTATTTGCGCCAGCTTTAGAGAGAATGCTGGGAAAAGCAAAATTCATTTTGATCTATATCAGCTCTGGAATGGTTGCCAATATAGCAACGTTTATAATTGAACCGCTTCAATATTCTCATATAGGGGCCTCTGGTGCTATTTTCGGCATTTTAGGTGTATATCTATTTATTGTTGTTTTTAGAAAAGGGCTCATTGATCAAGCAAATTCGCAAATGATCATCAGCATTTTAGTCATCGGTCTTGTTATGACATTTTTCAATACAAACATTAATGTTGTTGCACATATATTTGGACTGATTGGTGGATTTATATTTGCTCCCTTTGTTATCAGGAAAAGAGCTCAATTTTCACACCAATCCTTTTACAGCCCAAGCTACAGTCGAACTAAATTCAGTCTTAACTTCAGCCCTAAGCATATCATTTGGATTTTGTTTATTATCCTTATTTTACTGGGCCTAATCTTTAGGCTTTCCTAGAAACAGACACAGCCAATAGCTGTGTCTGCTTCTTTAATTAACTCATTTACTTTTTTCGTATGAATACCAGTTTATGATCTTTTCCACATCCTGTTGATCAAGATCTTTAACTGTAAAATTGCGTCCCAGTAGTCCTGACTTTATTGTACATTCAAAGGTTTGTAAGGATACTCTTTTTTGAAAGTACGTTGTTTTACTCTTAACAGACTGTAGTCGATTCCGATTAACAAGCACATGTGTTTTGGAAATGATACGGAATACAATATTTAATTGATCTCCGTGATAATTCCATCCTGCATCCTTATAGGTAGCATATCCCCACCAAGCAGCAACAGGTAAAAGAATGATGGATACATAGCCCCAAGGTTGAAGAAAATACGCTACCGGTATCATGACGAAAAGAGCAGGTATTGTCTTTCGGAAACAATAGCGGATCATTGATCTCTTTGGTAATCGATGCAAGTCACTTTGCTGTTTAAAATCCGGTAGAAACTCTAATAAAAGCTGTTCAACGTTTCTCTTTGGTACAACAGGAAATAAAATGGTAGAAAGACCTTCATCCCCTGAATTTCCTCCTGCACTTTCAATATAAATTGTTGTGTATCCTAAGAGCTGTCTTAGAGGATTTTGAACAATTTGGATCGCTTGAATACGCTTTGTTGGAATGGTAATTTGTCTTTTCTCAAAAATCCCTCTGGATATTTTTAATTCTTCCTCAGCTTTAATGACAGTAAAATAAGCATACTTTAAGACTACACCAATGATACTCAGTATCCATGCGATAAAAAAAGCAATAAAAATTAGGATAGTATAGAGGGTAATACTTCCATTAGTTAGAAAGTCGAAACGATCGATAATTTGATCATACGGAATAAATTCATCAAATTGAGAAA
>Ga0182744_1002299_pt1 | contig 15790 bp, 10 predicted proteins | sample eDN3rd30CKraftMG_FD_128525 | JGI IMG/M metagenome (GOLD analysis project Ga0182744, IMG submission 128525) | Enriched Miracle-Growth compost microbial communities from Emeryville, California, USA - eDNA 3rd pass 30_C Kraft MG (version 2) (version 2) ...
CACGCCGGTGACGCGGCAGAACTGCCATCCCTTCGCCTGCGGCGCCTGGATGTTCATGCACAACGGCTTCGTCGGCAACTGGAGCGGCCTGCGCCGCCGGGTCGAGGAACTGATCCCGGACGAACTCTACCCGTCGCGCACCGGCACAACCGATTCCGAGGCGATCTTCCTGGCGATGATGGCGCAGGGGCTCAACGACGACCCGGTCGTGGCGACCGAGCGCACGCTGGCGATCCTGTCCGGGCTTCTCGTCCGCAACGGCGCCAGCGACAAGTTGCGCTTCACCTCCGCTTTGTCGAATGGCCGCGATCTCTACGGCTTCCGCTACGCCGTCCACGACGACGCCAACACGCTCTATTACCGGCAGAGCAGCAACGGCGTGCTGCTGGTCTCCGAGCCGCTCGACGACAATCCCTCCGAGTGGATCGAGGTGCCGGCGAACCATGTCGTGATCGCGCGCGCCGGCTGCCCGGTCGAGATCCGGCCGTTCCTGGACCGTTGGCAGATGGCCGCCGAATAGGCGCGCGCAGGCGGGCAAGGCCGCGCGCCGCATGGAGCGTCCTCAGTGGATATTGTGGGCCTGCAACCAACCCTCGAGCAGCGCGACCTGCCATAGTTTCGAGTGACCCTTCGGCGTCAGGTTGCCCTCGGGGTCGTCAAGCAGCCGCTCGACATAGTCGCGCTTGAACAGCCCGCGCTGGCGCGCCACGTCCTGATGGAGGATGTCGCGCACATAGTCCCGATAGGGGCCGCGCAGATATTTCAGGGCAGGGACAGGGAAATAGCCCTTCGGCCGGTCGATGACCGCCGCGGGGATGACCTCGCGCGCCGCCTGCTTGAGGATGTGTTTGCCGCCGCCGCCGACCTTCAGTTCGGGCGGGATGCGGCCGGCTAGCTCCACCAGTTCGTGGTCGAGGAACGGCACCCGCGCTTCGAGGCTCCAGGCCATGGTCATGTTGTCGACGCGCTTGACCGGATCGTCGATCAGCATGATCTCGGTATCGAGCGAGAGTACCTTGTCGATCGGCCGGGTGGCGCGCGACGTCTCGAAATGCTTCTCGATGAGCGCGCGGCTATGGTCGGCGCCGATGAAGTCGTCGCAAAGCGTGTCCTGCATCTCGGCGTGGTCGCGGTCGAAATAGATGCCGCGATAGTCCGACGAGACGTCGTTGGAGTGCATCAGCGGCGGATACCAGTGATAGCCGCCGAAAATCTCGTCGGCGCCCTGGCCGCTCTGCACGACCTTGACGTGCTTCGACACCTCCTGCGACAGCAGATAGAAGCCGACCGCGTCGTGGCTCATCATCGGCTCCGACATCGCGGCGATGGCGCCGGGCAGCGCCGTCAGCATGCGCTCGGCGCTGATGCGGATCTGGTGATGCTCGGTGCCGTAGTGGCGGGCGATGAGATCGGAATAGCGGAACTCGTCGCCGCTCACGTCGCCGATGCTGTCGAAGCCGATGGCGAAGGTCTTGAGGCCGCTGTGGCCGGCTCTCGCCATCAGGCCGACGACCAGCGAACTGTCGAGGCCGCCGGATAACAGCACGCCGACGGGAACGTCGGCGACGCGGCGGCGCTCGACCGCGCACGCCAGCGCGTCGAGGGTTGCCTCCTTCCACTCCGCTTCGGTCATCGCGCGATCCTGCGCGCGCTGGCCGACCGACAGATGCCAGTAGACGCGCTTGCGGCGGCGGCCGTCGGCATCGATCGTCATCACCGTCGCCGGCGGCAGCTTCCTGATGCCTCTGAGGATGGTGCGCGGCGCCGGCACCACCGCATGCAGGCTCATATACTGGTGCAGGGCGACCGGATCGATGCGCGTATCGACGTCGCCGGCCGCCAGCAGCGCCGGCAGGCTCGATGCAAAGCGCAGGCGGTTCGGCGTTTCGGCAAGATAGAGCGGCTTGACGCCGAGCCGGTCGCGCGCCAGCGTCACGCGGCCGCTGTCGCGTTCAAAGATCGCGAAGGCGAACATGCCGTGGAAACGCTCGACGCAGCGCGCGCCCCAAGCATGGAACGCCTTGAGGATCACCTCGGTGTCGCCACCGGAGAAGAAGCGGTAGCCCTTCTTGACGAGCGTGTCGCGCAGCGCCCGGTAATTGTAGATGCAGCCGTTGAAGACGATGGCGAGGCCGAGCTCGCTGTCGATCATCGGCTGTTGCGAGGAAGCTGCCACGTCGATGATGCTGAGCCGGCAATGGCCGAGTGCGAGATGATCGCGCGCGAAGATGCCTTGCGAGTCGGGACCGCGCTTATGCATGACGTTGGTCATGGATTGGATCGCGGCAAGCCGCGGGCGGTCCTTGAACGTTATTTCACCGCAGATGCCGCACAAAAGAAACCTCCAGAGCCGAATATCGGGGCGGATAACGGTGCGAACACCGATCCGTTCCGGTAAAGGTGGGAAGTGAATGCGGCGAGAATGTGCGGATCGCCATCAACGGAACTTATGTTCCGCCCATGTCATTCATGCATCTTGGATCTTCGCGTCAGGCGTCGGCTTGCTGTCGCGGCCCGCCGGTGACGGTGACGACGCACAGGACGCAGGCGATGGCGACGAGCACGAACACCAGTTGCGGGTGACCGTGGTCCATCAGCAGGCCGAAGATGATCGGCCCGACGATGCCGCCGAGATTGAAGCCCGTGGAGACGAAGCCGAACACCTTGCCGAACGAGCCGGCCGGCGTCGCGGCGCGCACGATGAGATCGCGCGAAGGCACCAGCAGGCCGGTGAACAGGCCGGCGACCGACATCGTCAGGATCAGCAGGACGGTGCCGAGATTAAACAGTCCGACGGCGAGCGTGAGCAGCGCGGCGATGCCCAGGCAGAGCGCGGCAACGAGCACATGGCGCGAGGTGCGCGTGACGACGAAGCCGCCGGCGAGCACGCCGAGTGCGGTTGCGGTGAGGTAGCAGGTCAGCGCGGTATTGGCGATGGCGAGCGGCGTGGCGTGCAGCGCATTGAGCGCGACGACCGAATAGCCGTTCATGCCGGTGCTGAGGATGGCGAGCAGCAGATAGAACAGCAGGTTGCGCAGGATCGGGCCGGAGAGCAGCAGTTGCCAGGCTGCCGGCGCCGCGGCGCTATCGGTCTTCGCCCGCTTCGACGACGACCGCGTGTCGCCGATCATCACCATTACGATTGCCGCGACGGCGAAGCCGAATATCGCGGAGACGAGCACGGCGCCGCGCCAGCCCCAGTGACTTTCGAGCAGCAGCAGCGTCACCGGCGCCGCGGCGGTGCCGGCAAATCCGGCGAAGGCATGCACGGAATAGGCGGGGCCGGTGCGCCGGTCGGAGACATGGCGCGCCAATAGCGCGTAATTGGCCGGGTGGTAGACGGTATTGCCGAGACCGGCGAGCGCGAACATCGCCACCAGCAGCCAGAACGAATGGACGAGCGCGACGACCGTAAAGGCGATGGCGCCGAGCGTGACGCCGCTCGCCAGCACGGTGCGCGGACTGATCCTGTCGACCAGGAAGCCCGCCGGCGTCTGCAACGCCGCCGAGACGATATTGAAGACGGCAAGCGCGAGGCTCAGCTCGGTGAAGCTGACGGCGTATTCGTCGCGCACGAACAGGAACAGCGGCGGCAGCAGCAGGATGAAATAGTGCGACAGGAAATGCGCGGCGCTGATGGCGCCGACGACACGCAGTTCGTCGTTTCCGGACGGACGCGCCAGTTCGGTTACTTGGCTTTCGCTTGCTTGGCTCATGACCTGATTCCGCGGGCGTCACTATCGGGCCATTGCCGGATGCGATCCAGCAGCAAACCGGCGATAGCCATGCGGCGTCCGCATGCTGGCGCCGTCATTCGGTATGGCGCGTCATCCCCGTGTCAGCTGCGCGGCGTCGTGCAGCGCCTGCCAGACCCGCGCCGGGCTTGCCGGCATGTCGATATGGGTGATGCCGCGCTCCGACAGTGCGTCGACGACGGCGTTCATCACCGAGGTCAGGCCGCCGGCGCAGCCGGCTTCGCCGCACCCCTTGGTTCCCAGCGGATTGGTCTTCGCCGGAACCGGATGGTTGGTCACCGCGAAGCTCGGCGCGTGAAGCGCGCGCGGCAGCGCATAGTCCATATAGGAGCCGGTCAGCAACTGGCCGTCGGCGTCGAAGGAGACGTTTTCCATCAGCGCCTGGCCGATGCCCTGGACGACGCCGCCATGCGTCTGACCCTCGACCAGCAGCGGATTAATGACAGTGCCGAAATCGTTGACCGCGGAATATTTGACGACCGCGGCGACGCCGGTCTGCGGATCGATCTCCACTTCGGCGATATGGCAGCCATTGGGAAACGCCGACGGCGCACCGTCGCTGACGTGGCGGACATCGAGGCTCGTCGGCAGATCGGGCGGCAGCGTGAGGCCGGCGCGCAGCTTTTCCGCCAGCTCCATGATGCCGATGGCGCGGTCGGTGCCGGCGATGACGAAACGGCCGGCGTGGAACTCGATGTCGTCGGCGGAGGCTTCCAGCACATGCGCGGCGATCCGCCGTCCGTTGTCGATCACCTTGTCGGACGCCTCGACGATCGCCTGCCCGCTGGCGGTGACCGAGCGCGATCCGCCGGTGCCGCCGCCGGCCAGAAGGGCATCGCTGTCGCCCTGCACGAGCCGGATGCGCGCGAAGGGCACGCCGAGCCGTTCGGCGAGCACCTGCGCGAACGGTGTCGCATGACCCTGGCCCTGATCGAGCGTGCCGGTGGTGAGGGTGACGCCGCCGTCGGCGTCGAAACGGATGCCGCCCATCTCCTTGCTGCCGCCCCCCGTGACTTCGAGGAAGCAGCCGATGCCGAGCCCGCGCAGCTTGCCGCGCTTGCGGCTGTCGCGCTTGCGGCGGGGAAAGCCCTTGACGTCGGCAAACGCCACGGCGTGCTTGAGCACTGCGGGAAAGTCGCCGCTGTCGTAGTGCATGCCGGAGGCGGCGGCATAGGGGAGTGCCTCGGCGCCGATGAGGTTGCGCCGGCGCAGTTCGATGCGGTCGATACCCATGGCGCGCGCCGCGTTGTCGATCAGCCGCTCCATGTAATAGTTGCCTTCCGGCCTGCCGGCGCCGCGATAGGCGGACACCGGCGTGGTGTTCGTATAGACGAGCTTCGAGGACACCTCGATCAGCGGCGTGCGGTAGACGCTGGCGACGTTCTTCACGATGTTGACGGTCGCCGGCAGCGGCCCGACATTCGACAGATAGGCGCCCATATTGCCGTGGCCGCTGATCCGCAGCGCCAGGATGCGGCCGTTAGCATCGAGCGCCAGTTCGCCGACGACCTCGTGGTCGCGGCCGTGCGAATCGGAGACGAAGCTGCCGGAGCGCTCGTCGGTCCATTTCACCGGCCGGCCCAGCGCCCGCGCCGCGTGCAAGAGGCAGACATATTCGGGATAGGCCGACGACTTCATGCCGAACGAGCCGCCGACATTGCCGGTGAGCACCCGCAGCTTGTCGGGGCTCTCGCCGAGAACGCCGAGGAGCTGCGCGCGCATGCCGAATACGCCCTGGCTCTCGGTGTGGAGGGTGAAGCGGCCGGACGCGGCATCGTGCTCGGCGATGGCGGCGCGCGGCTCCATCGGCGAGGCGACGAGCCGGGTGTTGCGGATCGCCAGCCGTTCGACATGGGCGGCCGCGGCGAAGGCGGCGGCGGTCTTTTCGGCGTCGCCGTAGTGATAGTCGAGCACCAGATTGCCGGGCACGGCATCGTAGAGTTGCGGCGCGCCGGGCGCGGCGGCCTCGCCGGCGCTCGTCACCGCCGGCAACGGCTCGATGTCGAGGACGACCGCTTCGGCCGCGTCCTTCGCCAGCGCCGGGGTCTCGGCGACGACGCAGGCGACCGGATCGCCGACCCAGCGCACCTTGTCGCTCGCCAATGCCGGGCGCGGCACCTGGCGCAGCGGTGCGCCGTCGCGGCCCTTGAGCGGCAGGCCGCATTTGAGCGGACCGTAGGCCGCCAGATCGGCGGCCGTATAGATGGCGATCACGCCCGGCATGGCCTTGGCCGCGCCGGTATCGATATGGCGGATGCGGCCATGCGCGTGCGAACTGCGCACCATCGCCGCGTAGACCTGACGCGGCAGGACGAGATCGTCGGTATAGCGGCCCCGGCCGCGCAGCAGCACCGGGTCTTCGCTGCGGGGCACCGGCTGGCCGATACTGAACTGGGTGAGGGCGAGGGCGGTCTCGTCGACGGCGATATCCATGGACGTCATATGCCTCGGCGAAGGGTGCCGCGCCATACCGGAGCGCTGTGCCGGCGACAAGGCAGGTCTGAGCGGGTCGGCCGGGTCGGGCAACCGCCGGCCAACAGCTTGGTTGCGTCTCGGCCATCCCCTGCTACACTTTTCATGATTATGACACAGCTTTGCCCCGGCGCGCGGTGGGATGCCGCCGCCGCGGACGGCTAGGAAGGTTAATGGCCGAGATGGGAGTGGGGGTCCAGGCTAGCCCTGGCCCGCGCCCGACGGTGTCGCGCGAGCGGCCGCACGGGAACGGGTCAGCCTCGCACCGCCCGCACGGCCGCCCACACCGGCACGGGGCGGGCGATGGGACCGGGAATGGAGCCGGCGGCGGTCGCGTTGCCACCTATGCCGCGCTCGATCTCGGCACCAACAACTGCCGCCTGCTGGTCGCCCGGCCGACCGCCGACGGGTTCCGCGTCATCGATGCGTTTTCGCGCATCATCCGGCTCGGCGAGGGCATTTCGCAGTCCGGTCGGCTGAGCGAGGCGGCGATCGACCGCGCCATCGAGGCGCTGACCGTCTGCCGGGACAAGATGAAGAACCGCGGCGTCACCCGTGCCCGGCTGATCGCCACCGAAGCCTGCCGCAGCGCCGCGAACGGCGCCGCCTTCCGCGAGCGCATCGCCGCCGAAGTCGGCCTGGCGCTGGAGATCGTCGAGCGCGAGACCGAGGCGCGGCTGGCGGCGATCGGCTGCACACCGCTGATCGACCCGCAGGCGAGCGGGGTGGTGCTGTTCGACATCGGCGGCGGCTCCTCCGAACTGGTGCGGCTCGGCTCGCGCTGCGCGGGACGCGACGGCCCGCCGCCGCCGCAGATCGACGGCTGGATCTCGATGCCGCACGGCGTCGTCACGCTGGCCGAGCGCTATGGCGGCCGCGACGTGACGCCGGCGATCTATGAGGCGATGGTCGAGGAAGTGCTGGCGATCGTCACGCCGTTCGCCGCCGATCACGGCCGCGATCTCGGCGATGGAAAGAGCGCCGTGCATCTGCTCGGCACCTCCGGCACGGTGACGACGATCGCCGGCGTGCATCTGGCGCTCGAGCGCTACGAGCGCCGCCGCGTCGATGGCTGCTGGATGAGCGCCGATGAGGCACGGGGCGTGGCACGCAAGCTGCTGGCGATGAGTTACGCCGAGCGCATCGCCAGCCCCTGCATCGGCCGCGAGCGCGCCGACCTGGTGCTCGCCGGCTGCGCCATTCTGGAGGCGATTTGCCGGGCGTTTCCGTGCCGGCGGCTGCGCGTCGCCGATCGCGGACTGCGCGAGGGCATGCTGGTCGATCTGATGCGGGCCGATGGCGTGTGGACCGGCGGCCGGGTCGCCTCGCCGTGAGTGTCGGCGGCAAACAGGGCAGCCGCACGGGCGGCGCGCGGTCGCTGAAAGTCCGGGTGAAAACCGGCAACAAGCGTTCGCTGTCGTCGAAGCTCTGGCTGGAGCGCCAGCTCAACGATCCCTATGTGGCGCGCGCCAAGCGCGAGGGCTTGCGCTCGCGCGCCGCGTTCAAGCTGATGGAGATCGACGACAAATACCGCTTCCTCAAACCGGGCGCGCGAGTGGTCGATCTCGGCGCGGCGCCCGGCGGCTGGAGCGAGATCGCCGTGCGGCGCGTCGGGCCGAAGGGCTGCGTCGTCGCCATCGACCTCCTCGATATCGAGCCGATCGAAGGCGTCGCCTTCGCGCAGCTCGATTTCACCGACGATGCGGCGCCGGCGCGCCTGAAGGACATGCTCGGCGGGCCGGCCGACGTGGTGCTCTCCGACATGGCGGCGAATACCACCGGGCATCGGCGCACTGACCATCTCAAGATCGTGGCACTGGTCGAGATGGCGGCCGCCTTCGCCTGCGAGGTGCTCGCGCCGGGCGGTGCGTTCCTCGCCAAGGTGTTTCAGGGCGGCACCGAAGGGGAACTGCTGGCAACCCTGAAACGGGATTTCGCCACGGTCCGGCACGTCAAGCCGGCGGCGAGCCGCGCCGATTCGGCCGAACTCTATCTGCTGGCGACGGGCTTTCGCGGCGCCGGGCGTGCGGTCGAGGGCTGAGCAGGAGACGCCGGGTGCTTAGTGCCGGCCGCCGCCGAAAGCGTCGTTGAAACCCGCCGTGAAACCCGCCGCGCGGTTGCGGGCTTCCCGCCGCAGCAGGGGCTTTGCCGGCTTCCTGGTCCGCAGCACCTGATGGCTCGGCGTCTTCCGTGGTGAAGCGGCCGCCGCCGTTGGCGCTGCCGCAGCCGGCAGGTGATAGATACCCGGTGTCGAGGCGTCGCCGGCGCGGGCGTCGCTGGCGATCCCGCCGCGCACGATGCGCAGCGGCGATGTGATCCGCGGCGGCGTCGCCATCGGCGCCGCGACCCGCGGCCGCGCGGCTTGCTCCGGCTGGGTTTGCTCCGGCTGGGTTACTGGCGGCAGCGAGCCGGTGACGTCAGGTGCCGGTGCTGGCGCCGGCTGTGGCGGCAGGACCTCCGCGAGGCGGCTTGCCGCCGCCCGCGCATCGGGATTCTGCGGATCGCGCGCCAGCGCCTGCCGGTAGTCGCTAAGGGCGGCCTCCTTGGCGCCGAGCGCCTCGCGGGCCTCGCCGCGCAACAACAGCGCGGCGCCGTCACGCGGGTCGAGCCGCACCGCCTGATCGAGATCGGTGATCGCCACGCGGTAATCGGTGCGCAGCAGCAAGAGCGCCGCGCGCTGGCGGTAAAGCGCGGCGTCGGCCTTGAGCGAGGCGGCGCGGCCATAGTCGGCAATCGCGCCGTTGATGTCGCCGCTGCGGGTGCGCAGTTGCGCGCGGGCGATCAGCGTTGCCCGGTCGTTCGGGTTGCGCGCCAGCAGCGCGTCGTAATCGGCGAGCAGGCGCTGGTCGCCGGTTACGGGTTCCGCTCGCGCCGGGCCCGTCACCGCGGCGGAGGTCAAGAGTGCCACGGCGACGCCGCCGAGGACGAGCCCCCAAAACCTGCCGGATGTGCCGCGCATGTCGATTGCTCCATTTCCCGCATGGATTCACAGGGATTCTCTTGCGCCCAATAGACCACCGCGCAACGCGGCTGGCCAGCCCGTTTGCGGCGCTACGGGTTCCGGTTGGCGAGTTCGGCGCCGGCGTCCTTCGGCAGCCGCGCGAAGACCAGCGCGGCGCAGGCGGAGATCGCCGCGGTGATGACGAAGGCGATGGCGAAATCGTCGGCGCTGATGGTCGGTTCGAGCTTGAGCGATACCGAGGTCTCGACGATCAGCGCGCCGAGCGCGACGCCGGTCGAGACCGACAATTGCTGGGCCACCGCCATCAGCGCGGTGGCGCGGCCGACCTGCTCCGGCTCCACCTCGGCAAAGGCGATGGTGTTGATGCAGGTGAACTGTAGCGAGCGGAAGAAGCCGCCGATCGCCAGCAATCCGAAGATCAAAGCGACCGGTGTCGCGATGGTGAACAGTGCGCAGACCGACAGGAACGCGGCGCTGATCAGCGCGTTGACAACGAGCACGCTGCGAAAGCCGAACCGGCGCAGCACCCGTGCCACGCCGAGCTTCATGGTGATGGCGCCGAGCGCCGTCGCGAAGGTGATGAGGCCGGACTGGAACGGCGTCATGCCGAAGCCGACTTGCAGGAGCAGCGGCAGCAGGAACGACAGCGAGCCCATGCCGAGGCGGAACAGGAAGCCGCCGCCGACGCTGGCGCGGAAGGTCGCCAGCCGCAACAGCGACAGGTCGATCACCGGGTTCGGCACGCGCCGGCCGTACCAGACATAGATCGTGATCGCGATGGCACCGACGGCGATCAGGCCGATCGCGAACTGCCACGGCAGGAAATTCGCGCCGAGCACCGAGAAGCCGAAGGCGACGCCGGCAATGCCGATGCTGACGATCGCCATGCCGGTAAAGTCGAAGGGCGCGGGCTCGCTGACGCGGATATTCTCGATATAGCGGGTGACCAGAACGATGCCGATCAGCCCGATCGGGATGTTGATGATGAATATCCAGTGCCACGACGCATAAGTGGTGAGGAAGCCGCCGACCGGCGGCCCGATCACCGGCCCGATCAGCGCCGGGACGCTGACCCAGGCCATCGCGCCGACCAGTTCGCGCTTGCTGATGGTGCGCACCAGCACCATGCGGCCGACCGGCGTCATCATCGCGCCGCCTATGCCCTGGACGATGCGGGCGATGACGAAATCGGTGAGCGAGCCGGAAAACGCGCAGCCGAGCGAGCCGATCATGAACACCGCGATCGCCGCCCGGAACACCGTGCGGGTGCCGAAGCGGTCCGCGACCCAGCCGCTCGCCGGGATGAACACGGCAAGCGACAGCAGGTAGGAGGTGATGGCGAGCTTGAGCGCCAGCGGATTGGTGCCGATGTCGTCGGCGATCGCCGGGAGCGAGGTGGCGATGATCGTCGAATCCATGTTCTCCATGAACAGGGCGACGGCGACGATCAGCGGAACGAGGCGGTTCGGGGGAAGAGCCATCGGCAAAGCGCTTGAGATGGAACCGGGAGCCACCGTGTGGCGGTCTTGTCGGTCGGCGGTTTCGTCGGACGTTTGTCGGCTCCCGCTCATACGGCGCTCGCCCGCCGTTGGAAAGTCGGCCGGTGCCGGCGCGCGATCCGGTGGACGAACGGGTGCCCGGCGATTTCCGCTCTAGGAATCGCGCCGATGGCGTGATAACGACCAGCGCCAATCCAAAAGCAGGCCCGGAACGGGGCCCGTTTTGCCGGCGGGGTTCGCTCCCCGCGGGGTTTTCGTATAACCCCTGAGGTTCCTCTTGCACCTTTGGCAATCGGGTTTCCGATGGCCGGGGAACGGAGTTGGCGATGGCGCGTTTTTCAATCGATCCCCCCCGCGAAGCCTTTACCTTCGACGACGTGCTGCTGAAGCCGGGGCTCTCGGACGTGATGCCGTCCGCCGTCGATATCCGTTCGCGCATCACCAAGTCGATCACCGTCAACATGCCGATCCTAGCGTCCGCCATGGATACCGTCACCGAGGCGCGGATGGCGATCGCCATGGCGCAGGCAGGCGGCATCGGCGTCCTGCATCGCAATATGGAGCCGCAGGATCAGGCGGCGCAGGTCAGGCAGGTGAAGAAGTTCGAATCCGGCATGGTGGTGAATCCGTTGACCATCCATCCCGACGAGACGCTTGCCGATGCGCTCAAGCTGATGGCGGACCACCATATTTCCGGTATCCCGGTGGTCGAGAACACGCACCACAGCGGTCCGGCGAAGCTGGTCGGCATCCTGACCAACCGCGACGTGCGCTTTGCCCGCGATCCGCGGCAGAAGGTCTCCGAACTGATGACCAAGGACCGCCTGATCACGGTGCGGGAAGCGGTCGAGCAGGACGAAGCCAAGCGGCTCCTGCACCAGCACCGCATCGAGAAGCTTTTGGTGGTCGACGACCAGTATCGCTGCGTCGGCCTGATCACCGTCAAGGACATCGAAAAGGCGGTCGCCAATCCCAATGCCTGCAAGGACGAACAGGGGCGGCTGCGTGTCGCGGCGGCGACGACCGTCGGCGACAAGGGCTTCGCCCGCACCGAGGCGCTGATCGCGGCCGGCGTCGATCTTATCGTCGTCGATACCGCGCACGGCCATTCGCAGCATGTGCTGACCGCGGTGAACCGGATCAAGAAGCTGTCGAATTCGGTGCAGGTGGTGGCCGGCAACGTCGCCACCACGGAAGGGGCGCAGGCGCTGATCGATGCCGGCGCCGACGCGATCAAGGTCGGCATCGGCCCCGGCTCGATCTGCACGACGCGCATCGTCGCCGGCGTCGGCGTGCCGCAGTTGACCGCGATCATGGACAGCGTCGAGGCCGCGAAGAAGCAGAGCATCCCGGTGATCGCCGACGGCGGCATCAAATATTCCGGCGATCTCGCCAAGGCGCTTGCCGCCGGCGCCGACTGCGCCATGGTCGGCTCGCTGCTCGCCGGTACCGACGAGACGCCCGGCGAGGTGTTCCTGTATCAGGGCCGCTCCTACAAGAGCTATCGCGGCATGGGGTCGGTGACGGCGATGTCGCGCGGCTCCGCCGACCGCTATTTCCAGCAGGACATCAAGGACGCGCTCAAGCTGGTGCCCGAAGGCATCGAGGGGCAGGTGCCGTATAAAGGCGCGGCGGCGACGGTGCTGCATCAACTCTCCGGCGGGCTGCGCGCCGCGATGGGCTATGTCGGCGCCCATACGATCGCGGAGCTGCACGAGAAGGCCGAGTTCGTGCGCATCTCCGGCGCGGGCCTGCGCGAGAGCCATGTCCACGACGTGGTGATCACCCGCGAGAGCCCCAATTATCCGAGCCGGTTATAGGCGAGCCATGTCGGTTGCGAGCATCCTGCTTCCGTTGTTCGTTCAGGTGGTGCTGACGCTGGTGCTCGCCTTCATGCTTGCCGGCGCGCGCATGCCGCCGCTGTTGCGCGGCGATATCCGGCCGGAACAGGTGGCCTTGCGCCAGCCCAACTGGCCGACCCGCACGCTACAGATCGGCTATGCGTTCCAGAACCAGTTCGAAGTGCCGGTGCTGTTCTATGTACTGGTGATCCTGGCGCTGGTGACCAAGCAGGCCGATCTCCTGTTCGTGGTGCTCGCCTGGATTTTCGTGGCCTCGCGGCTGGTGCATGCCTTCGTCCACGTCACCAGCAACAAGCTGCAAGCGCGCGGCGGCTTCTTCGGCGTCGGCGTGCTGGTCGTCACCATCATGTGGCTGATCTTCATCGTGAAGATCCTGCTCGGCCTGCCGTGAGGCGACAGGGGACATGACACCCGCCGCGCGGCTTGCCGCCGCCATCGAGATTATCGGATCAATCGAACAGGATCGGGTGCCGGCGGCCGACGCGCTGAAAGAGTGGGGCAGGGCACATCGCTTTGCCGGCTCCGGCGACCGCGCCGGCATCGCCGGGCTGGTCTATGACGCGCTGCGCCGCAAAGCCTCCAGCACCTTCCTGATGGATGCGGCGACGCCGCGCGCCATCTTGCTCGGCATGCTGCGGCGGGAACGCGCGCTCTCGACCGAGGCGATCGCCGCGCTCGCCGACGGCTCGCGTCACGCGCCTGAGCCGCTGCGCGACGACGAGCGGCGCCGCCTCGACCACGAGACGATCGCGCAAGCGCCGGCCTGGGTCGCGGGCGATTATCCGGAATGGCTCGACCCGCAGATGCGTACGAGCTTCGGCGACGAGCGCGTCGCGGAGGGTGCGGCGCTGGCCTCGCGCGCGCCGCTCGACCTGCGCGTCAACACCCTCAAGGCGACGCGCACCGAGGCGCAGGCGGCGCTTGCCGATCTCGCGCCGGTGCCGACGCCGTGGTCGCCCGACGGATTGCGGATCGTTCTGTCGCCCGATGCCAGAAGCCCCGGCATCCATGCGGAGGCGGCCTTCATCAAGGGCATGGTCGAGGTGCAGGACGAGGGCTCGCAGCTTGCGGCGCTGTTCGCCGGCGCGCAGCCCGGCGAGCAGGCGCTCGATCTGTGCGCCGGCGCCGGCGGCAAGACGCTGGCTTTGGCGGCGGCGATGCAGAACAAGGGGCAGCTCTACGCCACCGACAGCGACAAGCGGCGGCTGGCGCCGATCTATGAGCGCATCGAACGCGCCGGCGCGCGCAACGTGCAGGTGATCGCGCCGCGCCGCGACGGCGGCGAATTGGCCGCGCTCGCCGGGCGCTGCGATCTCGTGGTGATCGATGCGCCGTGCTCCGGCACCGGCGCCTGGCGCCGCAATCCCGACGCCAAATGGCGCATGCGCCCCGGCGCGCTGGAACAGCGATTGCGCCAGCAGGCCGAGGTGCTCGACCGCGCCGCGGCGGCGCTGAAGCCGGGCGGGCGCATCGCCTATATCACCTGCTCGGTGCTGGCGGCGGAGAACGGCGCGCAGGTCGCCGCCTTCCTGACCCGGCAGCCCGGCTTTTGCGTTGTTTTGCCCGAGCTTGTTATCGGTGCGCTCGGCGAAGCGGCGCCGGCGTTCCAGGCCGCCGCGCTGGTCGACGCGCAGGGGCTATTGATGACGCCGCGGCGCACCGGCACCGACGGTTTCTTCGTTTCGGTCCTTCGGCATCAGGGTTGAGCCTTCACATGAGCGATCACGACAAAATTCTCATCGTCGACTTCGGCTCCCAGGTTACGCAGTTGATCGCCCGGCGGGTGCGCGAGGAGAAGGTCTATAGCGAGATCGTGCCGTTTCAGAAGGCGGCGGAAGCGTTCGCGCGGATGCGGCCCGCCGGCGTCATCCTCTCCGGCGGCCCGGCCTCGGTGCATGCCGACAACGCGCCGCTGGCGCCGCCGGAGATTTTCACCGCCGGCGTGCCGGTGCTCGGCATCTGCTACGGCGAGCAGGCGATGGCGCAGCAACTCGGCGGCAAGGTCGAGGGCGGACACCATCGCGAATTCGGCCGCGCCGAACTCGAAGTGATCGACGATGCGAGCCCGTTGCTTGCCGGCGTCTGGCAGAAGGGCGGGCGCTATCCCGTGTGGATGAGCCACGGCGATCGCGTGACGCAACTGCCGCCGGGCTTCCGCGTGCTCGGCATTTCGGAGAACGCGCCGATCGCGATGATCGCCGACGATGCGCGGCGCTTCTACGCGACGCAATTCCATCTCGAAGTGATGCATACCCCGCAGGGTGCGGCGCTGTTGCGCAATTTCGTCCGCAGGATCGTCGGCGCGAAAGGCGACTGGACGATGCGGGCCTTCCGCGACGAGGCGATCGACAAGATCCGCACGCAGGTGGGTAGCGGCAAGGTGATCTGTGGCCTCTCCGGCGGCGTCGATTCTTCCGTCGTCGCGGTGCTGATCCACGAGGCGATCGGCGCACAGCTCACCTGCGTATTCGTCGATCACGGCCTGCTGCGCAAGGGCGAGGCGGAGCAGGTGGTGTCGCTGTTCCGCGATCACTACAACATCCCGCTCGTCCATGTCGATGCGTCCGACATGTTCCTCGGCGCGCTTGCCGGCGTCACCGACCCGGAGGTCAAGCGCAAGACGATCGGCAAATTGTTCATCGACGTGTTCGAGGCAGAGGCGAAGAAGATCGGCGGCGCCGGATTTCTGGCGCAAGGCACGCTCTATCCCGACGTGATCGAGAGCGTGTCGTTCACCGGCGGGCCGTCGGTGACGATCAAGTCGCATCATAATGTCGGCGGGCTGCCGGCGCGCATGAACATGCAACTGGTCGAGCCGCTGCGCGAATTGTTCAAGGACGAGGTGCGCGCGCTCGGCCGCGAACTCGGCCTGCCGGAGGTGTTCGTCGGGCGGCATCCGTTTCCGGGGCCGGGGCTGGCGATCCGCTGCCCCGGCGAGATCACGCGCGAGAAGCTCGACATCCTGCGCGAGGCCGACGCCATCTATATCGACGAGATCCGCAAGGCCGGTCTTTACGACACAATCTGGCAGGCGTTCGCGGTGATCCTGCCGGTGAAGACCGTCGGCGTGATGGGTGACGGGCGCACTTACGATTTCGTCGTCGGGCTGCGTGCCGTCACCTCGACCGACGGCATGACGGCGGATTTCTATCCCTTCGATATGGCCTTCCTCGGCCGCGTCGCGACGCGCATCATCAACGAGGTAAACGGCGTCAACCGTGTTGTCTACGACGTCACCAG
>Ga0182744_1002301_pt1 | contig 15784 bp, 15 predicted proteins | sample eDN3rd30CKraftMG_FD_128525 | JGI IMG/M metagenome (GOLD analysis project Ga0182744, IMG submission 128525) | Enriched Miracle-Growth compost microbial communities from Emeryville, California, USA - eDNA 3rd pass 30_C Kraft MG (version 2) (version 2) ...
ACGGACATGAGCCGCAAGGCGCCGTTGATCTTGTCGACGATGACCAGCGGCGCTTCATCCTGCGTGGCGCCATCCTGCCGTTTGTTCTGCAAGTGCGGGATCCGCACCTGCCCTCGCGGGCCAGTCTGCTGACCTTGCACCCGGTCGGTTGGCAGAAACGGCGCCCACAGGGCGAGGTAGCGTCGGCCGTGCCCGGCCAGGGTCCTGCCCGCGTTGCCTGTTACGGAAACATCTGTCGTCACGGTTCCACTCCACACGCCACTCATGGCCGGCCGTGCCGGTGCGATTACGCAACAAAGTGATGGCGAAGGCGGGCAGGCCCGGCGCACCCGCTTCCAGCGCCTGCGAGGGCAGCGCGCGCACGGCCCAGCGGGTGGCGGCGGCGCTCGGCTTCGGCGTCGCTGCCGGCCGCACCATCAGTGCGGGAACGCCGCTATCGCCCGCGGCGAGCGACAGCCGGCGCGTGGCGACAAGGTCGATGACACCCGTGTCGCCCCACGGCTCGATCAGCACGGCGCTCAGCGCCGAACAGCGCAGGGCCTCGGCGCCGGCGCGCAGCACGCCGAGCGCATCGCGTGCCTGCACGAGGATGACCCGGTCGGGATCGAGCCCCAGTTCGGCGAGGCCCGGCGCGTGCAGGTGCCCGGCTTCCATGTCCACATAATCCTGCCGCACCCAGACCATCGGACCAGGTGGCGCACGCAGCGCCACGGCGATGGCAAAGCCCGTGGCTGCGGCAACGTCCGGTCCGCCAGGGGCGTAGATCTCGTGCAGGGCTCCACGCGCGAGCCCGCCGCCCAGGGTCTGGTCGACGTCCGGCAGGCCGAAGGAAAACATGTCCCGCGCCCGCGCCGTCCCCTGCCGTTCGAGATGGGCGAGGCTGCGCCGCAACGCCGGAAGAGCAGACTGCGTCATCGTCATTGTTCCTGATTTGTTCCTATAAATCGACTCCGATCGCCCCAGGAGTCAAGCACCTTTGCGGCCGGCAAACCGGCAGGGCGCCGCCTCCAAGGCCATGCTTCCGTATCAAGCCACGAAGAACATGAGGCATTTCAGGGCGCGGTCCCATGGCCATATCGCAATAAAAACAATGGCAGGGAACAAGGAGCGTCATCGCGTGAACCGCCGCGAAAGCGCTTAGCGCGGCGAACAGGAAAGCCAGCAAAGCCGGTCGAGCATGCCAATTCGATTACGAAAGACGCGGCAGAAGGCATGCATGACATCGATTTCGGCCGATGAATTCTATACGCTCTCCGCGGCAGGCTCCGGAAACGTCAGGCGCCATTGCAGGCCGGACGGATCATAGCGCAAATCCGCCTGCCCTTTGACTGCCTGCGGCGCGATGCGCTCCAGGATCACGCCGCCGAAGCCGCGGCGCTGCGGCGGCGTCACCGCAGGACCCTCGCTCTCGATCCACGACAGGGTGACTGATTTTCCGCCCTCGGGACCTTCGAGCATCCATGATATGTCGACCCGTCCGACGCTCGAAGACAGCGCGCCATATTTGACCGCATTGGTCGCCAGTTCATGCAGCGCAAGCCCGATCATCTGCATCATGGCCGGCGGCAGCGTGAGCGAACCGCCGGAGAGGAAAATCCGGACGCCGATCAGATCAAGGCAATGGCCCAATTGCCCGCGCACCACATCCTCGATCCTGCCGCCGTGACCGTCCTTGTCGAGCAGCAAGGCATGCGCCATGCCGAAGGCCTGGAGCCGCGCCGTATATCGCTCGATAAAATCCTGCTTGCTGCCGGTCGTGTTGGCGGTCTGCCGTGCGAGGACCTGCGCCACCGCCAATGTGTTGCGCGACCGATGCGCCATCTCGTTCAGCAGCAGGCGGACACGCTCTTCGCGCTCTCTCGCCTGAACCAGCTCGGCGGTCAGCTTGCCGCGGATGCGGATTTCAGCCGCAAGCTGTGATCGGACGCGCGCCAGAGCGGCGAGTGCAAGGATGAGACCGACACATGCCAGGCCAAAGCCAAAGAGGCCTGCGCCCGCCAGCGCCGTGACGGCACTTGTCATTGCGGCCACAGTCCTCCCGCGAATGCGCGCAACCGGACAGGCGAGGACGATATCGTCCTCGCGATCCTTTTTTCGAGGCTTTTCAAGTATCCAGTTCCTCCAGAGGCACGTTCAGGACGTCTCGGATATGGGTCCGGAAAACGTCAGTATGTGAATCCTAGAAACAATCCGGCGAAGCCGATACGAGAATTCACATAGTCGCTCACGTGGTCATGGAGATGGGTTGGCCATGTCTGTTGGCATGTCTGTTGGCATCTCCGTTGGCATGCAACTGGCCGAACATTTGCGCTTGCGGAGACTGCTGCGTGAAAGAATTATCTTCCGCTTCGTCGGTCCAGACCTGGAATTTCCCCAGCGTATGTTGTCCGAACGTGCTGATCATCGCGACATCGGTGGCGTCACGGCCATAGCCCATGACAATGCGCCCGATACGTCGGTGATTATGCCGGGCATCGAACGTATACCACTTGCCGTCGAGCCAGACTTCGAACCAGGCGCTGAAATCCATCGGCGCCGGATCTTTCGGCACGCCGATATCTCCGAGATAGCCAGTGCAATAGCGTGCCGGAATGTTGAGGCAGCGGCACAAGGTGATGGCCAGATGCGCGAAGTCGCGGCAGACACCCTGGCGTTCCTGGTGGCTCTCGAAGGCGGTGCGTGTGGCGCGGGCGAACGGATATCCAAACGCAAGATGGGTGTGGACGTAATCGCAGATCGCCTGCACCCGGCTCCAGCCCGGTGCGACATTGCCGAACAAGCTCCACGCCATGTCGGACATGCGGTCGGTCTCGCAATAGCGGCTGCCGAGCAGATAGACGAGAACATCATCGGGCAAAGCTGCGACCGGTGTTTCCCGCGCATCGAATGCAACCTCGTCGGGCTGCCCGGAATCCTGCACCACGGCGTCGTAGAAGAAGCGCACCTCGCCGGGACCACCGATCACCCGATGGATGCGATTGCCGAAGCCGTCGATATAGTTGGAGCACAGCGTGCCGGATGTGATGCGCAAGACGGTGGATGACAGGACGTCCTGCTCCCGTGAGGGGTGCACGCTCAAGGCCAGAAGCATCGGCGTTTCCTGGAAGCAGCCGATCGAAATATCGTAACCGATGTGAATGAGCATGACGGACCTGACGAAGCAGCGGGGACCAATCCCGCCTCGCCGTCACAACACAAAATGTCACAATTCGTTCCGCCCGGGCTATGCCTTCGGCTGCCTCAATTAATGCCAAGCGGCCTAGATCAACGGCCTTTGTTGGAATTCCGCGTCAAAAACCTGACCCATGCGCTGGAGGGCGCGCGGATTGGTGAGGTTCATCATGCCGCCTTCGAGCGTGAACATGCCGATCCGCCGCAAATAGGCGAGGGTCTTGTTGGTATGGGCCAGCGAAAGGCCAAGCGCATCGGAGATATGGTTCTGGTTGAGCGGAAACGCGAACACGCCGTCCTTGGCAAGACCTAGAGCATTGCTGCGTTTGTACAGGCCGATGATCAACGCCGCCACGCGCTCGCGCGCGTTCATGCGCCCGACGGCCAGCAGGTTGTGATCGATGAGCGATTCCTCCCGCGCGCCAAGCCAGGTGATGTCGAAGGCGAGATCCGGCATTGTCTCGAAAACCGTCCAAACTTTGCGACGCGGCAGGACGCAGAGCTGGACCTCCGTCAGGGCGGCGATGCCATGCTGTGGAGTGTTGAACATCGACGCCTGCAGGCCCACCAGATCGCCGGGAAGCAGAAAATTGAGGATTTGCCGGCGCCCGTCGGCGAGCTCCTTGTAGCGAAACGCCCAGCCTGAAAACAACGTATACATTTCGTCGCTATCCTGCTCCGGAACGACGATATCGGCGCCCGCGTCGAGCGACAGATGGGCGCTCTTGATCTTCCGGATAAAGGCCAGGCGCGATGGCTCAAGCGTTTTGAAGGCCTGCAGCTTTCGCAGCGAACAGTTTGGACAGGTGATCATATGGATAAGGGATCGTCGTTGACGAGTCTCATATCGGACAAACGATGAACAGAGTCAATTCATCGCTGCCGGGCAGAAAACGTCAATTCCGGAACTGCTCGGTCGTGGTCGCGAGATTGGAAACGGGGAAGGAGATCGTCCAGCCCAGTCCCTCGGGCGCATAATCGACCTTCACCTTGCCGTCCAGCGAGTTCGCCGCCATGCGGCTGATGACGACATGGCCGAAGCCATAGCGCGTCGGCGGGACGACGTTCGGGCCGCCGCGTTCGCGCCAGTCGACCAGCAGGCGGCGCTGGCCTTCCTCGTCATCCTGGAATTTCCAGACGACTTTAACGCTGCCTTCCGGCACCGACAGCGATCCGTATTTGGCGGCATTGGTGGCCAGTTCGTGCAGTGCGAGCCCGAGCGCCTGGGCCGCCTCCGGCGTCACCGCCACATCCGGGCCGTCGAGAACCAGCCGGATGCCGTCGGTCTCGACGAACGGCGCCAACTGCTGCTTCAGCAGGTCCCGCAACGGCACATGCCGCCAGTTCTGGTGCACCAGCAGATCGTGCGATGTCGCCAGCCCATGCAGGCGCTGGGTGAAGCGCTCGATGAAGGCATCGGTTCCATCCGATATCCGCGCCGTCTGGCGCGCCATCGCCTGAATGACGGCAAGCAGGTTCTTCGAGCGATGGGAGAGTTCGCGCATCAGGAAGAACTGATGTTCCTCGGCCCGCCTGCGCTCTTCGATATCGCGCACGACCTCCAGATAATAGGCGGGCTCGCCGAGACTGTTGCGCTCCAGCGAGACGGTCAGCCCCACCCAGATCGTCTCGCCATCCTTGCGAATGTAGCGCTTGTCCTTGGAGAAGAACGAAATCTTGCCGTCGAGCAGATCCTGCATTTCGACGTCGGTTGCCTCGATGTCGCCCGGGTGGGTGATATCACTGGTCGTCATCTTCAAGAGTTCGTCATGGCTGTAGCCGGTGATGTCGCTGACACGCGCATTCGCCATCAACCAGCGTCCGTCGAGGCCGACAGCCGCCATGCCGACAGCGGTATTGTTGAATACGCTGCGGAAGCGCGTCTCGCTGCTGCGCAATTCCATTTCCATGCGCTTGCGATCGGTAATGTCATGGACGACGCTCGAGACGCCGACCACATTGCCGCGTGCGTCCCGGATCGGCCCCGCATCGACCAGCACATCGATCAGCGTTCCATCCTTGCGCCGTCGCACCGTCTCGCGGCGGTAGAACTCACCGCGGCCCACGGTCAGGATCTTCTCCTTCAACTCGTCTTTCCTGTCTTGAGGAAAGACGATAGCCAGGGAATTGCCGACCGTCTCCGCGGCGCTATAGCCGAACAGGCGTTCGGCACCCGCGTTCCAGGACATAACCGTCCCGTCGAGCGCAACGCTTTTGATCGCATCGCCGGACGAAGCGACGATGGCGGCGAGGTGGGCATTCATCGCTTCCGTGTGCTGCCTGGTGGCAATATCCACGACAGTACAGACGACTCCCTGCAATGCGTCGTCCTGGTAGATCGGCCGCACCCAGTATTCGATCGGGAAACTGTCGCCATTCTTGCGGAAGAAGCGTTCGTTCTCCACATGCCGGTGCAAACCGATCCGCGCCGCGGTATAGATCGGATAATCCGCTTCCGAATAGAGCGATCCGTCGGCGCGCGCATGGCGAACGACCGTATGCAGCCTTTTGCCGACGACATCGGCATCATTTTCGAAACCGAGAAGCTGGAGAAAAGTCGCATTGCAGATCGTGACCACGCCATTGCGGTCCACGCTGAAAATGCCTTCCGCCGCTGAATCGAGCAGCAGGCGAAAGAACAGTTCGCTGGACCGCAGGCGGTTCTGAACGTCGCGATGCTCTTCCGCGATCTTGCCGGCATAGGCGAAGGCGCGCTGAACCTCGCCGAGTTCGGCGATGCCGGGGTTTTCGACCACGGGCACGCCGCCGTCGACCAGCGCGACTGCGGCGCCGCTCAACCGGCGCAGGGGCGTGGCGATACGGCTTGCCAGAAATGACGCCAATGTCAGACCTATCGCCGTCAGCGCCATGCCGGCAAGCGCCAGCAAAGAGAACGCATGCAGCAAAGGCGCAGTCATGACGCTGCTTGGAACGCCAGCCACCATAAGCCAGCCGGTCAGGCTGGAGCGCCGGTAGACATTCGAGACCGGAGTATTCTCCAGCGTCACGCTTTCGTAACTGCCTTCTTGAGCCCCGCTGCGCGCAAGTTCCTGTCCCGCCTGTCGCGGCGCGGTGCCGACGAATTGCCCGGGGTTTCGGCTTCGCGCCAGCAGCAGGCCATTGCGGTCGATGAAGGCGACAGTCCAGTTTGATGGGATACCAGCTTTGGCGAAGAGTCCTTCGAAACGGCCCGCGGAGAGCAGCGCGCTGAGAGCGTAGGTTTTGCCGTCGCCGCGGGAGACGGGGATGCTGAGCATGAACATCGGTCGCCGATCGCCGTCTCTGGGCAGCAGATCGGAAACGTAGAAGGACTGTCCCGCAAGCGCGCCGGCAATCGGCGCGGTGTCTTTGAGGACTGCCCGCGATTGGTCGCTTTCTGCCAGTGTCGAGACGACGGGCTTGCCGTTGTTGTCGTACAGGATGAGGGCGTCGATGCTGGCGAGGTTCATCGCACCCGCCGCGCGCCGGCGGAAAATCTCGGGATCGCCTTCGACGAACCCCGGCGATTCGCCTAGCACCCGCAGGGTGCTGGCGATCGACTCAATATCTCGATGCAGCAATTCGGAGACATTGCCGATAACGGTGAAGCGCTGCACCTCGATGATCTTGCGCTCCGCATCCGCATAGCGCACGGCGCTATAAAGATTGAGCACCAGAAGCGGCACGAGCACGGCTGCGATAAGCAAGGTCAGCAAGGAGCGGATCGTCAATGGCCGCCGCAGCACACCGCTCTCCCGCGAGCCGGTCTCCAATGACGTGCTTCCCAGAGCCTCTTGGGAGGCCGGGTGCGGGGTAGCTTCCATGCGGTCTGGATCAGACATTTCTCGCCAGGTTCAGCCGTTTCACTTGAATGTAATCTTTGAACACCAGCTTTCAGGCTTGTGCAAGCCGCCACGTCGTTACCAGACAAATCAACAACTGCCGAGATGCACAGACGTTCCAGCCACAGCGGCATTCCAGGCATGGGAAGTATCTGGATGCCAACGGTAATATTTCGACGCCGGGAACGATTTCACAATTTGGACGTTTTCCGAGCCTCTGGGCGTTGCATCGCAGGGACCAGATTGAGGGCACAAAGACCAATGCAATTCTGAAGCAGTTTGGAGAAGCGCAATGAACGGCATCATTTATCTCATCGGCCTGATCGTGGTCATCATGGCAATTCTCTCGTTCCTCGGCCTTCGCTGAGCGGCCATCGCAGCAATTGATTTACGGGAGTTCGTCATGATTGAATCAGGTCGCACGGGTGTCGGTGTTTCTGCCATTGCCGATCGAGGAGTCCGTTCTTATGCCGATTGGGCGGCGATTTTCGCGGGCAGCGCCGTCGCCGCCGCCATCTTCTTTGTCTTCAATGCATTCGGCACGGCTTTGGGTTTGTCGCTCTCGGCACCGCGTCTCGCCGAAGGCAATTCGGCCAAGGGCTATGCGATCGCTGTCGGCATCTGGGTCCTCTGGGTGACGATATCGAGCTTCATCGCGGGCGGTTATCTCACCGGCCGCTTGCGCCGCAGCCTCCCCGAGGCAAGCGCGCATGAAACCCATGTGCGAGACGGGGTTCATGGCCTCGTCGTCTGGGCTATCGGCATTATCATTGGCGCTTATCTCGCCAGTGTTTCGATCACGGGCGCGGCTAAGACGGGCGCCGAAGCCGTCAAGGGTGCGGCCTCCGCTGCCACCACCGTTTCCGGGAACAGCGACAAGCTTGGTTATTTTGCCGACGATCTGCTGCGCAGCGATGCGGAGCCCACGGGCAACGTCGAGGCGACGCGTGGTCAGGTAACGCGCATTCTGACGCGATCTGCAATCAATGGCTCGCTGTCGCAGGAGGACCGGGACTATCTGATAAGGCTCTCCGCCGCACGCGCCGGCATTCCCCAGGCCGAGGCTGAGAAGCGGGTGGATGCCCTCTCGGCGCGCATTCGCGAGATGGATGACGACATGAAAAAAGCGGCTCTTGCCGCGCGGCGCATCGGCATCCTGATCGCCTTCCTCACGGCGGCATCGCTCGCGGCGGGCGCGGCCGGCGCGTGGTGGGGCGCCAGCATGGGTGGGCGCCATCGCGATGAGAACACCGACTATGCCTATCTCGTGCGCTGGTAATGGCGAGAGAAATTCCGAGAGAAATCCTAAGTGAGAGTCTAAGAGAGATTTTTAGAAGAACATCAGGCGAAATCGCCGGAAGGAGCGGACTATGGGACGTGGAATTCTTTTATGGATGTTGGGTGTACCGCTGCCGATCATCATCCTGCTTGCGATATTCGGCCGCTAGAGCGTCACGACTGTCAGCAGGCGTCACAACATGTCGGGCGGCGCTTGCGCCGTCCGACATCGTTAGAAGGGCATGCAGCGCAGCATTAATATGGATTCCATCCGGCAAGGCCGGCGAACACAAGGTCTGGTGATCTGATGCCCGATGGCTACGACTCCGCTGATCTCTATGACGGCGACCGGATCGACAGCCGGCGTAATATAAGTCGCGCGGCGCAATTCGTCATGGCCGCCATTATCGTGACCGGGCTCTATCTCGGCCGCGAGATCTTGATTCCCATCGCGCTCGCCGTGTTTCTGAGCTTCATTCTTGCTCCGCTTGTGCGGCAACTGCGCCTCTGGCGGTTGGGCCGCGTGCCGTCTGTGCTCATCGTCGTGGCGGCGGCCTTTCTCCTGCTTGCTTCGTTGACCGGATTCGTCGGCCATCAGCTTTCGCAACTGGCTGAAAATCTGCCTGCCTATGAGCAGACGATCAGAGGCAAGATCGTCAATTTCAAAAACATGGCGACGACCGGCGGCGTTGTCGATCGCGTGTCGAGCACCTTGAGCGATTTGAGCAAGGAGCTGGCGCGTCCGCCGGCGCCGCCGCCGGCTCTTTCGGCTGACGCCACGACACCGGCGGCGACGCCGCTTCTCGTCGAAATCCAGCAGAAATCGATGACGCCGGCCGAAGCGTTTCGTGCGGTGATGGACCCGGCCTTGAATTCGCTGGCGATGACCGGCCTGGTGTTCGTCTTCGTGATTTTCATTCTTTTGCAGCGCGAAGACATTCGCGACCGCTTGATCCGCCTGACCGGCTTGCAGGATCTCAATCGATCGACGGCGACCATCGATGACGCCGCCGGCAGGCTGAGCCGGCTGTTCTTGATGCAGACGATCATCAACGTTTCGTTCGGCGTCGTTATCGCCATCGGCCTGTGGTTCATCGGCCTGCCAAGTCCCGCGCTCTGGGGAATTCTCGCCGCGCTGCTGCGGTATGTGCCTTATGTGGGAGCGCTGATCTCGGCGGCTTTTCCGATTGCGCTCGCCGCGGCTGTCGATCCCGGTTGGCATATGGTCTTGTGGACCGTTCTTCTGTTCGCCGTCAGCGAGCCTCTGGTCGGCCAGGGGGTGGAGCCTCTGCTGCACGGCCAGTCGACCGGCCTTTCACCCATCGCGATCGTTGTGTCGGCGACATTCTGGACCTGGCTCTGGGGGCCTGTCGGTCTCATTCTATCGACGCCGCTGACGGTCTGCCTGACATCGCTGGGCCGCCATGTCGACGGTCTGGCATTCTTCGATGTTCTGTTTGGCGCGGCGCCGCCGCTGTCGCCGCCGCAGAAGTTCTATCTGCGCATGCTCGCCAATGATCCAGCCGAAGCCGCCGCCGAGGCTGAAATCTATCTCAAAGAGCACTCGTTGCTGGAATATTACGACGACGTCGCCATGCAAGGCATTGGCCTGGCGACCCTGGACCTGCGACGCGGCAAGCTGGCGCTCGAGCGCCTGCCGGTCATTCACGAGGCCACGCTGGAGCTGATCGACGACCTCGCCCTCAGCGTGGAAAAGGAACGCAAGCGGCTCGAGGCCAAAAATCAGGATAAGGGCGAGAATGGGGAACTGGTCGACACAGATAAGAAGCCGACTGCTGAGAATGGCCCGGAGCATTCGCATTCCCATCAAGCGGTGGGAGAGTCCGACATCCATGTCCTGTGCGTGCCCGGACGCAATGTGCTCGACGATTCCGCCTCCGTTATGCTTGCCCAGCTCCTGGCGGAACGCGGCATCGCCGTGACGTCGGATACAAGCGCTGCATCGCAAGGCCGCCCGGCGCTCGTCTGCATTTCCTATTTCGGCGCGAAGTTCAGCCCGACCCATGCAAGGTTCTTGATTCGCCGCATGCGTCGCCAATATCCGGGCGTGCCGGTGCTCGCCGCCTACTGGGCGGTCGATCAGAATGGCGGAGAAAGGCGTGCCTCGGCCGCGGCGGAAGCCGATTTCTCCGCAATCAATCTCGCCGAGGCCGTCGACATTTGCATTTCGAGCCTGCCGTCCGCCGAGACTTCCGGCACCGAGACATCAGCTTCGTCCGTTCAAGCCGCGCTTTGATAAAAATTCGCCGGGCCATGCAACCTTTCATTGCAGGTGGCATTGGCTCTGCGGAGTTCGGCGCAGCGATCGCCCCGTCGCAGCAGCGGACTCGATGGACCCACATTTGCCGGCGCGCTGCGTGCGGCAAATGTGGGTCTCTTTTATTCGCCGCGTCTCCACCGTCCTTGAGGAACGATAATGCCTTCAGCGCGTTAGCATGTTCGAAAATCTATCAAGGAGAACATGATGACGCTCGGCACGATTCTTCTGGTCATTCTTATCCTGATGCTGCTTGGCGTTATCCCGACATGGAACCATAGTCGCGATTGGGGGTATGGCCCTTCGGGCGTGCTGGGCACCGTGGTCGTTGTCCTCCTGATCCTTATCCTTTTGGGGCGCGTCTAGCAGGCCTCTCTTCCGTCTACCTAAACGTCTGATCAAATCGAGGAGACTTAAATGGCTGAGATCAAGGACATTGAAAACTTCACCCGCAAAGCCACCGATGACTACAATTCCCTGCGCGAGGATATCGCCAAACTGTCGGATACGGTGGCCAAGCTTGTCAGCAAGCAGGCCGAGGATGCCAGCGGGAAAGTCAAAGACGCGATGGATTCCGCCAGGGCTGTCGTGTCCGACACGGCCAGCAAGGCGCAGGATCGCGCGGCGAGCGCCGGCGCCGAGATCGAGGCGAGCATCGAACGCAATCCTTATTCCGCCGTCCTCATCGCGCTTGGCGTCGGTGTGGCGCTGGGGTTGCTGAATCGCTCGCGCAGTTGACGTCATGCAGAGCTTCGTCTCGAAAGCACTCGCTGAGGCAGCAGAGCAGGCGCAAAGTCTCGGGCGGCATTTCATCCTGCTGGCGACGGCGCTGGTGCTCGTGCTCGTGTTCGCCATCGCCGCCATAGGGTTTCTGACGGCCGGCGCCTATCTCTGGCTGTCGGCTCAATATGGCCAGTTGGAAGCCGTGCTTGGCATCGGCGGCTTTTATATTGTGCTGGCCGCTCTGGCGGCCATCGCGGCGACGGGCATGAAACCAGCAAGCCTGAAATCAACTGGCGCCGCCAAGGTGAAAGCGGCGGTCAAACCCGCTGCTGCGCCCACGACGCCCAATGTGGCGACCCCGCCCGCGGTCGAGACCTTGCTCAAGGTGCTCGACGATGGGGGACACCACAATGAAAAGCTCGCGGTGCTGGCGACATCGGAGGCGATCAGGAACGCCAGGCCGATGCAGCTCATCGTCACCGGACTGGTGGCGGGATTTGCCGGCGGCCAACTGCTCAAGCAGACGATAAACAAGCGTCGCCCATGATGACTTCGATACGCATAAAAAAGCCTCCGGCCTTTTGGACGGAGGCTTTTCATTTGTTCGGTATTCAGCGCTAGTTCGCCGCTGCAATCTGCTGTTCGCGCTTCTGCGACTTGCGGTCGAAGAACAATGCCTGGCTGATGACGGCCTTCACCGTGTCGGGCACATAGGGCTTGGCGATCAGGAAGGCCGGCTCCGGCGCCTGCCCGGTGAGGAAACGTTCCGGATAGGCGGTGATGAAGATCACCGGCACTTCGAACGACGTGAGGATCTCGTTCACGGCTTCCAGCCCTGAACTGCCGTCGGCGAGATGAATGTCGGCGAGGATGAGGCCCGGTCGATGTACGGCGACGGCCTTCACCGCCTCCTTGTGGGTTCTTGCCACATTGACCACGCGATGGCCCAGATCCTCCACAAGTGCCTGCAGGTCGAGTGCGATGAAAGGTTCATCCTCGATGATCAGGATGTCGGTCAGGATCTGTTCGCTGATTTCGTGGCTGGCCTGTTCGATCAGGTTGCTGACGTCTTGAACCGAACAATCCAGCGTCTTGGCGATTTCATCGAGGCCGAATCCTTCGACCGTCGAGAGCAGGAATGCAATGCGCGGCCGCAGCGAAATCGCGTTGAGGTTGCGTTGCGCGCCTGCTTCGTCGCCGCGGTATTCAGGCGTTTCGAGCGCCGTGTTGAGGGGGATCGACGTCCAGCATTTGAGGAAAACGCGATAGAGAGATGCCCGCACGTCGCTGCCGGTATTGAACGGTGTCGGATCGGCGAGGATCGCCTCCAGCGTGGCCAGCACATAAGCATCGCCACTGGGCTGGCTGCCGACCAAAGCGCGGGCAAACCGGCGGAGATATGGAATATGTGCAGATACGATTTCGGAAACAGACATCGTGCGCCCCTGGCTCGCCGGCTGAGAATCTCGGCGTTCGCTAGCAAACGCCGCGGTTTAAAAAAAGTTCCCCTTTAGAGGGAACGAGTTGTCGATAATTGCGTTTTAACACGAATGATGGATTGCTACTCCTCCATCAGGCGTGCCGGTGACATGGGGCGGCCGCGTATAGGCTGGGGATGTAGGTTCTATGAACGAAGTTGATAAGCCGAAAATGACGAAGAAAGCGGACAAGGAGAGTGGCATTCGGGTCGTCGAAAATCGCTCCGTTCCGAAAGCTCAAGCCCAGCAGTCGGAAATCCAGGTTCAAATCGGACGCCAGCTCAGAACCGTCTACGATGACGTTTTGAACCAGCCGATTCCAGATCGATTCATGGAACTTTTGCAGAAACTGGATACCTCTAAAAAGTGACAGAAGAACTGCAAAAACAAGACGTTGCGGACACTTCGTCGATCAAGGCGGACATGATCGCGGCGATCCCGAGCCTCCGCGCGTTTGCCGTGTCCCTCTCGGGCAATGCCGACCGGGCCGATGATCTTGTGCAGGAGACCTTGGTCAAGGCCTGGAGCCATTTGTCGTCGTTTCAGGCGGGCACCAATCTGTCGGCGTGGCTCTTCACCATTTTGCGCAACGTCTACTATTCCGAATACCGCAAGCGCCGCCGCGAGGTGGCCGACAGCGATGGCGCGTTCGCCGCGCAATTGGCCCAGCCCGCGTCGCAAAACGATCATATGGATTTTCTCGATTTCACGGCCGCGATGCAGAAACTGCCGCCGGATCAGCGTGAGGCAATCATCTTGGTCGGCGCTTCGGGCCTCTCCTATGAGGAGGCCGCCGCCGTCTGCTCCTGCGCGGTCGGCACCATGAAGAGCCGCGTCAACCGTGGCCGTAACCGGCTGGCCGAACTGCTGGCATCCAGCCCGGCCGCCCAGAAGATCATCGCCAAAGCCGGCTAAGCCAGGCCGGTTAAGGCATCATGCCTTGGCGGGGGCGGGTTCGACGTTCACCGCGGGCTTGGCCTCGAACCGCCCCAACGTCAGCACCAGCCCGGCCGCGATCAGGCATAGAGCGCCGGCGATGAAGAAGGCCGGCAGATAGCTGGCGAGCGTCGTGCGCGAAAAGCCTGCGCCGAAAGCCGCGAACGCGGCGCCAAGCTGATGGCCGGCAAAGATCCAGCCGAACACGAGGCCGACCTTCTCTCGGCCGAAATGCTGCGAGGCGAGTTTCACTGTCGGCGGCACGGTGGCGATCCAGTCGAGCCCATAGAACACGGCGAACAGCGACAGGCCGTAGAAGCTGAAATCGGTGAAGGGCAGATAGAGCAGCGACAGGCCGCGCAGGCCATAATACCAGAACAGCAGCCAGCGATTGTCATAGCGGTCCGACAGCCAGCCGGAGCCGACCGTGCCGACGAAATCGAACACGCCCATCAGCGCCAGCACGCTGGCAGCACTCACCGCCGCCATGCCGAAATCGCCGCAGAGCGAGATGAAATGTGTCTGGATCAGGCCGTTTGTGCTTGCGCCGCAGATGAAAAACGTCGCGAACAGAACCCAGAACACGCGCGTCTTCGCAGCCTCGCGCAAGGCTTCCAGCGGTGCGGTGGCCAGGCTCCACAATGATGCGGGCGCTTGCGGCGTAGGCTGCGGGCCACCTGTCTCGCCGAACGGCGCGAGGCCGACATCGGACGGCCGGTCGCGCATCAGCAGCGCCACGCCCAGCGCCGCCACGCCCATCATGGCGATGATGAACAGCAGCGCTGTGCGCCAGCCGTAATGGTCCGTCAGTTGCGCCATCAGCGGCAGAAAGACGAGTTGGCCGGTGGCGGAACTGGCCGTCAGCAGCCCGACCACGAGGCCGCGCCGTTCGGTGAACCAGCGCGCCGCCACGGTGGCGCCGAGCACCAGCGCCACAAGCCCCGTGCCGAGGCCGACGACGACGCCCCACAGCAGGATCAACTGCCAGATGTGCGTCATGCCAAGCGACAGCAGCAGGCCGCTGGCGATCAGCACAAGCGCCGCCAGCGCGACCTTGCGGACGCCGAACCGGTTCATGAAGGCGGCGGCGAACGGCCCCATCAGGCCGAAGAGGATCAGGCGGATGGCCAGCGCCGCGGAAATGTCGGATGTGGCCCAGCCAAACTCGCGCTCCAGGGGCTGGATGAGCACGCCGGGGGCGCCGACAGCGCCGGCGGTGACGAGCATGGTCAGGAAGGTCACGGCGACCACCACCCATCCGTAATGGATGTTGGCTCGCGCCATGGACGCGGCAAGAGGAGAGGAAATCATCTTTGGCTTTCTGATGGCTGCGAGCAGGCCGATCCGCCGGCGGGCTGCTGCTGAAGCCAGTGCTTCAGGAGTTTACTATTGTATGATGTTGATCATATAATATGTCAATCATAATTTAATGGCGCTCGCGGTGACAACTCCGTGATCCCGCCCAGTGAAAGGACTGCCATGCGCTATGAAAAAGGCCGGAAGGATGAAACGCGGCAGCGGATCATCGACGCCGCCGCCAAGCGCTTCCGTGAGGAGGGGGTCGAGGCGGTCGGCGTTGCCGGCCTGATGGCCGACGCCGGGCTCACCCACGGCGGCTTCTACAGCCACTTCCCCTCAAAGGAACATCTCGTCCGCGAGACCCTGACGTCGGTGCTCGACACGCGCCACGCCCGCCTGGAACAGAGCATCGCGTCCGGCCGCGCCGGCGTCGAGACCATCATTTCGAACTATCTCAGCCAGAACCATCGCGACAATCCCGGCACAGGCTGTCCGTTCGCCTGTTTCCTCGGCGAGATCGCCCGACGGCCTGATGAAACGCGAACCGCCTTCACCGATAAATTGAAACGCCATGCCGAGCTGATCGCGGCGCATTTCACCTCAGGCCCAAAGGACGAGCGGGAAAAGACCGCGTTCACGCTGCTCAGCCTGATGTCGGGCGCGCTGCAATTGTCACGCGCCGTCGCCGATCCCGATTTGTCGGAGACGATCCTTGCCGACGCAAGACAAACGTCGCTGGCGCTGGTGAAGGACTTCACCAATTAGCCTGTTTGCTTCACCCTTGGTGTCATTCCCGTCAA